>Ga0101944_10000311_pt1 | contig 149160 bp, 129 predicted proteins | sample DewCreD2012metaG_FD_75245 | JGI IMG/M metagenome (GOLD analysis project Ga0101944, IMG submission 75245) | Hot spring sediment bacterial and archeal communities from British Columbia, Canada, to study Microbial Dark Matter (Phase II) - Dewar... ...
TGAGCGGCACGCCGCACGCGCTCGCGGCGAGCAACGTGGACAGCCAGCTCTCGCAGATCCTCGGCTGGCTCAACGCGCACCTCGCCGCCACCTCGGGCGCGCACAACGCGAGCGCCATCGCCGCCGCGGTGCACAACTACATCGCGGGCACGACCGTGCAGGCGCAGCTCCAGGAGATCGTGAGCGACCTGGCCCTGCAGACCGCGGGCTCGGCCGGCGCCTCGCGCATCGGCGCGGACGCGGTTTCCGGCAGCCCCAACGCGCTCGCTGCCGGAACCGTGGACAGCCAGCTCGCCGAGCTGCTCGGCGACATCAACAGCCACGTCGGCGCGACGAGCGGCGCACACGCGGCCTCGGCCATCTCGGTCGCGGACGCCGGCAACAACCTCACCGCCTCGAACGTCGAGACCGCCCTCGCCGAGATCCTCGACGCCTTCGAGGACGACCACTACCGCGGCAACGAGGGCAACGCCGGCCAGCACCGCACCATCCGCCAGCCCAACCTTGGCACCGGAAAGGTGCTGCTCTGGGACGCGGTCGGGGTCGGTTCCGTCGGCACCCGCCTGCGCATCTACGTCGACAGCGACTCGGTCTGGTTCACGCTGAACGCCTCGTGGAACGGCAGCGCCTGGGCGCGCGACGGCACCGGCTTCTTCTGCGGCGGCTTCCGCTTCTCGCGCACCGACTTCGAGTTCCTGCACGAGGACAGCTTCGCCGCGACCTTCACGAGCTGGACGCACAAGTGGACGCTCGGCTTCCGGGGCACCCCGAATTCGGGATTCTGGACCACCGGCGCCATCACCGAGGTGGGGCGCTGCGGTATCGAGAGCCACAACACCTACAACGCCACCCGCAACATGGCCCTGGGAACGGCGGTGACCTTCCGCTCGCGCTTCCCGGCCACGCCGTCGTCGATCACGTTCTCGACGAGCAGCAGCTTCAACTTCACGGGCAACCCTTCGCTCTGGGACACCGACCGCGACGGCTTCGGCTTCTTCTCGTTCCAGAACGTGCCCAGCAACGCGGCCGTGTACTGGTTCGGCTCGTACACGGCCGTCGCGTGAGGTGAGCCATGGCCATCCGAGAGATCCGCGTGTCCGACTTCGACCAGGAGTGCGCGAAGTGCGGCGCCGTCCGCGCGCTGACGTTCTCCAGCGTCGAGGTCGGCGTGGCCAGAGACAACCAGGTCGACAGCCGCATCATCCCGCTGCCCCCGTGCGCGAGCTGCGGCGCGGCGGAGTTCCTGCTGCGGTCCCCGGTCGGGGAGGAGCATCCGTCCCAGGGGAGCTACGGCCACAAGCACCGGCTGCTCGTGGACATGCTTCATGCGAGGCTCGTCCAGCGGGGCCGGCTCGCGGAGGGGTTGAAGCCCGCGGAGGTACCGACCAAGGAGCCGCCTGCCGCCGTCATCGACAGGTGGTTCAAGAACGGCCTCCGGCTAGAGCCGCCGCCGACCCAGGATGGCGCGGGTCGAGGCGAGCCGAAGTAGACAAGGCGGTGCGATTTCTCGCGCCCCACCCGCAGACATCGGGCGTCCCGCTGCCAGTTCCCGCGTGATTTCCGCGACCTGCGCTGCCAATTCAACCCATCGTAAATGCTCGTGAAATCGGCAGAAAGACCTTGATGTTCTGCCCGCGCAACGCCTGTATGTCCATGAGGCGCCGGGATGGGCCCGGACCCGAAGGAGGACGCGAAGATGGACCCCACGACGACCAGGCGAGAGACGGAGATCGAGGACGAGGCCTTCGCCGGCGCGAGCGACGACGAGGCCGACGAGGAGCGCGACGACCTCAGCGAGCAGAAGCTCGAGGAGCTGCTCACGCAGGCCATCGAGTGCTTCGCGGACGAGGGCGAGATGCCCTGCGCGCACATCCGGACCTTCGAGGACGCCGGGGTGCTCACCATGAACCGCGGGCTGGTGCTGCAGCTCGGCGCCACCGAGTTCCAGCTCACCATCGTCCGCAGCCGGTAGGGAGGAAGACCATGAAGAAAGCCACCGCCATCATCCTGGCCCCGAGCATCGAGCCCCACGACGACCCGCGCCGGGTCATCGGCCGCCGCACGCGCTACCACGGCGACGAACACCGCTACCTCCGCGGCCACGAGGTCGCGGTCGTGGCAGTGCTCAAGGACGCGCTGCGGGTCGAGGAGCACGCCTACCTCACCGACGACGACGCGATCGCCCGCGCGGGCGGCGTGACCGCCTTCGACCGGATCGAGGTTGCGCCCTTCGTCGAGAAGGAGGGCCGCTTCAGCTTCGCCACCAGCGACCCGAAGGCGGTGGATCTCGCGGCCTTCGCGCACCTCGCGAAGAGAAACGACTGACCGAAAACCACCCGGTGCTCCTCGCCGGGTGGTCCGGCAGGGACGCCGGGCCAGACCGAACGAGGAGGACGAGATGAACAAGGAGATCAGGAAGCAGGTGAAGGCCCTGGAGAAGCTGCGGCTGCCCGAGCTGCGAGCCCGCTACGCCGAGGTTCTGGGCGAGGAGACGAGAGCGCCGAATCGCACCTACCTAATCCGGCGCATCACCGAGGCGCTCGAGGCGCGGGCTGCGCAGGCGCCCGAGCCGACCGAGGCCGAGCCCCAGGAGACGCCCGTCGAGACGGCGCCGCACACCGAGGAGACGGCGGCGGACACGAGCGCGGACCCCGGCGTCGCGGCCGAGACCAAGCTCAGCAAGCTCCCCATCGCCGAGCTGCAGGCCCGCTACCTCGAGGTCGTGCAAAGGCCAACTTCGTCGGTGCATCGCCGCTACCTCGTCTGGAAAATTCGAGAGGCGCAGAAAGGTCGCATCCCGGTCGGCCCCCGCGGCACCAGTCGGCGCACCGACGGCGAGCCGCTCGACTTCAAGGTCCTTCCCCTGCGCATGGAGTCCGAGCTGGTCAGCAAGCTCGACGAGGCCCGCGAGCGCCTGGGCCTCAAGAGCCGCATGGAGCTGCTGCGCCGGTCCATCCACCTCTTCCTGGCCCGCGAGGGCGAGGCCGAGGTCGCCGCGCTGTTCGCGCCCGAGGCGTAGATGGCCGACTACGACAAGCGCCGCCTGGGCGAGAGGCTGCGGGCCGAGATCCAACGCCAGACCGGGCGGCGCTACGACCGCCTGGACCTCGACGCGCTCAAGCCCACCAGCCTGCGCGAGTTCCAGCGCTTCCTCCGCGACCTCGACCACGAGAAGCAGATGGCCGTCCAGCGGGTTCGGCTCCAGCCCTGGCGGCGGTAGGCAGCTTCACCAACTCCCGCACAACGAGACTAACGACGCAGAACGCTGCTGTGTCGAGCAGCGAACCTGTGTCGGATCTCGGATGGATCTGGTAATCGATCACCGAGCCGGAGGAGGGCTAGAACGCTTGATATCGCTTGCATTTCGATCACTTCAGTTCCTCGTCTACCACCTACTGATCGTGGTGGTGGACCGTATCAGCCGCCTGCCTCGCAGCGGTGTGCAGCCCGAGGTCGAACGGATCCTCCGGGAGAACCTCGCCCTGAAGGCCCAGGTCCGCGCTCTCGTGCTCGAGCTGAAGAGCGAGCGGGGAGCGCGGCCGAAAGTCTCGCTCCGGACGAGGGCCGCGCAGGTGTTCGCGTACCTGCTCACGCGCGGCGACAGCGCTTTCCAGAACTACTACCTCTCCGCTTCGGAAACGACCATCGCGAGGTGGGCGACGAAGCTCCGGCGCGGTCCGTGGCCCTGGCGAAACAGGGACAAGGGCGGCAGGCCGCCGCTCGCGCAGGAAATCAAGGATCTGATCATCGAATTGAAGGAGGCGAACGCGCTCTGGGGAAGCCGGCGCATCAAGGACGAGCTCGCCCGGATGGGCATCAAGGTCAGCGAGCCCACGATCCAGAAGGTGCTCAAGGAGGCCGGGTTCAGCCCGAGGGGCGGCCACCCGCTGAACCTCGACAAGTGGAGGGCCGCGGTCAAGGACGCGATCTGGGCGCTCGACTTCTTCTTCGTCCGCACGGCCAAGGGCGTGTGGTTGAACGTGCTGCTCGTCATCGACCTGCACACCCGCGAGATTCTCGAACTGCGCGCCTGCGACGTATGGGGCCCGACCGCCGAGTGGACCATTCGCACCTTCGCGGCGGCGATCCACCGGGAGGGCCGCCGGCCCGCAGCCGTGGTGCACGACCACGGCACCCATTTCCTCGGGCAGTTCGAGCGGCAGCTCCGCGTCCTGGAGATCGAGAGACGTCGCACCCCGGTGGCGCTACCGTTTGTGAACGGAACGGCCGAAAGGGCCATAAAATCAGTGCGCTTGGAGATGCTGAACCACGTCCGCGTCCGCGACGTCGAGGAACTGCAGTGGTACCTCGACGAGTACCGCGCCTACTACAACGAGCACCGGGCGAACCAGGCGGTCGATGGACAGACACCGGCGGCGTTCAGCCGGGGCTCGCCGGGCGCGGAGGTCATCAGCCTCGACGAGGTACGGCGCCGAAAGCTGGTCCGCCGGAGCTTCGCTCACGGGCTGCTGAATGCCTACGAGCTGGTCGACGACGAAAGGGCCGCCGCCTGAGCAGGCACGGCCATGAAGAGCAGGCTGCGGAAACGCGTCCTCGGACGTCGGTGGAGTGGTGTACCCTGTGCTTGGGCACGCCGGGTTCAACGAGGTCTTGGTGCGCCCGTCGCTGCGGGTCGAACGAAACGATCCGTTCGCCCAAGCCGCCACCCTTGGCACCCACGGGCGCTACGTCGCGGCCTGCCAGGGAGCCGCGAGGGTTTCTTGGGACCAGCGGGAAAGGCCGCCCAGTGGCCCGACAGGGCGCGTTCCGGCCCGGTCCCCCAGGCCGCTGTGAACCAGGCGACCGCGCAGCCTTCAACGTAGGCGTCCTTTCCTGAGCGGCCATCCTCGCAACCCCGCCAACACGCCGTCGTTGTTCAGTATTCCGACTTGCGATCACGTTGAGGATTTGACCTCTCGGAGTGCGAGCAGGTTAGCCTTCGGGGTTTATTGGGGAGCCACGTTGCACAACGGCTGATTGCGGAAGATCAAGCAGGCCTCGATGTCGTCGAACAGCTGCTTGGTGATCCGTTCAAGCGTCGAGGACACGAGGGTCCCGACCATGACGACCAGATCCATCTCCTGGTTGTCCTCGTCCTCGAGAAACTCCCTCATGCAATCGAACGCGATGTGATCCTGGGGCAGCCTCTTCCTGATGGTCTGGTTGTACGCCTTGCCGATGTAGAGCAGCTTGAGGTCGACCCACTTCCGAGCGCGGCGGTCCGGGCGCGCCGCAAGCAACGCATAGAACCCTGCGGACTCCAGGGTGTCGGTTCCTTGAACATCAAGGTCCTCGAACTTGAAGACTCCCTGGTCCCAGTTGATGACCGCCTCATCGAGCATGTCGACCTCCATGGGCTATTCGCCGACGGCGGCTCGCCGTGAGCCTTGGTTCCGGATGACCGGTTGCTCGAACGCGCTTCGCAACTCGACGCCGAGCGCATCGAGGATCCGGCTGGCGCGATCTACAGTGATCGCGTTGTACTCGTTACGCTCGTCGCGCGAGACCTGCGACTCGTGGACGCCGAGCCGCTCAGCGAGCTCGCGCTGCGTGAGCCCGAGCGCGATGCGCAACGCCACGAGGGTAGTCCCGAGCCCGTGGAGGTTCAGTAGCTCCCCGAGCTCGCCTCGCTTGAGACGCTCGTAGCTTTCGACTTCCTCAGAGAGCTGCTCGTGGAAGGAACGAAGCGGGTCTAGCGCCCGCTTCACTTCGTCGGCAGCGAGTCCCATCTCTTCGAGGCGCTTGCGGTGTTCCGCGAGCCGCTCTTGCTCCTCGCGAAGCCGCCGCACCGCCTCCTGATACTCGTTCTCATTGCGGATCATGGCTGGCCTCCTTTGACAATCTTGACGATGCCCCTCGGCTCACCATCCCGGCGCGAGAGCCGGAACGCCGAGGGGAACTCCAACTCGTTTCCGTGCTTGTCGCGGATCCCAGAGAGCTGACCGACGTGCGGATACAGTTCCACGCGGTAGGCGTGCCACATCGGCAACTGCCGCTTCGGGTAACCGCGGTAGGGCCGGCGTGTAGCCGGATCCCATGTCCAGACCTTATGGGGGTCGAGGAGGTTCAGCTTCGTTTGTAGTCTCCCCGACGCGAGCTCCATCAGGTCGCAGACGAAGTAGCCGTCGATGTCGTTCGGATGCTCCTTGTCCTCGACGAACGAGCCATCGACAAAGATGTCATCGACTCCCACCTGCCACAGCTGGTCGACGAGGATCGCGAGGTTCTCGACGAGCTGCGCGCGCCAACCTCGATCCCAGTTGGGGCAGCCGTTCGGCGGGCCGACGACGAGCATCGAGGACCGGAGATCGTCGAGCGTCAGCTCGTAGTCGGCAGGGGGCAGGTAGCCCTCGTTCGTGAAGGCTGGGAGCATCGGTCCCTCCCTCACGCCGCGCGCTCGCAGGATCCCGGGCCGAGCAGCAGGCTTGCCTGGTACTGGGGCGGCCTCATGTGCCGGACGAGACGCCCCGAGGTCGCCTCGATGAGGAAGCCACCCCGCTCGTCGACACCCTCGATCCAGGCATGCCCACCGGCTCGCCAACCTTGCCGGAACGTCCCGACCACGACCCAGGCATCCACGCCGCCGGCGAGAAGCAGAGATGCACCGAGGATCGCCAGGTCATCGCAGTCGCCGCCGCCGCGCTCCAGGGTCGCAGCCGGCGAGCACCAGTGGTCGTAGCCGTATGGCCTCACCGGATCCGCGATGTAGCGCAGGGTTCCTTCGCTGAGCTGGGTCCCGAGCCACCTGGCGACGTCTGCCGCGAGGGAGTGCCCTCGCGGGAGCATCCAACGGGGCACATCCTGAATCAGGTCCGCGACCTCCCAGGGCCGCACGAGCTCGGCGATGGCGTAGCACTGGTTGGCCCTGCTGGGGCGCATCCGAATGCAGTGGCCGCTGAACCTCTGGTCGTACACGTGCATCGTTCACCTCGATTCCTGTCGCGGGCGCATGCCGCCCTACACAAGACATTATGGTCTTGCTAGACGCTCGTGTCAAGTACAACCAGCGAGTTTTGCTTGAGGCATCCTGATATCTGGCGGTTCAGTCACAGAAGTCACCGTAACCCGATAGTTTTTGCAAGTGAGTTTCTGTGTCTGGTAGTGCCGCCGATACGGTTCTTGGCGAAGGTGATGTCCGGCATGACTTCCGCTTGGGATCGTCACCCGATCACCCGCACGCCGATCTCGGTGGTGCGCGACGGAGCCGGGCCGCGTTCCTTCTGGCAGGCGAGCGCGATGGCCCAGAAGCGATCGGCGTGGCCGCCGCGGGCGCTGCGCTCGGCGTCGAAGCTCACCTTGCCGGACGGCAGCACCCGGCGCTTGATCGAGTGCACCTGCCCGACCAGCTCGCGATCGCGCGGCAGCACGATGTCCTTGCGCTGGAGCAGGATCTTGAAGTCCGTGGCCCAGCGCTCCTTGGACTCGTTGCTGAACACCTCGGCCACGACCTGCGGGTAGTCGCGGGCCAGGTTCTCGGCGAGGTTCATGCCGATGCCGCTCTTGTCCACGGAGAGCCGCGACACGGGCACGGTGTCGAGCAGCCGCCGCAGGTCGCCCTCCTGCTCGGCGAACGGCACCTGGTCGTAGCGGCGAAGCAGGCGGCAGACGAAGCGCCCGTCGCGCTCCTCGAACACCGCCAGCTCAGAGCGATCGCGCGAGCGGCCCACGTCGAACCCGGCCACGATCCGGCCGTCCGGAAGCGGCAGATCGGTGGCGTCGTCGCAGAGCACGAGCTCGTCGCTCGTGCACGGCAGGATCAGGTCGTAGGGATAGAAGCTGTAGCTCTCGTCCACGAAGCGGCACTCGAACTCCTGCTGGAAATCCTCGAGCGGCAGCGAGTCGAGCTGCTCGACGATGGTCTGCCGGCCGAAGGCGGCGACGCGCTCCTCGGTCGTCAGGTGCGGGGCCTCGACCGACGCCCGCGCCACGTCGTTGCAGAAGAACCGGCACAGCCACCACGGCACCTCCTGCCGGGTGTGGTGCGGGTACTTGCGCAGCTCTTCGGTGGCGACCTCCCAGAAGATGCCGCGCCGGCCGAGCGGCGTGGAGCAGCCCGAGAGCTGGCCGAACGAGCGCAGGATGAGCGCGGTCGAGCCGCGGTAGACCTCGCGGTCGTTGACGTAGTGGGCGAGCTCGTCGAGGTAGCAGTCGCCCTTCTTGCCGCGCGGCGCCTTGGACGGGTTCGACAGGATGCGCGAGATCCGCTTGCCCGGGCCGTTCGACTCGAAGGCGAGCTCGGTCTTCGAGTCCACGACGAGCCGCTTCTGGTAGGCGAGCGGCAGCTCCTCGTGGACCTGGCGGGCGACCAGGATCTTCTCCTTGGCGTCGTCGAGGTTGTAGCTAACGAAGACCGCGGTGTGCTTCTCGCGCAGGTGGCAGCGGGCCAGGGCCTCGAGCGCGAACAGGAACGAGAAGCCCACCTGGCGGCTCTTGGTGACCCAGCGGAACCGGGAGCGGTTCTGCAGGAAGGCGATCTGGTAGGGCTCGAGCACCAGGGGCTCGTCGTCGAAGGAGGCGAGGCCGCACAGGAAGCCCCACTCCTCGGCCAGCCACTCGGCGAACTCCTCCTCGGTCCGCTTGACGATCCCGAGCGTCACGGCGCGGCTCCTTCTCGGACCGCCTTTCGCCTTGCCTTTCCGGCGGTTGAACGCCTGTATGTGAGCGTGACGAGCGACCGACAGGAGGTGATGTCATGAGCTACGTCGATTCCACCCATGCCCCGCGGACCCTGACCGACGCCGAGCAGGCCCGGCTCCTCAAGGTCACGGGCGAGCACGCCCGTGGCTTCCGCGACCACGTGCTCCTGAGCTTCGCCCTGGGCACCGCCCTGCGCGAGGCCGAGCTGCTCGCCCTCGACGTGGACGACGTCTTCGACGCCGACGGCAGGGCCCGCCGCCGCGTCCGGCTCCGCGTGTTCAAGCGGAGCAACGACGACGAGTCCATGCAGGAGGTCGTGCTGCCCGACCCGCTGCGGGCAAAGATCGAGAAGCTCTGGCGCTGGAAGAAGCAGCGAGGCGAGAGCCTGGAGCCCGACGCGCCGCTCTTCGTCAGCCGCCGCGGGCTGCGCCTCTCCAGCCGCCAGCTCCGCAACCTCTTCCACATCTGGCAGGAGCGCGCCGGGTTCGAGAGGGTGCTGTCGTTTCATTCCACGCGCCACTCGTCCCTGACCAACGTCTACCGCCGGACCCGCGACATCCGCCTCACCCAGCGGGTCGCCCGGCACAAGAGCATCAACAGCACGATCCGCTACGCCGGCCCCTCGGACGAGGACGTGCTGCGGGCCGTGCGCGACCTGCCGTGCTGAGGCGCTCGAATCGGGTCGGGCGATGCTCGGACCTACTTGCAGATCGGAAGTGAACGCTCGCGCCGCGCGGCCTTCGATCTGCTGGCGTTCACTTCTCATCGCCACCCCCGCCCATTTTCCGAAAACTGGCGCGGTCGAAATCGGCCCCAGGCACCCAGGCGGCGCGGGCGTCCGGCTCCGAAAGTCGGACCCGCCCCCCCGGCGCGGCGCGACCTGAGACCTGGCTGAGCCGTGCCTCGCCCCGGGCCGGGTGAACTGAGGAAAGTGGCGGTTCGACTCGGCGTGATCGCTGCCTCCGTCTGCGCGTAAGTCCGCGAAACCTTGTGGGCGGCAAGCGGGCCAACCGCCGCTTTTGTCTGTTGTCGGCGGTTCGCCGGGCCCGGGTCCGGCGCCCGCCGTCGCACCCGGCTCGAGGTGGTCGTCGTGTTCTTCCACGACCCTGTGCTCGCCCTGTGCTCGTGGCCGCGGGCGAGGAGACTCGTGGTCTCGCGAGAGTGCGGCCGGGCTCATCGTGTTCCCCTCGTTCCGCCTGGTTCGTCTTCGTTCTCGGACGAGTCGGTCGCGTCCGGCGCGGAGCTTGGCCCCGTGGGCGCCACGTTCGCGCCGTGTCGCGCGCATACGCGGTCCCTGGCCTGGTCGTCCGCTCTCGGGCCCTCGGCGCGACTGGGGGCGACGCGGCCCGCGACGACGGCCGGCGCCAACTCCTCGAACTGAACGGGCACTTCCGAGGCGGCGGCCTCGCTCGGGGTCGCCGGGGAGTTTCCGGGCAATATCCGGTCACTTTCTTCGGAGGCGTTCGCCGGCAGCACGTCGAGGATCTCGCCGCGCTCCTCGGCCGAGGTCTGCTGCGCGGTCCGCAGCATCCGCTGGTGGCGGGCCTGGATGTCCTCGAGCGACAGCGCCGCGTGGATCTCCTGGCGCGAGTCGGCGCCGCCCAGGATGAACTCCTTGAGCCGGAGCATGGTGTTGAAGTCGGTCGGGCTGTCGAACCGCACGCGCCCCTCGGAGAGCGCCTTCTCGAAGCCCACGAGGTAGGTGTCGATCATCCGCAGGGCGTCGTCCTTCGACAGGGCCAGCACGGTCGCGCGCATCTCGACGAGCTTCTGCTCGGTCTTCACCGCGACGCGGACCTTGGCGTCCTTGCGCCGCCGCAGGCAGTCGTGCTTGCGGGCGTACTGGGCGACGAGGCTGTGGGCCACGCCGTAGCGCTGGGCGAGATCGCGGTACGAGGGGTAGACCACGCTCGAGCCGCCCTCCGCGGTCTGCACGACCTCGCCGAACACGAGCAGGCGGTCGAGCTCGTCGTAGGGCACGCGAGGACCGTCGGCCTTCTTCGGCCGGCCCGTCTTGCGTCCCGAGTTCTCGGAGTCGTCCATGGCGGGCTCCCTCACATTGTCCTGCCGAGGACGCGGTCCAGGTCGTCCACGAGGGCGTGGAGCGGCGAGCGGCGGTCCCCGTCTCCGGCGGCCGCGGTCTGGCACAGGTGCCGGCGGAACAGGCGCCCGAGCGCATCGGCGGTCGCGTCGGCCAGCTCGGCGTCGACCTCGTAGATCTGGTACAGGCCGATGAGGCTGAGCGCGGTCTCGCGGAAGGCTCTGGCCATCACGGCCCTCGGTTCGTTGTTCGTCATCACTCGCTGTCCTCCTGCAGCTCGGGGTCGCTGCTCATGCAAAGCCCCCGATGGTCGTTGCAGGGACAGCGGAGCTGCTCGAGCACAGGGCGGATGCGTTTCAGGGCCCGGCTGTGGCGTCGCTTGATGCGCTGGTAGGTTCGGAGCTTCTCGTCGGAAGCCATGTCGGGGTGGAGCCGCTCCACGAACACTGGGATGCGCCGGCCGCAGACGATGGTCGCGGTGACGAGGTCGAAGGTCTCGCCGTCGAGCTTGTCCCCGGCGCGCTCGACCAGGAGCGAGACCACGTCCGCCGCCTCGGCCGCGTTGCGGGGTCCACGGTGGTTCTCGTCCCGCACCTCGGGCCACCGCTCCACGTTCATCTCCTCGAAGATCTCGGGATCGACGGAGGTCATCTGCTGCCGCTCCTCTTGCTCGTTGCGGACGCTTCGGAAGACGCGGCGCTCGGTCCGCTGCCGGAGCCGGAGCGCGGTGCGGTCGAGACGGTTCGCGACGGGGTACTCGCCGACCACCGCGAGGAAGCAGGTGACCACGAGCTGATCGAGGTCCTCGGCCGGAATGGTGTCGCCCCAGATGCGGTGACGAAGGCGGCTGAGCATCGGGTAGTAGGCCACGAGCAGCACGGCCGCCCAGAACGCGCTCGGGCTCCGCTGCTGCTCGGCGACGAGCGCCCGGGTGAGCGCCTCCTTCTCGGCGTAGGGCTTGCGACCCTCGTCGGCGAGGACGCCCAGCACCGAGGCGATGCCGTGGTGGCGGGCCAGGGCCGTGTGCCGGCGTCTCGCGTCCTCGAAGCACTCGGTGTGCTTCGACGCCCGGACCTCGGCGCGGAGATCCTTGAAGAGCCGGCGGAAGGTGTTGCTCATTCGGCGTCGGCTCGCTCCTGGCTCGGGCCGTCGCGCAGCTCCCATTCGTGGCCGCAGGTCGGGCAATCAGCCCAGGTCAGCGACTTGTAGATGCGGTCGCGGTTCTCCCGGACGCGCTGGTGCGGCTGGTGGATCACCTCGACCGCGGCGGTGGAGCTGCACTTCGGGCAGGTGATGGTGCGCTTGGCGAGCTTTGGCCAGGCCATGGTTTGCCTCCGGTGGTGGTGCCTGCCGATCGAGCGGCGGCGTTCACCGGATACCTACCGGCCGCGCCGGGAATGTGTCGGAGGCGGCCGGCGTCGAGGCGGCATCATGGCGACCGTGGTCAGGCGAGGAAGAGGTGGATCTGCTTCTGGACAGATCGGACGGCGGAAGTCGCTGTTCCTACAGAGGATTTTGCCATCCAGCTTCACGCGAGGTGTATCTCGGTGTATCTGCCGCCAGCTCCTCTATATTTTCATGATCACGTGACACGACATCGTGCAACCCAATTATCTACTCAGGGTTCCAAACCAGATCCACCAGATCCACCTCTTGAGAAATAACGAAGCAAACGCAGTAACTTGGCGAGGTGCATCTGGCTCAGACGAGATACACCTTTTGCCGATCAAGATGCACCTCAGATACACCTCTGGCCCTCGGAGGACGGTGACCTCTGGGTTGCAGAGCCGCATGGAGACGGACCGCGGGAGTGCCTTCACGCTTCTCACGAGGCGGGAAGGACGTCACGCCGAGATAGCCGCCGGTGGTGGTGGTGGCGGCCTGCGCGCTCGAGTCGGGGCTACAACCTGGGGATGTTGGCGTTCGGGAACCGGCGCATGTCGGCGGCCACCGCGCCGGACGGCCGTGCGGGAACGAAGCCGTTCGACGTCGCCCTCACCCAGTCGGCGACGCGAATGAGGATGCCGTACAGTTCGACGGCCTTGATCGGCACGACGTGTGACTGCCCGCTCACGCAGATCCGGCGGACGAGCCTTCCATCACGGGTGAAAAGGAAGGGTGGGTCGTTCGCGGCGTGGACCGCCCGCCACGCGTCTTCGATGATCGCGATGAGCTGGCGCCCGTTGCCCATTCCCGGGCTCTAGGCCTAGACGCTGGGCCTGCTCGCCGGGTGCGGAACGTTCGCGCCAGCGGCGCCGCTGCAGGTCGGACAGGTTGTTCCTGGCATGGCAGGGTGATGTGAAGTCATCGGCGTCCTCCTGTCCACGCGGCGTCAATCATCCCAGAAGTCATCGCCTCTCGGTGTGGCGGTTGATGCGGCAGGCGTCTGCTGGTTCGTCTCGGTCCCGTCAAGCAAGCCCAACTGCAGCCCAGGCGCCGACTCAGACTCGACGTCCGGCGCTCCGACTTCGCGCACCAGCCACAGGTTCTTCCCCTGCAGCACACGGGTCTGCAGCTTGCGGCCGCCCACGACGCGACCACGGAAGTGCCGGAGCGCGTTGCCCAGCTTCCGCGCCGTCGGGAGCTGCCCTGGCGGGTGAGGGCACAGCTCCCCGAGGGCTGCGCGAAGCCTCCCGAACGAGGACCCATCGCCGTCGTCCCGGAGCGCTTGCAGGACCTGGGCGACGGTGCAGCCGCTCGTGCCCCAGTCGCCGGGCAGCTCGAGCCAGCCGGCGACGAGGTCGCCAAGGACCATGCTGTCGGTGTCGACCTGATCGAGTTCGGCGCGGGTGTCGCCCGGATCGGCGAGCCCGCTCCACACGATCGCACTCCGCACGAGCGCCGACCACCCTTCGAACGAGCCCCAGGGCTTGAGCCCGGCATCGGGTCTGCCCGCCGCTGTGTACGCGCGCAAGACGGTCAGCGCCGCTACGACCAGGCGGGTCCGGTGCTCGTGCACCCAGGCAAGCAAGTCCGGGTGCTTGAACCCCTCGCGGCACTCGGGCCGCTCGAGGTCCGAGTCGAGGCGGATGTGCAGGCAGCGGCGGGCGGTGTCGCCCTTGAAGGTCACGTTGTTGCCGGTGCCGTACCAGACGGTGAGGAGCGGCAAGCTCACCTTCTCGCTCTTGCCGAGGATGCGCTCGCTCCAGACCGTGCCGGTGAGCACGGTGTCGAGCGCGCCCGACCCGAGCGGCCGGTTGATGTTGTCGATGAGCACGACGCGGTCGCCCTCGAGCGCGATGGCGGTGATGCGCTTGACCTCCTCGTTCTCGTCGGCGGCCTGCGGGGTTCTGGGCATGGGCCGGCCGCAGAGGATCTCGCCCGTGACGTCGGCGAGGAGCGACTTGCCCGCGCCGCGTACGTTGGCGTCCATCAGGAAGAGCGGCGACGGACCACGAAAGGTGAAGCGCGCGAGCGGGGTGAGCACGCCCGCGAGCCAGGCGGCCCGGTGCGCGTCCGACTTGAACGGGAAGTCGCTCACTACATCGAGAAGCTCGGTGGCGGCCGCCAGGGCGTCGGCCCTGGACGGCAGGCTCGGGATCGCCGGGTAGCGGGCGTTCGGGGTGTAGAGCAGCCCGGTCGCCTCGTCGTAGCCACGGCGGTCGAGGATGGACCCGTCGGGCCGCAGCACCGGCGACTCGACGATGCCCTCCAGGTAGCGCAGGCGCGGCCAGGTCTTGCGCGCCTCGACGGCGGGTGCGGCCCAGGCCGGTGGGTGCGCAGGGATCTCCTCGAGCTCGCCCTTCATTTCTTTGAGGCTTACCCACTCGGCGGCAGCGGTGAGCCGGTCCCGGACCCCCGCGGTGCCGAGCGGCACGATGCGCGCCGCGCCTCCGGGGTGGACAATGCCGGCGAGCTTGCTCGCGTCCTTGACGACGTGCACCAGGAGCTGACCACGGCAGAAGACGCCCTCGACTCTGGCGAGCGCGGCGATGGCGTCGTCCACGACCTCGTGCTCGGCGGTGCGGATCACGATCCGTGGCTTGCGGCGCGGGGTCACGGGAGGCGAGAGGTCGCCGTCGGACACGCACGGCCCCTTCGGCTCCGGAACGCCCGAGAGCTCGGCGATCCTGGCTCTCGCGGCACGGAAGTCGATCGCGCCGCCGTGCTCGACCAAGAAGTCGAAGACGGACAGCGAGCTGCCACTGATGAACGAGTGAAACGTGCCACGCTCGGCCTCGCCGGTCCCGTCGGCTACGCTGGCGGACGGGTGCTGATCGCCCGAGGGCGAGCTCGGATCGCGGCACTCGAGCCAGCCCGCGCCGGCGGACTTGCCCGTGAGCCAGGTTCCGTAGACTGCCTCGAGCGGCAGCGCCGCGAGAGCCCGCTTGCGCCACTCGGCCCAACCCAGGTCATCGCTCGCGGCAGCGGGTGACGGAGCCGCCTTCGCCGTGGGCCTCGTGGCGATGTCGATCGCGGCGAGCGCGCGCTCCACCGCTTCGAGGCTCGTCGTCGAGAACCCCTCGGGGACGTACGCCTCGATGCTGCTGCCCTGGCCGGGTCGATAGAACCGGTTGCCGCCGTCGGCAGCGCCTCGCCACCAGGGCAGCCACACCAGGTTGCCGAAGCCTCTGCGCCGGATGCGGGCTTGCTTGGGGAACACCTCGATGCCGCGGCCGGCGAGAGGAACGGCGACGCCGCCCTCGGCGAGCGGGGCATCTCGGGGAGAGAGCGCCCGGCCGAGCGCCTGGGCCCTGGTCGCGGGGATCGGGGGCTCGAAGAAGCACCACAGGTGCCAGCCCTTGCCGCCTCCCGATCGCTCGAGATACGCGGGCAGCCCAGCGCGCGTGAAGGCGTCGAAGGTCGCGGTCGCGGCGGCCAGCGGATCGGCGAGCGCGCCGGCGTGGCCCGCGCCGTCGAAGTCGATGCACAGCCAGCGGGTGGTGTCATCGGGCGCGGGGCAGTAGCTGCCCACGCGGAAGCGGCCCATCATGGCGCCCGCTCCGCGCCGGTTCTCGTAGCGGACCTTGGCCTCGGGCGCCTCGTCGCCGAGCAGGTGGCCGAGGAGCAGCGCATCGAGCGCGCCGTTCGCCTCGACCGGGCAGGGCTTGCCCCAGGGCGCGAGGACCGCCACGCGGTCCAGCCGGTTGAAGAACCGGTCGCGAAGGAGGCGCAGGGCCTCCTCGCGCGCTGGTGCTGCGCCGCTCACCATGGATTCGCCGGCGCCGTCCCGCCTGCAGGCAGGTCGAGGACCGACAGGAAGGTCTTGCGCCGCTCGACCTCCTCCTTCTGCGCGCAGCTCCGCATGCCCCAGGCGTCGCCGACGACGATGGCGACCTGCCGCGCCCGGGTGACGCCGGTGTAGAAGAGGTTGCGGTGGTGCATGAACGAGTGCGCCTTGTGGATGATCAGCACCACGCAGGGGAACTCCGAGCCTTGAGCCTTGTGGATCGTCAGGGCGTAGGCGAGCGACAGATCCTGCACGTCCCGGGTGTCGGGCGCGTAGTGGACCTCCTCGTCGTCGAACCGCACCCGAAGCTCGTTGCGCCGCGGTCCCACCTCGGTCACGACCCCGATGGCGCCGTTCATGACGCCGAGGTCGTAGTTGTTGCGGGTCTGGATCACCCGGTCGTTGACCAGGAGCTCGGGCCTGCGACCAGGTCGCGGCGGCGGCACGTCCACGCCCCAGAGCTTCTTCTGGACCAGCCGCTGGAGCTCGACGTTGAGCGCGTCCACGCCGAGCGACCCCTTGCGGGTGGGGGTCAGGAGCTGCACATCGGCGAGCAGGTCGAACCGCAGCCGCTCGACGAGCACCGAGCTGAAGAGGCCGATGACGTAGCGCTGCGCCTCCAGGACCTCGCCGAGGTGGTTGACCACGACCCACGGCGGCCGGCCATCTTCGCCCTCGGGCGCGGTGCGGCGCACCTGGCCCGAGAGCACCGCGATCGAGCTCTCCTTGAGTACGCCTGCCTGGCGCACCACCTGGTCGAGGATGGTGGTCGGCATCGGCCGGCGCTCGATGAGGTCGCGCAGGAGGTTTCCCGGGCCGACCGGCGGGAGCTGGTTGTGATCGCCCACCAGGACGACCGCGGTGCGGTCCCAGTCGATGGCGCGGAAGAGGTGCCAGGCGAGCGGTACGTCCACCATGGAGACCTCGTCCACGATGACGACGTCGGCGGGGATCGGATCGTCAGGCCCTCGCTGGAAGGTCTTGCCGTTGAAGCCGAGCAGCCGGTGGATGGTGAACGCGGAGCTGCCCACCACCTGCTCGATGCGCTTGGCGGCCTTGCCGGTCGGCGCGGCGAGCACGACGTCGAGCCCGCGGTCCTCGTAGAGCCGATGGATCGCGGCCACCGTGAAGGTCTTGCCGCTCCCGGCCCCGCCGCTGATGAGCACGAGGTTGTGGCGCGCGGCCGCGAGCAGCGCACGTCGCTGGGGCGCGTTCAGCTCCGGGAAGCGACCGAGGAGCTCGTCCTCCGGGACGCCCAGGAAGTGGTGGTTCGAGCGCAGCCGTTTGGTGAAGAACCGCCCGAGGTCGCATTCCATCTCGTGGATCTGCGGCTGGGCCACGAGGAAGCGGCCGCCGATGGACGGGCACGTGAGCACACCCTCGTCGATGAGGGCGTCGAGGGCCTGCTCGATCCGCTCGCGGCTGTCGGGCACGTCCATGGCGAGCAGCGCGTTCGCGAGCTCCACGAGGTCCTCGTAGTCCACCCAGCAGTCGCCCTGGTCGAGCCGCTCGGCGACGCAGTGGACCACGCCGGCGCGGATGCGCGACGGGTGCTCCTTGGCCGTGCCCATCTTCCGGGCCACCACGTCGACCCGCTTGAAGCCGAAGCCCGGGACCTCTCGCACCAGCAGGTAGGGATCGGTCTTCATGACCGTGACGATGGCGTTGCCGAACCGCTCGATGAGGGCGGTCATCTGGTGGTGGGTCAGCTCGAAGGACGCGAGCCAGGTCAGGCTGGAGTTGAGCGCCCGCGTGCGCAGCCACTCGTCCCGCAGCGCCTGGACGGACGCGAGCGGCACCTTGGCCACCCGCGCCACGCGCTCTGGCTCCTCGTCGATGACCCGGTCGAAGTCGTCGCCGAAGGCCTCGGCGATCCGGCGCGCCTTGACCGGACCGATCCCCTTGATGTCGGGGTGGTGCGCGAGGTAGTGCGCCAACCCCTCGGGCCCCATGCGCTGGTCGAAGGCGAAGTGCGTGACCTTGAGCTGCCGGCCGAACTTCGGGTGCCGCTCCCAGGAGCCGTGCAGGACCACCGGATCGTGCTCGCGGACCATGAGCGAGCCCGCGAACGACGCGAGGTCACCGTCGATGGTGCGCAGCCGCCCCGCGCTGAACTGCGGGCTCGCGTAGAAGACCGCCTCGACCCGGCCGCGCAACGTCACCGCGCTGGTGCTCTCCGTCGTGTTCATCCGTGGACCTTCCGGTGGTAGCGGCCGAGGAGCCCCTCGACGAAGCGGCAGGCCTGCTGGCGGTCGCCGCAGAAGTAGACCGGCACGCCGTGGTCGATGATGATCGAGAGCGTCGCGCCTAGGACCGCGCTCGGGCTCGCGTCCGAGCGGTAGCGATGAGCCGCGATGTCCTCGAGCGAGCCCTCGACCACGACGCAGCCGAGGTCGTACTCGGCCAGCGCCCGCAGCTCGCGCAGGAAGCGGTCGCGGCCGCGGATCACCGAGGACACGTAGTCGGCGAGCGTCTTGCGCTCGACGGCGATCGACGCCTCGTAGCCCGGCAGCGAATAGTCGCCGGCGGGCAGCGCCCTGCGGACCACCTCCACGGCCTCGGGGTCGAACGCGTAGGGCTCCTGCTCTCGCGTATCGGCGACGACCGTGATGCGCTCCGCGCTAGAAGGGGATGTCGTCGCCCCCGGCGAAGCCTTGGCCATGGCCGTCTCCCGCGCTGCTGGCGCCTTCGTCGAGCACGATGCGCCGGTTGAGGTACACGTTCTCGTTGTCGCCCTTGGTCCGCTTGGTCACCTCGAGCTTCACGTCGAGCAGCCGGTCGAGGTTGGCGGGCAGGTCCGAGAGCTTCTGCAGGTCCAGGCCGCAGGTGTGCAGGTCGTTCTTCAGCCACTTGAGGTTCTCGCGGGTGGCCATGACGTTGTTCCGCCACAGCATCCGGCCGCGGAAGCGGGGTGCGAGGATGCGCAGCGCCCACTTCAGCATCGGGTTGCCCGAGGACCGCGCCGTGGTGATCTCCACCTTCTCGACGTTGACCTGGTACTTGCCGTCCGGGACCGGATCGAACTCGCGCTCCTCGACCGGGGCGTCCTTGAACGCGTCGTCGAGCTGGGTGAGATCGACCTCGGGGCCGTCGTCTTCGCCTGGATTGCGGGGGTACGTCATGGTGGTCATCTCCTCTCTGGGTTACCGGCTCGCGGCCGGGCGGGGCTTCGCCGTGGCCGGCGCCGTCGGGGGCGGCGTGGCGAGGGGCTGGTTGCTGGGTGAAGGGGGCTCGGCGGGCGCGGCTCTCCCCGAGGGTCCCGCCGCGTAGGCCTCGACGAACTTGCGGAAGTCGAGGTCGATCACCTCGGGCAGCCGACCCGTGCGATCGCCGGCCTCGTAGTGCATGTTCGGCTTGGTCCGCACCACGCGCCGAGAGACCGCCTTGCCGTCCGCGCCTGGCGTGACCTCGAGGTCGCAGAAGAGGATCACGTCCACCATGCCGAGGACGATCTTCCGGGCCTTGTCCGGCAGGGTCGGCACGACGCGCGTGAGCTTGCCGGTCCGCGTCTCCAGCTCCTTCTCCTGCGAATGCGAGATGAGGAACAGCCCGTAGGGCAAGAGCGAGAGCTTGTTCAGGACGCGGTAGAACTCGTTGTTGATGAGCGCGTAGCCCTTGCCGTAGCCGAGGTCGCTCTCGTGCTCGATCTTGAACTTCTGGCAGATGTGCTCGGCGCACATCCGGTAGGCGTTGTCGACCGTGTCGATGATGATCGTCTTGTAGGGGTGCTGCCCCTCGGCGATCTCCTTGCAGGCGACGAGCAGCTCGTCCCAGGTGCCGATGGGCGCCTGGAACACCTCCAGGTTGTTCAGCCCCGCCTCGGTGGCGAGGAACAGCGCGCCCTCGGCCTGCGAGCACCAGGTCGACTTGCCGATCTTGCTCGGCCCGTAGACCAGGACCGTCAGGTCCGTGAGCGTCGTCTTGGGTGGCGTCTTCTGGCTCGGCAGCATGGCTTCTTGTCCTCCTCTGGTCTGGGGTTTAGAACGCCGGCCCCTCCTCGGGCAGCGGCGAGCCGTCGCGCAGCTCCTCGTGCGGCGGGCGGCGCTCGTAGAAGTTCTCGATGACGTTGGGGCTCCCGCCCGAGCGGCAGAGCGCGAAGTACGGGCAGGGCCGGCCGTACTGGAAACAGAACGACGTGTTCTGGTACCAGACGTCCCTGCGGCGGGCGTCGAGGAACGCCTGCGTCAGCTCCCACAGCTCGGCGCGCAGGGTGTCGATCTGCTCGCGCGAGACGTAGAGCAGCTCGCGGTGGAACATCCCGGGCTCGGCGTACTTGGCGGCGAGCCGCGCCTGGAACTCCTCGTCGCTCTCGGGAAGCTTGCGCTTGGCCGACGTCTTGCCGGTCTTCGACTTGGCCAGCAGCGCCTCGCGCCGCGCCTCGAACTCGGCCTCGCTCTCGCCCGCGCCCTGCTGGAGCCGCGCCTTGACGAGCACATTGTAGAGGACGCCGGCGACGCGGATACCCAGGGCCTGCTCGACGTAGTGGGCGTAGAGCGTGATCTGGAAGTCGGTCCAGAGCCGCTCGAGGTAGCCCGCGTCAAGGGCCGACGCGGTCTTGTGCTCCAGCAGGAAGTGCTCGCCCCCGTCGCTGCCGGGGACGCGGACGATGCCGTCCACCTTGCCGGCGAGCGTGAAGCTGCGGCTCGAAGCGCCGGTGGCGGGGTTGACGATCTCGCCCTCGAAGGTCTTCTCGATCGCGACGACCTCCAGCTCCTCGGTCGGATAGCGGGCGGCGTAGCCGCGCATCATCGCGGTCGCGAGGTGCCAGACCCGGCGCTGCTCCTCGTCTTGCGCTCGGTTGGTGCAGGCGCGGTCGACGTGGTCGAGGGCCGCGCCGAGGTCGCGGGTGAGGTGCCAGGTCTCCAGGCACGCGTGGATGAGCGAGCCGAAGGAGAGGTTGCGGTCCTTCTCGAGCGGCACGAGCTCGAGCACGTACCGCCAGTGCGCCGCCTTCCGGCAGTTCCGAAAGAGGCTCCACATGGAGTACGTGGACGTCCTGCGCTCGCTCATCGCTCGCCCCCCTCGACGGCGCTGGGCCTGGTCTCGGGCGGCGCGGCGAGCCGCTCCACGGTGAAGGCGTCCTCGCCGAACTCGCGCGTGAGGAGCCCGGTGAAGATCTGGGCGACGGTCTGGCCGACGGGCGTGGCCGCGTCGACCACGCAGGCGCGCTTCTTCTCGTCGAGGAAGAAGGCCGCGTCGAGCCGGACCCTGGCCCGGCCGTGGATGCCCTCGGCCGACAGCACGGCCAGCATCAGGGAGTCCCGGACCTCGGTCAGCGAGGTCTTCTCGTCAAAGCTGTAGCGGTAGACGTCCTGGCTCATCTTTCGTCTCCGTTGGCTCCTGGCGGCTCATCGCCGTTCAGCGGTTACCTACCGGCGCCCGGCGAGATGTGTCGGCGCCGTCGAGATAGGCGGCGAGGCCCGCGCGTTCGAAGCGGCCGCGCAGCTTCTGGACCGACTCGTAGATGGTCCCGCGCGGGACGCCGGTCTCCCGCGACACCTCGCTGACCGTCGAGGTCAGGAGCCGCCGGCAGAGCTCCCGCAAGTCGGGAGGCAGCTCCTCGAGGACCCTCGCCATGTCCCGGCGCAGGTCCCGGAGGTCCTCGTCCTGGCGAGCCGCGTCCAGCGTCTCGCGGCGGTAGCTGTCCTGATCGAGGACCGGCGGCGTATCGCTGGTTCCACCACCTTCGTCGGCGCGCCGCTCATCCAGGGAGCCGGCGTTGCGGCGGTAGTCTCGCAGCCCGGCCTTCTGCGTCTCGATGATCGTGGCGACCCGGTGCTCGACGATGCGCGCGATGAAGGTCTCTCGCTTCGCCTTCGACGGATCGAAGCGCGGCAGGCGGTGCAGCAGGTCCATCACCATGTCCTGCTCGAGGTCGTCGCGGTCAGCCGCCACCAGGCCCGCGCGCCCCACGAGCTGGCGCGCCTTGTGCCGGATGAGCTTGACCGCGTATTCATCGAGCCCCTCGTACCTGTTGTCTCTTCCCATCGGGCCCTCGCGGGCCGCGGGGGAAGTCGCCGATGGGTGTCAGCCAGAGCCGGAGCGGAGCCACGCGAGAGCGGGGCGTTGCGAGTGCGCCAGTCCTGGCGACACCCACAACGACCTCCGCTCCGTGCGGCCGGTTCGTTGTCTGGTGGACCGTCCTCTCGCCCGGGTCAGCCGACCCGGGCCCCGCCCGCGACGGTCATGCGGACGGGCAAGCCGTTCTGCACCACGAGGCTCTCGACCGTGACCGACCGCTCCCGGTCAAAGAGGTCGAAGAGCTCGAGCACCTGCTCCTTCAGGGCGAAGTCGTCCTTGCCGCGCGCCGCGTGCGGCGCGTTGGTCTTGCCGAGGAGGAAGTCGCGCAGGACGCGCGGCGGCGGCTCCAGCACCGGCTCGCCCTTGAGCACGGGGAGTCCCTCGATCCGGCCGAAGTTGACCTCCTGCATCAGCACCACGAGCTGCTGCCGCGCCGGCGACAGCGAGCGCTTGGTCTGCGTCGGGCTCATCGTTCGTCCCTCCTCGGCTCGCGCGAGCGCGCGTACGCGGCGAACAGGCGCGTGCCGTCCTCGCACCTGCCCGCGGCCTCGACGTGGAGGTCGTGGTCCTCGTCGAGGACCTGTTCGACCTCCCAGCGCCGCAGGAGCCCGGGCAGCCGCTGCCACTCGTCCTCGCCGAAGACCGGCGTCGTGATGGGCTTCGCGCTCGCGCCGGGCTTCTCGATCTGAGCGAGCAGCTCGGCGATGGCGGGGTGCGGCCTGAGACGGGAGACGGAGCTCATGGGCTCGGACATACCGGCGCCCGGGGAGAGGTGTCGGCGCACGACCGCACCGAGGGCGCAGGCGATGGCCTCCACGAGCTCGTCGCCCGGCTGCCTGACCGCGATCACGCCGCCGAGGGCGAGCACCGCGTCGCGCAGAGCGCCCTGGGCTGTAGCAAGTGGATGAGATGAGTTCGTCATCACGCGTTCCTCCTCTGGCCCGCGGATCTCCAAAGCCGCGACTGTCGCGGACGGGGACGCGGGCGCTTCTGATGAGGAAACGCGGTCTCGATCGCCGAGCTGGGACAGCCCTTCGTGCGATTCTTCGGCGGGCGCTTCGGCCAGGGGTGGACAGGGGGAGCTTCGTCGGTCGATGCCATCGCGGACCTCCTCGCCGGCGCTGTGGTTGCGGGGGAGGTCCTCGGGCGCTCGACCCTGGGTGCCTCGCGGTTCTTCCCGCCGGTCACCGGCTTCGTCGGAGGGTTGCTTGCGCAACGACCGTGCCGAGGATCGAAAGGCAAGAATTACAGCGGGTTAGCGACATCTCGATTCGCCCTGGAAAGCCTGGCGGCTCGCGAGGAAAGTCTGGAGCGGCTCCAGGAAAGTCGGCCGGGCAGGTGGAGCGATCAAGGTGCCCGTTGGACCGATTCGATCGTCAGGTGGAGCGGTCAGGGCCCGCGGCTGGAGCGATGCCGGCACGCAGGCTGGCGCACGGTGGCTCGCAGGGAGGTTCAGGCCGTGCTTGCGGCGGCGCTGTCCCCGGCGCCTGCCAGCCCGAACGCCCTGTACATCTTCGACGCCTGGGCCTCGCCGACGCCCATGATCTCGCCGGCGCGCTTCTGCAGCCCGTCGCGGCGCTCGAAGCCCTCGGCCTGCGCGATCTTGTCAGCCAGCGTCCACAGCTCACGCTTGCAGGAGTCCTCGTCGAGCGCCTCGACCGCGGAGACGAGCGCGGCCGGGAGGCCGGTGTGCGAGAGATCCACGGCGGCGGCGCCCTCGGCGGTCATCTTGGCCACCGCGCGCTCCATCTCCTTGTGCAGCCCGCGCACGTTGCCCGGCCAGTCGTGGCGCAGCAGGCCGACCAGGCAGCGGTCGGTCACGCGATGCGCCCCGGCGAAGTGCCTCGCGAGCAGCAGGATGTCCCCGCGCCGGTCGCGCAGCGGCGGGATGGTGATCCTCGTCGTGATCCGGTCGAGCAGGTCGGCGCGCAGCGTCCGGTCCGCGACCGCCTTGTCCAGATCGGCGTTGGTCGCGAAGATGCACCGGACATTGGGCGTGAAGCTCTCCCCGCCGACCTTCTCGATCGGGCGGCCTTCGAGCACCGACAGGAAGATCACTTGCAGGTCGCTCGACAGCTCGGCGAGCTCGTCGACGAAGAGCGTGCCTCCGTTGGCCGCCATCAAGTGACCAGCCTTGCCGTTGCGCTCGATCCCTTGGACGCCGTGGTTCTTGCCGTAGCCGATCCACTCACCGCGCTGGATGTTGAGGTCGCCGCCGGCGCCACCCGCGTTGCGCTCCACGAAGGCCCTGTTCGCGCGGCTGCTCGACGCGTGGATCAGCTTCGCGATGTGAGTCTTGCCGGTGCCGCGCTCGCCGAGGAGCAGGACCGCCGCCGCGCCGTCCATCAGGTTCGCGTGGTGGATTCCCTCGAACACCTCGAGCAGGGCGGGGCTCGCGCCCACGACGATGCCGCCCTGGTCGATCTTCTGCCGGTAGGCGCGCTGCGACGCGATCCTCTTCCTGTTGATGGTGATCTCGGGCAGGACACGCACGATGTCGGGCTTGTCGGTGGCGCTGGCCTCGCCGGAGACCGGCACCGTCACGCGGCGCTTGCCACCGTGCTTCTCGAACGTGACGTCGAGCGCTGTCACCGTGCCTGACATGGGCAGCGAGACCGCCGCGCCCGAGATGATGTCCACGGGAGCCGGCGCTCCGTCGACACCCTGGAGCTGACCCGCGGGGTGCGCCGTGACAGCGAGGGCGGCGCCGACTCCGTGGTTCGTGATCACCACCTTGTCGCCCTCGCGCACCGCGGTGAGCGAAGGCCACAGCGGGAGGCCGAACTCGTTCAGCACCGCCTCGTCGAGCGCACGGAGCTCGGTGACGGGCTGCTTCAGCACCTTCGATGCCTCGGCGATCGTGCGAGGGATCCGACCCTTGGCGACGAGCCGCAGCGCCGCGGGGTTCTTGGAGTGGTTGGGCGGGAGAGCCCTGGCCGCGGTCATGCACCAGTCGAAGCGGCGCAGGAGAGGGCCGGTGTCGCCGTGGCTCGCGACGAGGCGCGCGTGCAGCAATCCCACGAGCTTCCAGAGCACCGCGGGGATGATATCGATCGTCAGGTCGTCGAGCCGCCACCGGAGGGTCATCGCGCCGAGCTCGCCGGTCTCGGGGTCGACGTCCCAGCTCTCCTGCTCCTTGTCGATGGCCCACGACAGGATCGCTTCCTCGATCTGGGCCCGCGTCTCCGCGGGGACCGCCTGGAGCTCGCGGGCCAGCGCGGTGGCAGAGAGCGCGCCCACGCGGTGCATCTTCGCGTCGGCCTGGCAGGCCGCGAGGAGCCGGCTCACCTGGCCCGGATCTCCTCTCGCCCGCTCGCCGAGGAGCGCGGCGACGTGCTCGGCCACGACGTTCGAGACGAGCAGCTCGTCCAGCGCCCGCAGGTGCGGCACCCAGTTGACCCAGTTCGACGCCACGTCGATGCCGTCGAGCAGCTCCTTGCGCGCCTCCGCGTTGATCAGCACCTCGCGGAACTTCGTCAGGTCGACGAGGTCGGGGAAGAGCCCGAGGTCCGTGTCCAGCTCGTCGAGCGATCTGCGCTGCTGCGTGTAGTAGTCGGCGTCCAGGATCGAGCTGACCGTGACGTCCACGACGTGATAGAAGACGCGCGCCTGGTCCTCCACCGTCGTGATCTGATTCTTGTAGGTCATCTTCGGGAACCGCAGGCGCAGCGCTCCGCTCGTCCCCCCGATGAAGAACCGAACCTGGATGGCCCCCGCGAGCTCCTCGGACCGAACCGGAAGGTCCGAGTCGAAGGACTCCACTTTGACCTGGGCGTCGGAGCGGATCTCCTTGAGCCGCCCCGCGTTGGGATCGATGTACAGTCGGCTCTTGAAGCTCGTGTGGTCGATGCTCCGGTACTCCTCGGCCGAGGGACCCGAGAACTTGATCATGTAGAGCCGCTCGACGAAGCGGGTGAAGCACAGATCGCGGAGCTTCTCGAGGTCGAACTGCCGCTTGCTCACCGCGTCCTTGGGGATCTTGAGGAACGCGGAGTTGAAGTCGTCCAGGCGCTCGTCGGTGATGCGCCGGCCGCCGCCGGTCGTGGTGAAACGAAGGAGTCCCTCCTCGTCGCGGAAGTAGCGGACGCCGACCGTGTCGACGATGATGTCCTGCCAGGAGAACCAGAGCGGTCGCCGCTCGTCGTAGTCGTAGGCGCGGACAGACAGCTCGTCCTGGAGTCCGAGGACCACGTGCAGGGCGTCCTTGCCGCCAACGTCGTTGCGCGCGAAGAGGCCGAACCGGATCTGCGGCGTGAGCCACGCGCTCTCCAGCCCGGCGTTCAGCGCCTCGAAGTCGAACGGGATCGTGGTCTGGTACGACTGGATCGTGATCTCCCGCTGGTCCAGGATGCTCTCGGAACGAGGCGCGACCTCCAGATGCTGGATGTGGTCCTTGGGCTCGTACCGAGTGCTCATCGCGTTCCCCCTTACGCCGGCCTCCGGAGCGTCCGATCCGCTGGCGGCGGTCTCCGAACGGCGACGACCTTGCCCTGGATGCGCAGATCGTCGTCCGGGCCGATGAGGATCGGCCGGTAGCGCGGGTTCTCGGGCCGCAGCTCGATCCGCTCCTTCGATATCCGCAGCCGCTTCACCGTGGCCTCGTCGCCGAGGAGCGCGACCACGACGTCGCCGTTCTCGGCGACGGGCTGCTGTCGCACGACCACGAGGTCGCCGGCGCCGATGCCCGCGCGCACCATGCTGTCGCCCTGGACCTCCAGGGCGAAGTGTCGTCCACCGCGCACCACGTCATGTTCGACGAGCAGCTCGCCGACGATGTTCTCTTCGGCCAGGAGCGGCTGCCCGGCCGCGACCCTGCCGACGATGGGAACGGGCTCGAGGCCAGCGACGTCCCGCTCGGGGTCCTCGACCACCTCCAGGGACCGCGCCTTCCTGGCCTCGCGTCGCACGTAGCCCTTGCGCACGAGCTGGCTCACCTGCTCGTGGGCGCTGGCCGACGAGATGCCGAGGATGTCGCCGAGCTCCTTCGACGTCGGCGGGAATCCGCGCTTACCGATGAAGTCCTGTATCGCTCGCAGCGTGCGCCGCTGCGGCTCCGTGATCTCCGTCGAGATGGGGCGGCCGCGTCGCCTCTCGGGACGCTGGCCTTGGGGTCGTTTCGACACGCTGGCTGACCTCCAGAACGCTACCGGGTCATTCCCCGGCAACGTGTAATGAACGCCGCCAGTATATATCCCTGACGTCTATCAGGTCAAATTGGACCTCCGTGAGGTCTATCTCCCGACACCTCGCGCTCCGCGCCGGTAGGTAACCAGCGACGCGAAGAGCGGAGCGCGACGATGAAGCGAGACCACACCGACACCGAGACGCGAACCGAGGCGGGAGCCGCCGGTCGGGATCGCGCTGCCGCGCGCGAGGTGGTCACCGACATCCTGGCCGAGGCGCTGTGGACGCTGATCTGCGCCGGTCACGGACCTTCGGCCCAGCCGGCGACGAGGTCGGGGGTGAGGTCGCTCTCGACTGCCACGGGGCAACGCGCCCGCGTCCGTCAACCAGTTGAAAACACTAGGAATTGAGAGTTGCTTTCCCCGGCGAACAACGCCTCCATGGCTCATGAGACCGGGTCCGCCGAGCGGCCCGGAGAGCCGAGGAGGACGACGATGAACCCACGACGAAAGGAAGCGGCGAGCCAGGCGCGCCGGGCCGTGGCTGACGTCTCCGGGCAGCTCGCTGCCCTGCGCGCGATGACCGTGGGCCAGCTCTGCGAGCGGTACCGCGAGGTGTTCGGCGAGCCGACCCGCTCCCGCAACAAGGACCACCTGCGCAAGAAGATCGCCTGGCGGATCCAGGAGCTGGCCGATGGCGGGCTCTCGGAGCACGCCCTGGCGCGCATCGCCGAGCTGGCGCCGACCGCCCCGGTGAGGTGGCGGGCCAGCAACAGCGGCGGGGCGGCGCCGGCCAAGGAGCCGGACACGATCCGCGATCCGCTCCTGCCCGCGCCCGGCACGGTGCTGGTCCGCGAGCACCAGGGCGTCGAGCACCGGGTCACCGTGCTCGAGGACGGCTTCGAGTTCCGCGGCGCCCGCTACCGCAGCCTCTCGAAGATCGCCAAGGAGATCACGGGCACGAGGTGGAACGGCTACCTCTTCTTCCGCTTGAAGAGCCGGGCCAAGGAGCGCGGCGCCGGGGGTGAAGCATGAGCGGCGCGCGTCGACGGTCTGGCCAGACGAACGGCAAGCTGGTGGAGCCCAAGCGCCGCTGCGCGGTCTACACGCGCAAAAGCACCAGCATCGGGCTCGATCAGGAGTTCAACTCGCTCGACGCCCAGCGAGAGGCCTGCGAGCAGTACATCGCCGCCCGGGCTCACGAGGGCTGGCAGCTCCTGCCCGAGCGGTACGACGACGGCGGCTTCACCGGAGCGAACCTCGAGCGCCCGGCCTTCCAGCGCCTCCTGGCCGACATGGAGGCCGGCAAGGTCGAAGTGGTGGTGGTCTACAAGGTGGACCGGCTCTCGCGCTCGCTGCTCGACTTCGCCCAGGTGATGGACCGCTTCAACCGCTCGAACACGGCCTTCGTGAGCGTCACCCAGAACTTCTCGACCGCCGACGCCATGGGGCGGCTGACGCTCAACATGCTGATGAGCTTCGCCGAGTTCGAGCGATCGATGATCGCCGAGCGGACGCGGGACAAGATCGTCGCCGCGCGCCGCAAGGGCCTCTGGACCGGCGGCCCGGTGCCCCTCGGCTACGACGTCGTCGACAAGCGGCTGGTGGTCAACGAGCTCGAGGCCGTGGTGGTCCGCGAGCTGTTCGAGCTCTACGAGGAGCACCGCTCGGCGCTCGTCGTCGCGCGCCTGCTCGACCAGGCCGGCCGGACCACGAAGCGGCACCGCGCCGGCAAGAGCGGCAACCTGCGCGAGGGGAAGCGGTGGACCAAGGACGCGGTCCTGCGGGTGCTGCGCAACCCGGTCTACGCGGGCTTCATGCCCTGCCACGGCGAGCTGCACGAGGGCGAGCACGCGGCGATCATCGAGCGCGAGCGCTGGCAGCGCGCCGCCGATCTGCTCGACGGGAAGTCCGGGCCTCGCCGCCCCGGTGCCCGCAACCCGGCCTACCTGCTCAGGGGCGTCCTGCGCTGCGCGCGCTGCGGCATGGCCATGACGCCGGCCTCGACCCGCAAGAAGGACGGAACCGAGTACCGCTACTACCGATGCGTGACCAAGGACAAGGAGGGCCGAGGCGCCTGCACCGCCCGGCCGCTCCCCGCGCCGGCCATCGAGGGCTTCGTCGTCGAGCGGCTGCGTGAGGCGACCGCGAGCGGGGAGCTGGCCAGGGAGGTGCGCGACAAGCTGGCGGCCAAGCTCGAGGCGCGGCGCGGCAGGCTCCTGACCGAGCGCCGCGACCTGCCGGCCAGGATCGCGAGCCTCTCGGCAGAGGGCCGCCGGCTGGTCGAGACCCTCGGCCAGGCCAAGGGCACCGCGCACCGCCTGCTCGAGGAGCGCATCGAGGAGATCGGCGCCAAGCTCGCCGCCAGCGAGCTGCGCCTCGCGGAGGTGGAGCGCGCGCTCACCAACCTGGACCGGACCGGGCTCGAGGTCCGCTGGGTCGCCGAGACGCTCGCCCGCTTCGACGCGGTCTGGGACGTGCTGACCCCGGAGAACCAGGTCCGGCTGGTCCAGGCGGTCGTCGAGCGGGTCGAGGTGGACGAGCCGAGCGGCCGCGTGAGCGCCGTGCTCGCGGACCTCGGCGCCGACGGAGACGACGAGCCCGCCGCCGCGCCGCCGCCGGTCCCGGAGCCGCCTGTGATGGAGGCCACGCCATGACCGACGCCTTGAACGCAGCCCGAGACACGAGCGGCGACGCTCTCGTCGAGGAAGCCAGGACTGCCTCCGGCCAGCGCATCTTCACGGGCCAGCTCTTCCGCGTCCGCGACCGGCATGGCTGGGGCTTCACCGACGAGGCACCAACGCCGCCGCCGGATCCCGTCCGCCGCCCGGCGCGCGTCGCCCAGATGCTCGCGCTCGCGCACCGCCTCCAGGCTGAGATTGACCGCGGCGACTACCGCGACCGCGCCGAGCTCGCCCGCCAGCTCGGGTTCACCCGAGCGCGGGTCTCCCAGATCCTCGACCTGCTGATGCTCGCCCCCGACCTCCAGGAACGCATCCTCGACCTCGAGGCCGTCGACGACGTCGAGCCGCTGAGCGAGCGGGCGCTGCGGGCGGTGGTGAAGGTCGAGCGGTGGGATCAGCAGCGGCGGGCGTGGCTGCGCCTCGCGTAGCATCCCCGCCTGAGCCTGGAGGACGTCGCCCTCCTGCCGCGATTTCACTCGGAATTCGCGGTTGATCCTTGGACCCGTTTGCAATAGAATGCCCTGCGTTGAATTCCTTTCCCTTGCGGGAGGGTGAGTCGCACATGGCCGAAACCGCGATGACAGTCCGAGAGGTGGCTGCCTACTTGAACGTGAACGAGAAGACAGTCTACCGCCTTGCCCAGAAGCGGGAGATCCCCGGCTTCAAGGTTGCCGGCGCCTGGCGCTTCAGGCCCGAGGACATCGACCGCTGGATCGCCACCCAGACAGCCGACGCCCTTGCTGGGGCCGAGCCAACATCCGCTGGTCGTGCTGAGGCAGTGCCGAAGCGGCATGGCCGAAGAAGGAAGAGTCGATGAGCCTCGTCGATTCCCTGCAACCCGGAATACGACTGCTCGACAAGCAGCGGGGGCGCGAGCGGCTCGTGCGCGCTGCCCTGCGCCTCGGTCGAGTCGTGAAGATCTGGTTCGACGATCCGAGAACCGGCGGCATGGAGCCGTTCATCTACCCTGTTGACGAAGCAGAGCAACGCTTCGACATCCTGCGAGGCGGTACGGCGGCATTCCAGGCCGAAAGCGAGATCGTTCGGCTCGTCGCTGAGTGCCACAGGCTCGCCCACGCCTACCTCTTCAATCCTCTGTTCGCGACCGAAACGTCGCTGATCGACCCGCTCCCTCACCAGCTCATCGCGGTCTACGATCATCTGCTGCAACACCCGCGGCTGCGATTCCTGCTCGCGGACGATGCAGGCGCCGGCAAGACCATCATGGCCGGGCTCTACATTCGAGAGATGCTGCTGCGGCGGCTCGTGGAGCGGGTCCTCATCGTTCCTCCAGCGGGTCTGGTCGGCAACTGGGAGCGCGAGCTGCGCAACCTCTTTCGTCTACGCTTTCGCATCGTGTCCAGCTCGGACGGAGCGAGCGAGAACCCGCTCGACGATCCCAAGAACGATCTCGCCATCGTCAGCGTCGATACCATCGCGCGACCACGGATGCGGAGCCACATGCGCGAGGCGCGCCCGTACGACCTCGTGGTCTTCGACGAGGCGCACAAGCTGTCTGCCACCCGCGACGCCGACCTCACCGTCCGCGCGTCCCGGCGCTACGAGATGGCTGAGGAGGTCGCCGCGCTGGGCAGGCACCTGCTGCTGCTCACGGCCACGCCGCACATGGGGAAAGATGACCCCTACTACTTCCTGTGGCGCCTGCTCGAGCCCGAGTTGTTGTCCACTCCCGAGGCCTTCAACCGGCTTTCGCGCGAGCACCGTTCCCGCTACGCCCTGCGCCGCATGAAGGAGGAGATGGTTCGGTTCGACGGTGAGCCCATCTATCCTCCGCGCGAGAGCATCACCGTCGAGTTTCCCCTCAACCCCGACGAGCGCGAGCTGTACGAGGCGACCACCGAGTACTGCGAGGTGCACTGGAACCGGGCGAAGCTTCGCAACCGCGGAGCGGCCGGTCTGGCCATGAGCGTCCTGCAGCGACGGCTCGCTTCCAGCACGTGGGCGCTGCTCAGGTCCTTCGAGCGTCGCGAGGCCAAGCTCTCCGAGGAGCTGCGGTTGCTCGAGCAAGGGCTCATCTCTTCCGAGCAGCTCGATGTGCGCCAGCAGCAGCTCCCGCTGGAGGACGTCCGAGACACGAAGACCGGCGACGAAGAGGAGGCCGAGGACGGGCGCGAGGAGTCCGAACGCAACGACGACGAGCTCGTTGCGGCAACGGACGCGGTCTCGCCCGAAGAGCTACGCGCCGAGATCGGCGAGGTCAAGCGCCTCGTCGCACTTGCGCGTCGGGTCTACGAGGCCAAGCACGAAAGCAAGTTCGAGCGCCTCTGGGACGCGCTCAAGGCATACCCGGACACCAAGGTCCTCATCTTCACCGAGCACCGCGACACCTTGACTTTCCTCGTCGGTCGTCTCGAGGCACTCGGCCTGGCCGGCAAGATCGCCACCATCCACGGCGGCATGGACTACCAGGACCGCGACCGCGCGGCCGACTTCTTCCGCGATGCCAACGGAGCCCGATACCTCGTGGCGACGGATGCCGCCGGCGAGGGCATCAACCTCCAGTTCTGTTGGCTGCTCGTGAACTACGACATCCCGTGGAACCCGGCGCGGATCGAGCAGCGCATGGGGCGCGTCCATCGGTACAAGCAGCGCCACGAGGTGTTGCTCCTCAACATGGTCGCCGCCGAGACCCGCGAGGGTCGTGTTCTCAAGGTGCTGCTCGACAAGCTCGAGCGCATTCGCAAGGAGCTCGGCAACGACAAGGTGTTCGATGTCATCGGCGCCCAGTTTGGCGACGTCGCGCTTCGCGATCTCATCTTCCGGGCCGTCGTCGAAGGCCGCGACGAGGAGGTGGCGCGGACCATCGACGCGACGCTGACCCGCGAGCGCGTCGAGAAGCAGCTCAAGGAGCAGCGACGCCGTGTCGAGTGCTCCGAGGTCAGAAACCTTCTCGCCGCGCTCGAACAGCGCCGCGAAGACGCGGCGGTCAAGCGCATGATGCCGTCGTACGTCCGCGCGTTCTTCGAGAAGGCTGCGCCCCACGCCGGTGTCGGGATCGTCGGGGACGTCAAGGGCGTGTTCTTCCTGGACCCCTGTCCGGACACCGTGCGCCGGGCCCTGCAGACCTACCCGGACGAGATCCAGGACAGGCTGACCTTCAGCCGCGAGCTCGCCCTTCCGCCCGAGGCCCTGTCACCCCACGCGATCTACCTGCATCCCGGTGAGCCCGTCTTCGAGGCGGTCACCACCTTGTTTCTCGGCAAGGCCGGCGACCTCGCGACCCATGGTGGCGTGTTCTACGACGGCGCGGTGACCGAGCCGTATCTCTTCTACCTGGGGAAGGTCCCGGTTCTGAAGGACCGCGTGACCAAAGGTGGAGAACCCGGCTCGCCCACCGTCTCCGAAACCGTGGATGAGGCCATGATCGGCGTCCGGCGCTTCGGCAACGACCGCTGCGAAGAGGCTCCGGCCCACCTCCTGCTCGACCTGTTCGAGTGCGAGCGCGGCGAGGTCGATACGGACGTGCTCGAGGTCTGGTCGACCCGTGCGCGAGATCGAACCGCGGTCGAGTCCTTCATCTACGAGCGGCACGGCATGCCGGCACTCGAGCGGGCCGCACGTGATGCAGAGCAACGATGCGGAGATCGCCAGGCCCAGATCCGTCGGGCCTACAGCCTGTACGAAGCCGAGCTGCTCGAGCGGCGGCGGCGCCTCAAGGAGGCGGTCTCGAAGGGCGAGCCGGCTGCGGCGCACAAGCTCAAGACCTGCGAGCAGGAGCTCGCGAGCCTCGACGCCCGCCGCGCCTCGGCCGAGTCGGCCCTGCTGATGGAGCTGGACAGCTTGCGGCTCGGCCCCGTCACCTTCTACGCCACTGCGCTGGTCTTGCCGCTCCCCCCCGAGCAGGCCGAGCGCCGCCGCGACGACCGCGTCGAGGAGATCGCCGTCCGCGTCGCCCGCGAGCACGAGGAGAGCCTCGGCGCTTTCGTCGAGGACGTGTCCGACCCCACCAAGAAGATGGGATTCGACCTTCGCTCTCGCCGGCCTGACGGCCAGATCCGCTACATCGAAGTGAAGGGCCGCGCCCGGGTCGGCGGTATCGAGCTGACCGAGAACGAGTGGGCACAGGCCCAGAACCACCCTGACCGCTACTGGCTGTATGTCGTCTACAACTGCGAGACGGCCCCGGTCCTGCGCCGGATCAAAGACCCTGCCGGCAAGGGAATCGGCCGGCCGAAGGGAGGCGTGACCATCGACGCAATCGAGGTCCTCGCCACCGATGGGGAGGAGGATTGATGGCCGAAATCAACCTCACGCAGGCCGAGGCCGATGCCTTGATCGCACTGGAGAAACACAGGGCCGACGACAATCAGTGGGACTACCCCGGCCTTGGTGGCAGCATCTCCGTCCCTCTCGTCTCGGCTGATCGTCGCGAGCAGTTCATCCTGGACATCTCTCGCGGACGCATCGATTTATCCAAGGGGACTTACCAGAACCGTTCCCGGCAGGTCGTTGTTCTCGTGCGCCTCGATTTCGGTGGGCCGCCTCATCGCAATCCTGATGGTGAAGAGATCGGGTGCCCGCATCTTCATCTGTACCGCGAGGGCTACGGAGACAAGTGGGCTTGTGCCGTCCCCGCAGATCGGTTCCAGAATATCGGTGACCTGTGGCGGACGCTCGATGATTTCATGCGCTACTGCAACATCGTCGAACCGCCGACGATCCAGAGGGGATTGTTCACATGATGGCGGACGTGCAGCAACTCCTGGACCAATACGTCGCCTGGCTGAAGGACAAGACCTCGCTGCGGCAGGTCAAGGACTGGGTCGAGATCACCACGCCCTACCTCGACCGTCACAACGACTACCTCCAGATCTACGCGAGGGATCACAACGGTGGTTTCCTTCTCACCGACGACAGCCACACCATCGGCGACCTGGAACGATCGGGCTGCAAGCTCGATAGTCCCAAGCGCAGGAAGCTCCTCGAGATCACGCTCAATGGCTTCGGCGTTACGCTCAATGGCACCGCGCTCGAAGCTCACGCAACGCGAGACAACTTCCCACTCCGCAAGCATAACCTCGTCCAGGCGATGCTCGCCGTAAACGACATGTTCTACCTTGCGGCACCCATGGTCACGAGTCTCTTCTACGAGGACGTCGTGGCCTGGCTCGATCTGAACGAGATTCGCTATACACCGAAGGTCAAGTTCACGGGAAAGAGCGGGTATGACCACCTGTTCGATTTCGTGATCCCCAAGTCCAGGGTTCGACCCGAGAGGATCTTGAGGGCTATCAACAGGCCGAGCAAGGACGCAGCCCAGTCCATGGTGTTCGCCTGGATCGACACGCGGGATGTGCGTTCCCCAGACTCCCGAGCGTACGCCGTGCTGAACGACTCGGACCGGACGATATCCAACGACGTCGTCGATGCCCTCAAGAGCTATGACGTGCACCCCGTGCTTTGGACCCAGCGCGACACCATGCGAGAGGAGCTGGCCGCATGAGACGCCTGATCGAGGAGGCCTTCCCGCTCAAGAAGGTCAGCGAGGACTCCAAGCACGAGAAGTCGGCGGGCCGCACGGGGCACATCTCGACGCTGCACATCTGGCCCGCGCGCCGCCCGCTCGCGGCGAGCAGAGCGGCCGTCATCGCCGCGCTGCTGCCGGATCCGGGCGATGCCCCGCCCGAGGTGCGGAGCGAGTACGAGCGGCTGGCTGGTTCGAGCGACCCGGTCAAGCAGCGCGAGGACCTCTGCTCGCGCATCGAGAAGGTGACCCGGTGGGGCGGCATCGACGAGCGCGAGCTCGACATCCTGCGCGGCCTCATCCGCAAGGCCTACGGCGGAAAGGCCCCCAAGGTCCTCGACATCTTCGCCGGCGGCGGAGCCATTCCGCTCGAGGCCATGCGCCTCGGCTGCCACGCCATCGCGGTGGAGTACAACCCGGTCGCGTGGTTCATCCTGAAGTGTACGCTGGAGTTCCCGAGCAAGCTCGCGGGAAAGACCTGGCCGCTGCCCCAAAAGGACGACGGAGCGCAGAACAGGGAGCTGTTCGCGCGGGATGGAGAGGCAGGGGATCTGGCAGCGCACGTCCGCTACTGGGGCGAGTGGGTTCGCAAGCACGTCGAGGAGGAGCTCCGGCCCTACTTCCCGGTCGTCGACGGCAAGCCCCCGGTCGCCTACTTCTGGGCCAGGACCGTTCCCTGCCAGGACCCCAAGTGCGGGGCCACCGTGCCGCTACTCAAGACATTGTGGCTGTGCACCAGGAAGGGAAGAAGGCGGGCCCTGCGACTGCGCCCGAACGTTAGAACGCGACTCGTCGAATTCGATGTCTTCGCGCCGCAATCGGAAGAGGAGCTTGGTCACGGAACCGTTGCAGGAACGCATGCCCAGTGTCCCTTCCACGATCCTCCGCTCCCCATCCCGCTCGACTACGTCAAGGAGTGCGGCCGACGCGATCGGCTCGGCGTCCAGCTCACTGCGGTGCGAACAGAAGGCCCCTCCAGCCTGGACTATCGACCGCCCATTCGCGAGGATCTCACCGCAGTCGACTTGGCCGAGCACGCCGTCTCCGCGGTGATGGAGGAATTGCCCGGCGGCCTCCTGCACGAACCGCTGTGCGAGTCGGCGCCGTCCGGTGGTCCGGGCGTTTCGCGCCTCCCGAAGTTCGGGCTGATCCATTTCGGGCAAGTGTATGCGCCGCGCCAGCAGCTTGCATTGGGCGTCATCGCGAACTGGATCCGCAGGTGCCGTGATGTCGTAGCGGCCGAGACGCAGGACGCGCTGCTCGCGGACGCGATAGAAGGGTATCTCTACTGCGTCGTCGCCCGCGTCGCCGATAGGAACAGTTCTCTGTGCACGTGGGTGCCCAGCGGAGAGTTCATCGGACATGCATTTGCGGACGCGGACCACTTCTCGATGACCTGGGACTTCTGCGAAGTTCCCCCGACATCGGAGAAAAGTGGCGGGTACCCTCAGGCCCTCGGCTACGTCGCCAGCGTCGTCGAGCACCTTCTCCCCGCCAGCCAGGGCACCGGTGAAGCACTCTGGAAGAGCGCTACCGACCTGACGGGCATCGAGGACATCAACGCAATCATCACCGATCCTCCGTACTACGGCGCCATTCCGTACGCCGACCTCTCGGACTACTTCTATGTTTGGCTCCGTCGCACAGTAGATGGGCGCTTGGGTAAAATGCTCAGCGGCGACATCTCACCGCGCCAGGCCGAACTCGTTCAGCATGCCGCCTACGCGGACGGAGACCAAACGGCTGCCAAGCGCCGCTACGAAGCCGGGATGGCGCAAGCCTTTGGAGAGGCAGCGCGCGTTCTGGACACTGACGGCACCATGGTGGTCGTGTTCGCGAACAAAGACCCGGAGGCATGGGACGCACTGCTGGTCTCATTGATCGGGGCCGGATGCACCGCGACGGCTTCCTGGCCCATCGCGACGGAGCGCGCAGCCAAACTCGGTGCGGGGAAGGCTGCTCATCTCTCGACCTCTGTCTGGTTGGTGTGCCGCCGGCGCCCCGACAACGCCGGCATCGGCCGTTATAAGCAGGTGTTGCGCGAGATGGAGGCGCGGATCGCCGAGCGGCTGCGGTACTTCTGGGACCTGGGGATCTCCGGCCCCGACTTCGTCTGGGCCGCGGTGGGGCCCGCGCTGGAATCCTACTCGCGCTACCGCGAGGTGCGGCGTCTCGACGGCACGCCGTTCACCGTGACCGAGTTTTTGCGCGAGGTGCGGCGCCTGGTCACCGACTTCGCGCTCGGACGCATCCTGCACGGCGCCTCCACCGAGGGCCTCGACGAGGTCACCCGCTACTACCTGATGCACCGCTCCTCCTTCGGGCTCGAGGCTGCGCCCGCCGGTGAGTGCATCCTGCTCGCGCAGGGCTATAACCTCGACCTGAACGACCTCCGGAACGTCAAGGGGATCCTCACGATCGCCTCGGGCAGCGATCTTCGCCTGCTGGAATGGGACGAGCGCAAGCGCGACGACCTCGGGATGCCAGACCCGGCGGGCGGCCTGCCGTTCATCGACGCGCTGCATCGCTCGATGCGCCTGTGGACCGCGGGCGATGCAGGCAAGGTCCGGGAGTACCTGGATCAGCACGGGCTCATGCAGAGCGAACTCTTCTGGACCGTGGCCCAAGCCGTCCTGGAGATGAGCGAGCCCAAGGCGCGCGGCCGGACGTTGCTCGAGTCGATCATCGCCTGGGGCCGTGGCAGGCAAGCGCAGACTGCTGCGCCAAGACAGGAATCGCTGTTCACGGAGGAGACGAAGTCATGAGCACTCCGGCCTGGAACGCCAAGTGTCGGCTCCGCGAAGAGGTCAAGAGCGGGACGCTCAGGCTCGCGGAGTTCGCCGCCGACTTGAACGCCGTGCGCACGGGTGAGGCTCCGCAGGTCTACCGGACCGGCGAGGAGTTCTTCTCGCGCACCTATCCGACCTATAACCTCAAGCGGCTCGTGCGCGACTGCCTGTTGCGGCTCGGAGGACAGGGCGGCGTGCCGGTCATCCGCTTCGACGTCTCGTACGGCGGCGGCAAGACGCATACGCTGATCACGCTGCTCCACCTCGCCGAACGGGGGCTCGACCTCCAGGAGCACCCGACGGTGAAGGAGTTCGTGCAGTTCGCCGGCATCGAGAAGACGCCGAAGGCGCGAGTCGCCCTCTTGCCCTTCGACAAGTTCGATGTGCACGAGGGGCTCCTCGTCTATGGCCCGGATGGCGGCACACGACGGGTGAAGACCCCCTGGGGCGCGCTCGCCTACCAGCTCGCCGGCGATGCCGGGTTCGCTCGCGTGAAGGCGCACGAGGAGGGTTATGACCCGCCCGCCGATCCGGTGATCGTGGACCTCTTGCGCGAGCCTGAGAAGCAGGGGCTGGGCACGCTCATCCTGCTCGACGAGGCGGTCTGGTACTACCGCGCTGCCGTCAACCACGACGCGCGCCGGCTGGGCACCCTCAAGGACTTCTTCCACAGCCTCATCCAGGCCGTGGTCAAGGTGAACCGCTGCAGCCTGGTGGCAACGCTCATCGCCTCGGCGGTCGAGTCGCGCGACGCGACGGGCGCGCTCGTGCTCCAGGCCCTGGAGGACGAGTTCCGTCGCTACGAGGAGAACTTCGAGCCCGTGGCCAAGGAGGACCTCGCCGAGATCCTGCGCCGGCGGCTGTTCGAGACGGTGCCGCCGGAAGACGACCGGCGGTCCGTGATCGACGCGGTCATGGCCAAGATGCAGCAGCTCCCGCTGCGAGAAGCGCAGAAGAGCCAGCAGGCCTACGAGCGGCTGCTTCGCTCCTACCCGTTCCATCCGGATCTCTTGAACGTGCTCTACGAGAAGTGGAAGCAGTTCGAGGGGTTCCAGAACGCTCGCGGGATGCTGCGCGTGCTCGCGCTGGCCACTCGCGTTGCCGAGTCCTTGGACACCTCGCCGCTCATCGGGCCGGCGGCTCTCCTCGGCAAGGAGACCGAGCTCACCGACGCCATGGTGGAGCTCATCGACAAGTGCAAGGGCGAGGCGGACTGGGCGAAGATCCTGGTCGGCGAGCTGGACAAGGCGCGCGAGGTCCAGGCCGAGTTCCCCAGCCTCAAGAACCGCGAGTTGGAACAGGCTGTCGCGGCGACCTTCCTGCACTCCCAGCCTCGCGGTCAGAAGGCCGAGCCCTCGGACCTTCATGTGCTGCTCGCGCACGCCAAGCTGGACGTGGCCAGCCTGACCGAGGGACTCGCCAAATGGAGAGAACGGTCCTGGTTCCTGTCCGAGGAGCCCGGAGTCTGGCGCCTCGGGACCCAACCGAACCTCACGCACATGCACGTGCGTGCCATCGAGAAGATCACGAGCAAGCCCACGCAGGTCGACGACGAGCTGCGTTCTCGAATCCGAGCGGCCCGTCTGGCCGAGGTGGAGCCTGGCGTCACGCCGCACAACCTGCCGGACTCTCCGCGGGATGTCGGCGACACGCCCGAGCTGCACTTCGTCGTGCTCGCACCTTCCTGCGCTGCCGACCCAGGCAAGCCGGTGCCGCCGAACGTCGAGGCGTACTTCAACACCACGAGCGGGCCGGGCAACCCGCGAACCTACCGGAACGCGGTGATCGCTGTCGCCCCGGATCGCGCTCGTCTCGCTGGCCTTCGTGAACGCGTCCTTCGCTTCATGGCATGGAAGGAGGTCGAGAGCGGCGACGACGCCAAGATGATCTCCGATCTGCAGAGGAAGGAGCTCGCGCGGCGGCGAAAAGAGACGGAGGAAGGCCTGCCGGACGCGGTGCGCGCGACCTACAGCGTGCTTCTGGCCGTTGACGAGCAGGGCTCGATCGAATCGAAGTTCCTGGCCCCGGGCAGTGGCTCCCTCTTCGAACGGGCCAAGCAGGCACTCATCGACGACGAGCGGCTCCTCGCGACGAGCCTGGATCCCGAGCTCTTCCTGCCAGGAAGCTACCTCGAGCTCTGGAGCGAGGGCGAGAAGGCGAAACGTGCCAAGGACCTCGTCACCGCCTTTGCCCAGTTCCCCAGGCTGCCACGGCTGCTCGGCCCTGGCGTTCTCCAGGCGTCTTTGGCCCGAGGAGTGCGAGAGGGCAAGATCGTCCTGCAGATCCCGCGCGGCGACGGTTCGATCCGGACTCTGTGGCGCGTGGAGCCGAGCCCGGACGATCTCTCCCGGCCCGAGACCGAGGTCGTGCCGGTCGCCCACGGGGCGCTGCATGAAGTTCAACCTGAGCTGCTGCTCCCCGAGCGGTGCGAGGGGCTCTGGCTGGCCGACTCCGCTCCGCTCAAGCTCGAGCGGCTGCTCGGCTTCTTCGACGGCACTCACGCTCCGCGGGTAGCTTCGCCCGAGGTCATCGACAAGGCCGTTCGCGCCTGTGTTCAGCGGGGCATGCTCATGGCCCGGGCGGATGGGAACGTCTTCCTGCGCCAGGCTCTCCCAGAGGGGCCGCTCTCTCGCGACCTCGAATTGCTCGTTCCTCCACCACCGGTTCACGGGGCGGACCTCGGGCCTAAGGAGATCCCCGAGGCGTGGAGCGAGCGTCAGACGAGCCTGGCCCAGCTCGCGAAGGCCATCTCGACTCGCCGCGGACACGCCGTGCCGTGGGTGCTCCTGCGCGACGCCGTGTCCGAGGCCCTCGCGGCGCGGCTGTTCGAGGTCGTCGAGGAAGGGGCGTGGCCTTGTGGTCCCGAAGACATGTCCCGCGTTCATTTCAGGATCGTCGAGATCGTGGAGCTCAACCCGGCCGAGCTGGTCTCCTCGGCCACCAAGGACGTCTGGGCGGGTCCGGCCCCCACGATCGGGAAGCTGAAGACCAGCCTGGAAGCAGCCAAGGGGCGCCGGCTCCCCGATGACGTGTTCCATACCGCGGTCGAAGGCGCCCTGAGTCGGGGACTGTTCGCGCTGGCTGACCCGACGAAGCCTCTGCCTACCGGCAAGGGCTTAGCGGCGGTTCGCGTGCGCATGCCCAAGGCATCGCTCTTTGCCGAGGCCCAGCTCTCGGCGCAGCAGATCCAGGACTTCGCCGCGATCGTCCCCGACCTCAAGCGCGCCGCAGCCGAACTCGACTTCTCGTTCCGGGTGACCATCACGGCCGAGGGCGAAAAGCCGAGTGACGATCTGGTCAAGGAGTTGAACAAGCTCCTGGCCGGCGTCTCGGAAAAGTGGAGACTGGAGTAGGCAATGGAAGGCGGCACGACCACCGGACCGATCGCGTACAGGTTGAAGGCGCTGACAGACCTCTGGACGGGCGACCGCAACGGCGACCCGAACCGACTCATCACGACCGGCCTGCTCGGCTCCATCCGGTGGTGGTTCGAGGTGCTCGTGCGCGGGCTCGGAGGGAACGCGTGCGACCCGTCGAATCCGCAGGTGCGCTGCCCAGATCGCCAAGACCGACGCTGCGTCGTCTGCGAGCTCTTCGGCTGCACGAGCTGGGCGCGGAGGTTCCGGTTTGACGTGCTCGACGCGGATGGCCATGCGCAGCAGGACCAGATCAAGCAAGGCAACACGTTCCAGCTCGTCTTCACGCCGCTCCGGCCGGTGTGTCCCGAGGGGTGGGCGTTGCTGAACGCGACGATTCTCCTCATCGCCGACTACGCGGCGATCGGCGGCAAGACGGTTTACAAGCCGAGCGACGAGAGCAACCGCCAGAACGCAGCTCATCACCGCGACTACGGCATCGTGAGCATCGAGCAGGCCGCTGATGTCGAGCCCGTCGGTCTCGAACGGCTGCAGCAGTACATCCGGGACCAACGATGGCGGCATGTGGATCACGGAGACTTCGCCTGGGCATCGCTCGTGAATTTCTGGTCCGTGAACGGCCGGCATCTCGCGCGGCAGAGCGCGAACGGCAGCACGTTCAACATGGTGATCGGACGCCCTGAGCCGAAGAAACGGTCGAGTAACGGCGACTCGTGGTTGGCCGGCCAGCGCGCCGGCGGTGGCCAGGATCCGGAGAGCAAGAAGGTGTTCAGCTTCAGGACGCCGGCTCGCACTTTCGGGTTCACGAACGGCGACGGCGTGGGCCTCGAAGCGATGAAGACCAAGCTGAGGAGCGCATGGCACGATCTCGACGACGCGGACATACGAACCGGAGACGCGATCCTGAAGGCGCTCCTGGGCGGGGCGAGGCCATGATGTTCGACCTCCAGGCACGACTCGCCGGTCAACGCGTTGATCCCTCCGCATCGTCCGCGTGCGACTTGGTCGGCCGGCTGTCGGACGAGTGCCTCTCGTGGTCCGCGCGCAACGGCAACGCCGCCCGGGGGTGCTACCTGCAGCGGGCGACACAGCCGACCCTGGTCCTTCCAGGCGAGCTGCGTCTGAACGATGAACTCGCGCCTCTGCTTCCCGGCTGGCTCGCGATCAGGATCGACTTCGAGCTCAAGACCCCGTGGTACTCCAAGGACGACCGGCCATTCCACGTGCTCGACAACCCCGTGCGGAAGGACCGCGTCTTCGGCGTCCCGTTCATGTCGGCGTCGAGCTGGAAGGGGCTTCTGCGCTGGAGCTGCCGCATGGAGCACGGGTTGCTCGATCACATCGCCAAGCACGATGGCACGATGGACGGCTGGCAGGATCCTCCTTGGATCGTGCATCCCTTCGGCAATGCCAAGGGCGAGGATGAGGATTTCTCGCGCGGCGCTCTTCAGTTCTTCCCGACCTGGTTCGACAAGGTTGGCTTCGAAGTCATCAATCCTCACGACCGCGCACGTCGGGCCGGAACACAGCCGATCTACTACGAGGTCGTGCCGGCGGGCTGCCGGGCGAGCCTGCGCCTGCTGTACGCGCCGACGCCAGGACAGGCGGATCGGCAGCGCGTCGATCCTGTGGTTGTGCTGAGTCGGCTACTCGAAGCGGCAAGGAAGCTGGTGACCGTGTACGGCTTCTCCGCGAAGCGGACCGCCGGCTGGGGGCTCGCCGAAATCCACAGCGCCGAGATTCGCTCGAAGAGCTCGTCCAAGAAGGGCACGGTCGACGATCTCAAGGCCGCGTTGCGCGAGTTCATCGACGCTCCGGGAGGGCAAGCGTGAGTCTCACGGCCGGCGAACAAATGATCGAGGAGCTGCGCAGGCACCGACCGCTCTTGCTCGCGTGCGAGGCCATCGGCTGGCTGCACATGGCCGGCAAGGCGCACTCTGACTTCCTGCGATGCCACGGCTCCGCGGGCGTCTCGTACAACGAGAAGGAATGGTTTCGAGGGCTCGATCCTGACTGGAGCTCGCGCCTCGCCTGGCTCACATCCGCATTTCCGTCGCCCGGTTGGACGTGGCCGGGCACGCTGACCGAGTTCCTCGATCGCTACGACGACGGCTCGTCCAGGCCGAGCGCGGTGGGTCTCCTCCAGGCCGGTCACGCGATGGCCTCGGGTATCGAGAAGCAGTCGTACCCGCCCCGGACCGTCGAGTACCTGGGCCAGGATGTCACGCACATGTGGATCGCCACGGCGTTCGGACACCCAATCCGGAACCTGCTCGCGAACCCGCCGCCGATTCTCGGTCCCGATGGTTGGGCGCAGTTCATCGAGCATGTTGGCGCCCTGCTCGATGAGCTACAGCGCCTCGGGACTTCACCACCGCCGGATGCCGATCCCTGGTGGCGATGGCGCAGCACCGCGATCGGGGACGAGGGGTGGCTGCGACAGGTCTTCACCTCCACCCTTGCGGAGACGCGGCTGCCGAACAACGACGTGACCCTCTGGGATCAGTCGTACGTCGCTGCCGCGCTCCTCAAGTCGGCGGCGGCCGGGCTGGTGCTCTCCCCGGCCGCTAACTGGCAGAACTTGAACCTGAAGTCGCAGACGCGGTGGCGTGTGCTCACCGTCGCGTTCGGGAGCCGGCACTACGAGGCGCGCGCGGTGCGGATCGGCGACTGGGCCGGCGCCCGACAGCAGATCGAGTCGTTCTTCGACGAGGTCTGTCGCCTCGTGGAGGTCGAGCTGGCGGTCGGCTCCCTGCTGTACCGCGATCACGAGGCGTTGGCCTTCACGTTCCCGGGCGAACGGTTCGACAGCGCGGCGGGCGGCAGTCTCGACAGCGCAGGTGCTGAGGTGCTGCGTAGCGAGATCGAGAGCCTGATCGATGGGCTCGCGAGGGATCGCCGTTTCGAGACGCCTCCGCTTTGCCACGTCTCGGCCTCGACGCGCTCCTTCATCCCGATGGCTGCGGAGCTGAAGACCGCTCGCAGCGAGGTCGCCATCCCGATTCACCGTTCGTGGACGATCGAGCCGTCCGACGAGACGCGCGGCCACGTCTGCCCGGTGTGCCGCCTCCGGTTCAACGGGGATTCCGGTGGCAAGCGCGTGAACGTGTCGAAGCAGCGCCCCTGCAAGGTGTGCCGCGACCGCCGCAAGGGGCGGCTCGACGCCTGGCTGGCATCGGGGACGGACACCATCTGGATCTCGGAGGTAGCCGACGAGAACGACCGGGTCGCGCTGCTCACGCTCAGCTTCGACCTCGACCCGTGGCTCGATGGTACGCGGGTCGACTCCCTTCGTGCCCAGAGCATTGCCGATTGGCGACGATTCAACGCGACGCTTGGCAACCAGGACAACCCGATCCCGCGGGACGCGCCGTACCGCCGTTTGGTGGACCACATCGAGCAGCTCGTCCAGCAGCCCATGCAGGCGGCCCAGTCGGACGCGGTCATGAGGTCCTTGCAAGCTGGCTTTCAGCATGAGCAGGACTGGGCGACCTTCTACGAGAAGGTCGTCCGCGACCGGTCCGACGCTCCGGCGTGGAACGACGCGCGGATCAACGAGCGCACCCGTGCCCTGTGGCTGGCTCACCAGCTCTTCCGCAAGAACGCCTCTCCCGGGCGTACGTACCGCTTCTGGCGAACCGCCGAGGCCTTCTTCGCCGAGCTCCTGCCCCGCTTCCGCGAGATGGCGTCCTCCAACCCGAACCGCTGGGGGACGCGCCGCCTTGTCCTGTCGGCCGACGGTGGCGGCCAGCAGCAATGGGAGGATCGGGAGACCTACGCAGGCCGCTATCGAGATGCCCCGTTCGAAGTCCTGTATCGCGCGTCGAGCAACGACTTCGTGACGATCTGCAACCTCGCCCGCATGCTCGACGAGCACGAGTCGTCGGCTTCGTTGCAGGAGGGGCTCCGCAACGAGCCGTTGAAGCTGACCGGCGACGACGGCGAGGAGCGAATCCTCACTCCCGCGTCGGTGCAGGACGCACCCGGCCTCGGCGCGTACGCGCCCATCATCGTGCTGGACCATACCCCCGCGCGATTTCGGGTTCTCGTACCGCTGAGCGCTGCCAACGCCTGCATCGACGCCGCCCTTCGGAAATGGGAGGAAGAGTTCGCACGGGTCTGGGATCGGATGCCGCTGCGTGTGGGCGTTGTGGCCTTCCCGCGCATGACTCCGTTCCAGGCGGTCATCGAGGCGGCACGCAGCGTTGAGGATCAGCTGGGTGACGGCGATGCCGAACGGTGGCGCGTTGTCGAGGCGAGAACGCGCGACGGCGTAACGTCGCTCAGCCTCGCTCGGCCGGACGGGGTCCGCGAGCTGGCCGCTATTCCGAGCCGCCTTCCGGATGGGCGGGGCGACGCGTTCTACCCGTTCCTGCGAGTGCAGGATGCGACGGTGCGGCACCCGCGCGACTTCGCCACACCCGGCGGCACGGTGTACCGGCACGTGATGGACCTTCAGCCTGGTGACGGCGTCGAGGTCGCGTCTTCGCGGGTCGCCCTGCAGTTCATGGACAGCACGGCGGTCCGGTTCGAGCCGGTGCGGGTGAGCCACCTCACCGACTGGAGGCGGCTGCGCGACATCTGGGCGCTTCTGGAACGCGAGGCGCCGAGCATGACCGCGCTGCGCGCGGCCTGGGGTGTGCTGGCGACGACGAAGGAAACTTGGCGAACCCCGGCGGGCCCGGCCGAAGCGACGACCGAGGCCTGGTCCGAGCTTGCCCGCTCCGTGCTGGCCGAGCGTCTCGGCGTGCGGGGAGCCGCACTGGACGCCCTTGCGGAGGCCGCGGCGTCCGGTGTCTTGGAGCAGACCCTCGAATGGCACCTGAGAGCCCTCAAAGAACCGCTGGAGGAGCGTCCATGAGCAACGGAAGCTTTCAGACCTTTCCGATCGCGGCGATGGCCGTGGATCCGGTCCATGTCGGCACCGGCGGCGCGCGCCTCGGACGGGTGGACAACACGATCGTGCGCGATCCGGTGACCAAGGTGCCGAAGATCCCGGGATCGAGCATCGCTGGCGTCCTCCGAACCTACGTGGCCATGCACGAAGAGGCCGCGACCAACGGGAAGCCCCGCCAGGTGGCCGGCCAGGACAAGCCATACTATCCCGACTGCGCCGGCCAGGGACAGCCGCGGCGCGACGGCTCCGGCGGCCACTGTGGCCAGTCGACCTGCAAGGTGTGCACGGTCTTCGGTTTCGCCCGCGGTGACCGCGGCGGCTTCGCCGGGCTCGCCTCGTTCAGCGACGCGCACGTGCTGCTCTTTCCGGTCGCATCACGCTTGGGGCCCATCTGGATCACGGCACCGGGAGTGCTACGGCAGATCGAGGGGCTTCGCTACTACGAGGACGTCGCGGACGACAAGCTCCACCGCTCTGCCTCCTCGAGCGACCCGTTGAATCTGGGGTGGCTCCTCCTGCCGGTGAGCGAGCATGACATGCAGAAAGTGAGGACGGCGCTCGACGCGCTTCATGTGCCCAAGTACATATTGGATCGCCTCGGCATCGTGTCCGACAAGCTCTTCAGCCACGTCGTCAACAGCAACCTCGAGGTGCGCACCTCGGTCGCCATCGATCCGGCGACCGGCGCCGCGGAGGAAGGGGCCCTCTTCACCTACGAGGCGCTGCCGCGCGGGACGGTGCTCCTCTGGGACGTGACGTGCCGGAATCCCCAGCACTTCCGGATCGGCCAGGCCGCCGTCCAGGCCGTGACGAGCGTCCAGGCGGTGCACGAGGTCGTCGGAACGGGGTTCCCGTACCTCGAGGCATTGGGCATTGGCGGAATGGGCAGCCGCGGCATGGGGCGCCTCCGCGTGCTCGATGGCGGATCAGGCACCCAGGACAACCCGCCGGAGGGGAAGTGATGGCTAGCAACCTCGACATGGAGTGCGCGAAGCTCGGTGCGCAGCTCGGAGGGCCTCGCGACGAGAAGACGCTGACGGACGCCCTCTCGGTCCTTGAGGAGCAGGGCGTCTACGCGTTCTTCCTCTACCTCAGCCAGAAGAACGACCGGCGACAAGTCGTCGACTTGTGCCGCAACTTCCTGAAGGATCACCTGCCGGGAGGCTTCGGGGCCAACAACGACGACGCTTTCAAGGCAACCCAGGGAATCGCCGGGGACATCGACAAGCTCCTGCTCGCCCGTGACCTGCTGCGTCAGTCCCTCATCTACGGCCGCTACCACGCCAAGGCCCGTGCGAGCTCGGGAGGGAACCAGTGAGCTGGAGCCTTCACCGCTGGACCTGGCGCGTGGCCAGCCCGTTGTTCGTCGGCGCTGCGCCGTCGGGGGCCCTCAACCGGTGTCGCGTCTACCTGCCAGCACGGCCGCTCTGGGGCGCGCTCACCGCCGAACTCGCACGTCATGAGGCCCAGGGCGATCCGGCGTACCGCAAGGTCGGCGACGACCTCCGCGAGCACGTCCGCTTCTCGTATCTCTATCCTGCCGAGCACGTTGGCTCAGCCTGGCTCGCATGGCTGCCAAGGTATCGCGCAGGAGAGGGCCTGTCCTGGGTGCGCGAAGGCAGCAACGACGCCGTCGCGGACCGACGCTTCCGTCGTCGGCTGCTGTGGACGCGGCCTGGAACAGCGATCGAGCCCGACAGCGACTCTGCAGCCGACGGGTCTCTGCGAGAGACGGAGTGCGTCCAGACGAGCTGGCGGAATGAGGAGGGCTCTTCGGGTGGCCCGGTCGCGATGGTGGGCTACGTCTTGTGCAGGCAGGACGCCGGACTATCGAACCGAGTCTCCACGGTCACCACGCTATTCATCGGCGGCGACACCCGGTACGGGCTGGGCCGGATCGAGTTGGCGTCCATGGACCCGGCCACGGCGATGTTCGACGCCACTGTGGAGCTCGATCGGGACGAGCCGTGCATCATCACTGACCGTCTGCTCGCACACGCCCATCCCGCCGAAGAGGTCACGCTCTGCGGCAACCAGGAAGCGGTCGGCGGCTGGGACATGACCGGACAGCGGTCCGACCGATGGATGAGCGGCCCCGTCTGGATGCCTGGATCAAAATGCCAGGACCGCTACAGGTGGGCTCTCCTCGAGAGCGGCATGCTTCGGCTGGCAGGGGGTCCTCGATGAATCGCGTCGCGATCGAACAACTCATCGCGGTAGGCGAGTCCGAGACACTGGAGTTCAAGCGCACCACAAGCGAACTGCACAAGGCGATGGAGACGCTCTGCGGGTTTCTGAACCAGAGCGGCGGGACGGTGCTCATCGGGGTCGCGCCGAACGGCAAGGTCGTCGGACAGCAGGTCACCGAGAACACCCTGCATGACGTGACCACGGCCATCCGGAACATCGAACCTGCGCCCCATGTCGATGTTGCCCGTGTGGGCGTGGGCGACGGCAGGGACGTCATCGTGCTGCGTGCCGCTGCTGGCACTCAGGGCCCGTACACCTACGACGGGCGCGCTTTCATTCGGATCGGCAACACCACGCGGCGTGTGAAGCGCGAGGAGTACGAGCGCCTTCTGCTCGCGCGCCTTCATGCACAACACCGGTGGGAGACCCTTCCGGCCGAGGGCTGGGAGGTCGGCGACCTCGATGCGGACGAGATTCGCCAGACCGTCGTCGAGGCGGTTGCGACGAAGCGCCTGTCGGCCATGCCGTCGGAAGCGCCGGAAACGATTCTTCGCCGACTCGGTCTTCTCGTTGATGGCCGGCTCACGCAGGCAGCCGTCGTGCTTTTCGGGAAGGAACCGCTGCCACGTTACCCGCAGTCGCGATCCGCTTGGCCCGCTTCCGCGGGCTGACGAAGTCCGAATTCGTCGACAACCGCCAGTTCCATGGCCACGCGTTCGCTCTCCTGCGGCACACCGAAGCGTTCTTCGACTTACACTTGCCGATCGCGAGCCGGATCGTCCCAGGCCGGATGCGGCGCGAGGATCGACCGCAGTACCCCGCAGAGGCATTGCGCGAAGCCATTGTGAACGCGATTTGCCACCGCGACTACGCTGAGCCAGGTGCATCGATCGGCGTGTCCATCTACGACGACAGGCTCGAGGTATGGAGTTGGGGCCGGCTGCCAGGCGACCTCACGCCCGAGAAGCTGCGCGTTGACCATCCGTCGATCCGCCGGAACGACCTCATCGCCGAGGTATTCTATCGACGCGGCTACATCGAGAAGTGGGGGCGCGGCACGCAGAAGATCCTTGAGGCGTGTCGCAAGGCCGGGCAACGTGAGCCGGAGTTCATCGAGCGGGCCGGCGAGGTCGGCGTGCGGTTCTGGGCCGCTGTGGGCGAGGCCCCCGGTGCGGCCGAGGAACTGACGCCGCGACAGCGCGAGGTGCTGAGTACCGTCGCGGCGCTCGGAAAAGCCGGGGTGGAGGAGATCCGGCTCCGGATGAAGAACCCGCCCAGCCCACGCATGGTGCAGCGGGTCCTGGCCGTGCTTGTCGAAGGCGGCTGGGTTTCGCGTGCAGGGAAGGGCAGGTCCACGAGGTACAGCCTTGTCGAATCGCGACACTAGGTTCGCGATGAGGTTCGCGATTGTTCGCGATTGTTCGCGAAACGGTCGCACCCGGCTTTCGTCGCTCTCGGTCATCGTCTTCGATCGCGTTTCATCCCCCCCCCTGTCAACCAAGCCTTCGAGCCCTCGCCCGTCGAGGCCCTCGCTGTCAACCAAGGCCCCGTGCTCTCTCCCCGCTCTCGGCTTCGGAGAGCGCGATCAGCCCCGAGACGGGGTGCTCGAGGCGGTCTTCGTGATCTCCGCGAGCGCGAAGCCGAGAGCGGGCGGCGAGGGGCGGGAGGCGGAAAGGCCCGCGAGAACTGGCCCTTCTACGACGAAGCCCCGGCGGTTGCCCGCCGGGGCTCCTGTAAACCACCAAGCCCACCCGAGTTGGTGGGCGACTTTGTTTGGCTCCCGAGGAGGGACTCGAACCCCCGGCCCAGTGGTTAACAGCCACTTGCTCTACCGGCTGAGCTACTCGGGAACAGGTACGGCCGAACTCAAAGAACACCGGCCTTGCGGCCCGAACGGAGCGCATTTCTACCCGTCTGCCCGCTCAAAGTCAAGACCCAGGTTTCTCGCAAGGGGGCTGTACCCCCTTGAACCCCCGCTACCCATCCAAAGTCAAAACCCTGATGCTTGGCAGCGATATCCGATTGAAGGCGTCAAGCGGCGCCATCTATCCGCCAAGGTTCGCGAGCAGCTCCGACATGTCCTGGTAGGGCGCGCTGCAGGGCGGCCCATAGGCGTGGACGAGCCGCGGCCGGTTTCCGAGGCGCAGGATGCTCGACGAGCGGGTGCCGTAGCCGAGCCAGGGCGCATGGACGCACGTCCCGGCGAAGGCGTCGTCGCGGTGCACCGACAGCAGCCGGCCGAGATCCCCGTCCGGGGGCGGTGTTGGTGACGGCGGCGAAGAAGCCCCTCGCGCCGAGACCCCACCAGGTGCCGTGGGCCAGGAGGTCCTCGGGCGCGACGATGTTCCTCCCGGGCCAGCGCCGGGGCGGCGACGCGGGCCGGTCGAGCCGCTCGTCGCGGTTTGCGCCCATAAGCAGCCACGGGTCTCGCCAGCGCCGGTACGCAAACAGAATCGTGCACATCGGCCGACTCGCTCCTCTTGTTCTCGCGGACCATCCTGGAATCTTGCGGCGCGAAAGGCAAGACACGAGACGGCGCGATTGGCGTACAAGAGGGCACGCCCCATTGGCCCCCAAAGAAAAATCTGGAAAAAACCTTCCTCCAAGGGAAATCCCGGAGGAAAACCTCCCCAAGAAAAGATCCCCCTCAAGGATGCAGGCAGCCTCACCAGCCGCAAATGACCCAATAGAGGCCTTTTGAACAAGCTCGATAGAAAGCCTCGGAGAAAACCCTCTTCCAGGGAAAGGCCCTGAGAACCTTCAACCAAGGAACTCCCTCGAATCCGAGTCGCCCTTCCTTGTCAGTGATGCAGGGTTTTATGGTTATTTTTTTTCGGTTTTCTCTTGTTCGCAGGCTTTTTTTCTGTGGACTCATGAATGTGCCGCGCGCCTACGCCGGCGCCACAGGTCGCGGACGAGCAGGACCGGGAACGCGCCGATGCACCCCCAGGCCGGCCAGTCGCCCAGCGCTTGATAGGGGGTCCGGCTCTCGAGGAGCGGCATGTCGGCGAGCAGCGTCTCGGCGCCGTGGATGGATGTGTGTTGCAGCACCCGGCCGTTCGCGTCCACGAAGGCCGAGATGCCGGTGTTGGTCGAGCGCACCAGGGCGAGGCGGTTTTCCACCGTGCGAAAGATCGCGAGCGCCAGGTGCAGCGCCGGCTCCGAGGTCTTGCCGAACCAGGCGTCGTTGGTGATGTTGACGAGAAGATGCGGAGCCTTGTCGGCCACCTTGCGCGAGAAGGCCGGGATGATGTCCTCGTAGCACACCATCACGCCCAGCCGCCACGGGCCGAACGGAAGCACCTCGACCGAGCGCCCCGGGGTGAGATCGCCGGCCTCGGGGAACCACTCGTAGAACGTGGGGAAGGTCTCGGAGAACGGCACGTACTCTCCGAACATCAGCAGATACACCTTGTCGTAGGCCCCGAGCACCTTGCCCTCGGAATCCAGGAGCAGCGCCGTGTTGAAGAGGTCCAGGCCCCGGTGGCGCACCGCGCGGTTGTCGGGGTTTTCCTTCCAGGTGAGCGCGCCGAAGAGCAGCGGCGTCTTGAACCCCCGCTGGGGCGCCACCCGCTCCTGCGCCGGCGTCTTGTTGCGGTCATCCTCGGCCGCGTGCTCGGGCGGCAACGAGGCCGCGGGCGGGATCTCGGCCACGTCCCGCGGAAACACCCGGAAGCGCTCCACCCGGTCCCGGCCCGCCCGTCGCGCGAACACCTGCGATGCCTGGTAAGCGGTCTCGGGCCAGACGATGAGCTGGGCGCCCGCCTTCTCCAACTCGCGGCTGAGGCGCTGGTGCAGCACCAGGTTGTCGTCGATCTTTTGGGGATCTTCTTTCTCCCAGATGCCCACGTCGGCCTCCACCATGCCGACCTTGAGCTTCGGGGCCTGCTCCATCCTTGCGTCCACCATGGCCATGCGGATAAGACCGTAGCCGGCGAGCAGCGCGGGAATGGCCGCGGCCAAGATCAGCCGCCGCAGCGCCACCCTCCCCTGCCCTTCCCGCCAAAAGATCCATGCGTCGTAGAGCGCCCCATTGGTCATCGCGATCCAAAAGCCGAGCAGGCTCACTCCGCCCAGCTCGCACACCTGGACGAAGGGGAGGACCCAGTGCTGCGAGTTGGCGTAGAACCAGGGGAAGATGAACGGCACCAGGTACTCGGCGGCGATATAACTCACCGGGACCAGCAGCCAGGCTCCGAGCGTGACGCGGCGCTCGAGCCAGCGCAGCAATAGAAGCCACACGCCGAACACCAGCCCCTGATAGATCGCCAGCAACAGGCACAACGGCGCCGCCGCGATGGCCGACATGTGGCCGAAGTCCATCAAGAGACCGGTGACCCAATAAAAGCCCCCCAGGTTGGTAACGGTCCCCGAAAACCAGCCGAGGTAAAAGCTCCGCTTCCCTCCCAGCCCGCGGGCGGCGATCAGGTTGGGAACGAGCGCCACCCAGGCGAGCGGCGCCCAGTCCCAGCGCGGGAAGGCAAAGAACACCGCGCATCCGCCGAGAGCGGCCAGCAGCAGCCGGCCCCAGATTGTCGAGAAGAACCCGGTTTTCGTTCGATGCGCTTCTTCCATGGCGGGCGGATGTTACCAGAGAAGGATCTCTGAAAAAAGCGCCGGCCTCGCGCGCTCTGGATTTTCTGGCGCGAACGCGCTGGCTCTGTCTGGCCCCGCGTTCGCGCGCAAAGGATCCCGGTTGTATCGTCGTGTTGGGTCTTTCATCGCAAGATGAAGGGATTGCCTGCAATCCCTTCTTGATAGCGAATTCAGCCGAAGCCCGACCGCCGTCAAGGGCGAGCGGAGCGAGTCCCGAAGGGATCGCAGACCCTTGACGGCAAAGGTCGGGCGAAGGCTATGCAGGCGCGAGGCCGCTGGCAAAAAAAAACGGGCTGCCCGTTTCCAGGCAGCCCGTCTCGTTGGAAAATCGAAGCTACTTCTGCTCGGCGTTGCCCTGGATGAGCTTCTCGAGGATGCTGTTGTAGGCCAGCGGGATCTGGCCGAGGAGCGCGGTCTCCTCGTTGGCGTAGGTGCTGGTGTCGTTGATGTAGCTCAGGATCTCCTTGGTCTCGCTGTCATAGATGCCGCCCCAGCTGTTGACCTTGAGCATCTTGCCGCCCATGGCCGTCTCGCCGTGCGAGTGCAGCACCACGATGTACTTGAACTTGATGGGGGTGTCGAGGAGCTTCAGCTCGACGAGCTTCGCGATAATCTGCTCCATCAGGTTGGAAAGGGCGGCCGCCACCGGCTCGGCGCTGCCGGTCATCTGGAACGAGCCGTTGCGCACCTGGGCGTCCACGGTCTCGGCCAGCTCGAACGACAGGTTGCCGACCAGGTCAAAAAGCTGCTGCCCGGAGATCAGGGTCTTTCCGAACTTGGCGATGACGCCACCGGACACCGCGATGCCCATCGCCAGCGGATCGCCGGCCGAGCCCAGGTGCGACATGTTGATGGGGAACAGGAAAGCCGGGGTGCTCTCACTGATGGGGATGGGGAAGGTGGCGTTCGGGTTCACCTTCACCGCCGCGCCGCCGCAGCCGATCATGCTGAGGGCCACCACAACCGCTACCAGACCACACAGAATCTTGGACCGCATCGTATCCTCCTCGGTTAGGAAAAAGAACTCAAACCCTGGATTGGGGCGCATCATCCGCCATTCACTGGACGGTGTCAAATCATTTTTTTCCGGCCAGGGAGCGGCCGTACTCGTAGCCCTTCTGGAAGGCATCCAGGTTGAGCTTCTCGGTGCCCTTGGGCACCGACTCGGCGAGCGCCTTCTTGACCGCATCCAGCGACACCACGTCCGAGAGCGCCGCCAAGAAACCCACCATCACGATGTTGAGCACCATGCGCCGGCCCAGTTCCTCGGCGAGATGGGTGGCCGGGATGCCGTAGGCCTTGACGCCCGCGGGCAGCGGCTCGGGCTTCACCAGGCTCTCCTCGTAGAGGATCAGCGCGCCGGGCTTCACCTCTCCGATGAACTTGTCATAGGCCGGCTGGGACATGACCACCAGGATGTCCGGATGCGACACGCACGGGTAGAGGTTGCGGTCGGGGCTTAATACCACCTGGGCGCTGCAGGCGCCGCCGCGGGCCTCGGGGCCGAAACTCTGGGTGAGCGTGGCGTCGAGCCCGTCGTGAATGGCCGCGCCGCGGCCCACGATCATCCCGGCCAGGATCACGCCCTGCCCGCCGAAGCCGCCGATCTTGAGTTCCACGCGCTGTTTCATCGCGTCACCCCCGTGGGGTAGGGCTGGTACTTCGCGCCCAGGCGCTTGCCCAGCACCGCGTTCATGTTCTCGAGCAGGGTGGGCCGGTCCCGGTTGACGAAGCGTCCCACCGGAATGGGCCCCTGCATGGGGATGTCCAGCGCGCGGGTGTCGGCGCCCTCGCTGAGCTTGCTCTGCTCCTTGTAGAACTTCATGGCGTCCAGGGCGTCGCCCAGCCGGTTGCGCCGCTGATAGATGGTGGGACAGGGCGCGATCACCTCGACGAAGCAGAAACCAGGCTTCTGCAGCACCTCGCGCATGGCCTTGGCGAGCTGGCGCACGTGGTAGGTGGTCCAGCGGGCCACGTACACCGCCCCGGCCGAGTCGGCGAGGAAGGCCAGGTTGAAGGGCTGCTCGAACACGCCGAAGGGCGAGGTGGTGGCCAGGCTCTCCACCGGTGCGGTGGGGGCCACCTGGCCGCCGGTCATGCCGTAGGTGAAGTTGTTGACGCAGATGACCTTGATGTCCACGTTGCGCCGGGCAGCATGGATGAGATGGTTGCCGCCGATGGCCACCAGGTCGCCGTCGCCCGAGAACACGACGACCTTCATGTCGGGCCGGGCGGTCTTGAGCCCGGTGGCGAACGGGATGGCCCGGCCGTGGGTGGTGTGATACGAGTCCATGCGCAAGTAGCCCGCGATGCGGCCGGTGCAGCCGATGCCAGACACCACCTGCACCGAGTCGATGTCGGTCTTGGACTCGAGCATGGCGCGGGCGAAGCAGTTGACCACCACGCCGATGCCGCACCCCGGACACCAGATGTGCGGCATGCGGTCCATGCGCAAGAACGGCTCGACCGGGTTGCGCGGCTGATTCATCGGGCCACCTCCTCCACCACCGCGAGCACCTGCTCGGGATCGTGCAATGCCCCTCCCCCATGGGGCACCAGGCGCACCGGGGTGCAGCCGCACACCGTGCGCTCCACCTCCAGCACTATCTGGCCGTAGTTGAGCTCGACCACCACCACCGCCTTCGCCTTCTGGGCCAGCTCGCGCAGGCGCTTCTCCGGGAAGGGCCACACCACCACCGGGCGGAACAGCCCGGCCTTGATGCCCTTCTGGCGGGCGAGTTGGAGCGTGCGCTGCACCACCCGCGAGGTGATGCCGTAGGCGACCAGCAGCACCTCGGCGTCCTCGGTCATGAACTCCTGGCACTGCGTGATCTCGTCGGTGCGGGTGCGGATCTTGTCCACCAGGCGACGCACCAGCTTCTCCTGGGCCTCGGCGCTCATCACCGGGTAGCCGCGCTCGTCGTGGGTGAGCCCGGTGACGTGGAAGCGGTAGCCCTTGCCCACCGGCGGCATGGGCGGCACCAGGTCCGGCCCGGCCGCGAACGGGAGGTACTTCTCCGGCGGGTCGGTGGTGAAGCGCCGCGGCTCGATCTCGATCTGCTCCGCCGGGGGGATGACCACCTTCTCGGTCATGTGCCCGACGCTCTCGTCCATCATGAACATCACCGGCACCCGGAAGCGCTCGGCCAGGTTGAAGGCGTGGATGACCAGGTCGAAGCACTCCTGCGGCGAGTTGGGCGCGATGGCGATGATTTCGTAGTCGCCGTGCGAGCCCCAGCGGGCCTGCATCATGTCCGCCTGGCCCGGCAGCGTGGGCAGCCCGGTGGAGGGGCCGCCGCGCTGCACGTTGACGAACACGCAGGGAGTCTCGGTCATGGCCGCGAGACCGACGTGCTCCATCATCAGCGAGATGCCCGGACCGGAGCTGACCGTCATGGAGCGGGCCCCGCCCCACACCGCGCCCTGGATGGCGATGGAGGAAGCGATCTCGTCCTCCATCTGCAAGAACACCCCGCCCACCTCGGGCAGCCGGCTCGAAATGCGCTCCACCACCTCGGTGGAGGGGGTGATGGGGTAGCCGAAGGCCACCCGGCAGCCCGCGGCCAGAGCGCCCTCGCAGCAAGCGTGGTCGCCGTCCAAAAAGTGCGTTCCGGTCAGCACGCCTCTCGGGTCAGCCTTCATCATCGGAATCCTCCTCCACCTTGCCCAGACGCACGCCGAAGATGGCAAAGTCGGGGCAATACAGGCCGCACAGGTTGCAGCCGTTGCAAGCCTCGGGCTTGGCCGCGACCGGCGGGTGGTAGCCCTTGCGGTTGAAGGCCGTGTCCAGGGCCAGCACGTGCGAGGGGCAGAACTCCACGCAGAAGCCGCAGCCCTTGCACACTTCCCGGTTGATGTGCACCTCGCCCTTGGGTTTCTTGGGCTTGTCTTTCTCGACCATGAAGACTCCTTGGCGCTAGCGCGCCTTGAGGGCCTCGACCATCTGCTGCCCGATGTCCGCCGGGCTCTCGGCCACTCGCACCCCGCACTCCCGGAGGACGGACACCTTCTCGGCGGCGGTGCCCTTTCCGCCGGCGATGATGGCGCCGGCGTGGCCCATACGGCGTCCCGGAGGCGCGGTGCGCCCGGCGATGAAGGCCACCACCGGCTTTTTCATGTTCTGCCGGGCCCACCGGGCGGCGGCCTCCTCGGCGGCGCCGCCGATCTCGCCGATGAGCACCACGCCGTCCGTGCCCGGATCCTTTTCAAAGAGCGAAAGCCCCTCGATGAAATCCAGCCCCTTGATCGGATCGCCGCCCAGGCCGATGCAGGTGCTCTGCCCGAGCCCGAGGCGGGTGAGCTGGTCCACCGCCTCATAGGTGAGCGTGCCGCTGCGGCTCAGCACTCCGATGCGGCCCGGGCGATGGATGGCCGCCGGCATGATCCCGATCTTGCACTCTCCGGGCGTGATGATGCCCGGGCAATTGGGGCCGATGAGCACCGCGGCCGAGCCCGAGAGGATGTTTTTCACCTTGAGCATGTCGAGGGTGGGGATGCCCTCGGTGATGCACACGATCACGCGCACGCCGGCCTCGAAAGCCTCCAGGACGGCGTCGGCGGCCCCGGGGGCGGGCACGAAGATGCAGGAGGCCGAGGCGGCGGTCTCGCGCACCGCCTGGTGCACGCTGTTGAACAGCGGGACCTTTTCCCACGACGTGCCGCCCTTGCCCGGGCTGACCGCGGCCACCACCTGGGTGCCGTATTCCAGCATGGTCCCGGTGTGAAACTTTCCGGCGCTGCCGAGGCCCTGAATGAGGACGCGGGTTTCCTTTCCGACCAGGATGCTCATGTCCTACCTCCGGCTGGCGGCGACGACGGCCTCGGCGGCCTCGCGCATGGTCTCGGCGGGAATGATGTCGAGGCCGGACTTCTTGAGAATCTCCTGCCCGATGTCCACCCGGGTGCCCTGCAGGCGCACCACCAGCGGCACCTTGAGCCCCATCTCGGCCACCGCGTCCACCACGCCCTGCGCGATGACGTCGCACTTCACGATGCCGCCGAAGATGTTGACCAGGATGGCCCGCACATTGGGGTCCGAGAGGATGATCTGGAAGGCCTTCTTGACCCGGGCGGCGTCGGTGCGCCCACCCACGTCCAGGAAGTTGGCCGGTTCCCCGCCGAAGAGCTTGATGATGTCCATGGTGGCCATGGCGAGCCCGGCGCCGTTCACCATGCAGCCGATGTTTCCGTCCAGCCGAACATAGGAGAGCTCGTGCTGGGCGGCCTCGACCTCGGCCGGGTCTTCCTGCTCCACGTCGCGCAGCTTCTCGATGTCGGCATGGCGGAACAGCGCGTTGTCGTCGAAGTTCAGCTTGGCGTCCAGGGCCACCACCTCTCCCGCTCCGGTGATCACCAGCGGGTTGATCTCGACCAGCGAGGCGTCGAGCTCGACGAAGGCCCGGTACATTCCCGCGAGAAACCCGGCCAGCGTCTCCGCTTGCTCCTTGGAAAGCCCCATTTCGAAGGCCAGCCGCCGGCCCTGCGAGGGCAGAAAGCCGCTTACCGGGTGGACCGGAATCTTGAGGATCTTCTCGGGCCGGGTGCGGGCCAGCTCCTCGATCTCCATGCCGCCCTCGCCTGAGGCGATGATGGTGACCCGGGCCGTCTCGCGGTCGATGACCATGCCCAGATACAGCTCCCGGGCGACCGGCAGGGTCTCTTCGACGAGGAGGGTTCGCACCATCTGGCCGCGCGGGCCCGACTGGTGGGTGACCAGCGGTTTGCCGAGCAGGCCGCGGGCGATGGCCTCGACCTCGGCGGCTCCGGCGGCCTTCTTGACGCCGCCGGCCTTGCCGCGGCCTCCGGCGTGGACCTGAGCCTTGACCACGACCTCGCCGCCGAGCTCCCGGGCCGCGGCGACCGCCTCCTCGGCGGTGCGGGCCACCTTTCCCCTGGGGACACGCACGCCGTATCGCGCCAGGATCTCCTTGGCCTGGTATTCGTGGATCTTCATCCCTTGCTCCCTCCGGGCGCGCCCGCCGCCGGGATCGGGAAACGGCTCCGGCCCGGCGGCGGTGTTCGAGAAATGATCGGATGGATTGGCGCCATGATTCGGTTCGCCGGCAACCGGCCCGGCGTGGCTTTCGTAGCGCCGCCGGCGTACCCTTGTCAAGCGATTTGGGGCCGCGGGCCGAGCCACGCGCGAAGGGAGAATTTCCCGCGGAGGGCGAGCCGGTGGTACACTGCGGCACGGGATGATCGCGTACGCCCTGCTGCCATCGCTGCTTCTCTTCGCGCCTCCCGCGGCCGGCATCGAAGAACTGCAATATTTTCGGGCGGATGGCCGCCCGATGGCGCTGCGGGCGGTCCCGGAGAGCGGGCGGCTCGTCGTCCGGGCGCCCGGCCTCCCCGGCCCGATCGCCATTGGCCGCCGCCTGCTGCTGCGCACCCGCACCGGCGCCCTTCCCATGGACGCGATCGCCGCGCTTTCGCTTTCGGTGGTCCGGCCGCTCGGAGGCCTGCCGCGCGCCTGGGTGCTGGAGGCGCCGGACCCCCGTGCGGCGGTGGCGGCCTGCCGGGAGCTTTTCCTTGGCGGCGAGGCGGAGTGGGCGGTCCCGGATTTTCTCCTGCCGCCGTCGCTCCATTTTCGGCCTGGCGACCCGCTGTATCCGACCCAGTGGCACCTTTCGGGCGGGCCCCAGCAGGCCATCGCGGCCGAGGAGGCCTGGGATCTCACCCTCGGCGAGCCGTCGGTGGTGGCGGCGGTGGTGGACACCGGCGTGGATCCTTCCCATCCCGACCTGGATCCGGCGCGGATGAACAGCCCGCGCAACGCGCTTTCGGACGGCGGCGACCCCTCCCCTTCGCCGCTCTCCATCGATGCCCACGGGACGGCATGCATGGGCCTCATCGCGGCCAGCGCCGGGAACGCCGAGGGCGGCGCCGGGGTGTGCCCGGGATGCGGCTGGATGCCGGTGCGGGTGTTCGAGGACGGGGGCTACATGAACCACTCGGCCCTGGTCGAGGGTATCGTCTGGGCCGCCGACCACGGCGCCTCGGTGATCTCCAACAGCTGGGGCATCGGCCAGGAGCTCATCGATCAGGGGGTGGACGTGACCCCGGTGAAGGACGCGGTGCGCCATGCGGTGAGCACCGGCCGCGGCGGCAAGGGCTGCGTGGTGCTCTTCGCCGCCGGGAACGGCGACGGCAACCTCAACGCCCAACCCATCGGCCCCGACGAGCTTCCGGCCATGGACGAGACCATCGCCGTGGGCGGCTGCGACGAGACCGGAGCGCCGGCGCGCTACTCCGACTTCGGTTCCTGTGTCTCGGTGGTGGCGCCGACCTGGAGCGGCAACGCCGGCACGCTCAAGATCACCACCCTGGACAGCCGCGGCGACGCCGGAGCCAACAAGGGGGGCGCCCACTATCGCACCGAATCCGGCCAGGGCGATGTTCCCAGCGGCGAACAAGAGCCGGACACGGCCGGGAACTACACCCGCCACTTCACCGGCACCTCGGCCGCCACCCCCATCGCCGCCGGGGTGGCCGCGCTGGTGCTCTCCGCCAATCCCGCTCTCACCTGGCGCCAGGTCAAGGACATCCTCCAGGCAACCGCGGACAAGGTTCCGGACCCGTCGTCCTACGGTCCCGACGGACACAGCGAGCGGCTGGGCTACGGGCGGGTGAATGCCTTTCGCGCGGTGGCGCTGGCCCGCTTCGGCCGCGACATGCCCGCGGGCAGCCCGTGCCGGATCCCGGAAAACTGCGCCGGCGACTGCCTGAGCACGCCCCTGCGCGGCACCGGCCCGGCCTGCTTCACCCCCTGCGCGCTGCCGTCCGACTGCCCGGCCGGCCAGGCGTGCGAGGCCGGCCACTGCTACCCGGAGGTCGTGCTCACCGGCGGCTGCGGATGCGCCGCATCCACATCCGGTTCAGCCTCCGGTTCGGGCACTGCTGGAACATGGGCTGCATTGATATTCATGAAGCGCCGCCGCCGCACCGTGGCCTTGAGCCGCAGCACGAACGCAGAACCACGAGCGCCGGCGTCATCGCCCACCGATTTGCCCGCAGTCTGAAGTCGCGCTAGTTTGCGTTCATGGACGACATCGAGATCATTCCCCCGGAGATCCGGGCCGGCTACCGGTTGGATGCCGCTCCCGCGGAACCCGTGCGCACCGGGCACATCAATCGCACCTTTCGGGTCCGCCGCGGGGGCGAGACGTGCGTGTTGCAGATGCTGAACCCCATTTTCGCGCCCGAGGTCCATAAGGACATCCAGGCGGTGACCGAATGGATCGCGGCCCGAGGCCTTACGACCCCGCGGCTGATCCCGGCGCCGGGGGGGGAGCTCTGGCTCTTCGACCGACAGGGCCACACCTGGCGGCTCATGAGCTTCATCGCCGGACGGACGTTTCTTTTTGCCGACTCTGCCCAGCGCTGCCGCGAGGCGGGCCGGCTGCTCGGGCGGTTCCACCGCGTCGTCTGGGACTGTCCCCACCGGTTCGTCTTCACCCGCCTGGGCATCCACGACACGCCAAAGCACCTGGAGGCGCTGCGGGAGGCGCTGCGTGCGCACCCGAAGCACCGCCTGTATCGACCGGTGTCGAAGCTCGCGGAGGCGATCTTCGAGGCGGGGACGCCGCTCGCCGGCCCCGGCGCCGAGCTGCCGGCGCGCCTGGTGCACGGAGATCCCAAGATCAGCAACTTCGTGTTCTCGGACGGCGGGCAAGCCGTGGCGCTCATCGATCTCGACACGCTGGGCCGGATGCCGCTTTCGGTCGAGCTGGGCGACGCCCTGCGCTCCTGGTGCGCCCCGCATGGCGAGGAACACGGGCAGGGATTTTCCATCGATTTCTTCGAGTCCGGACTGCGGGGATGGCTCGAAGCCATCGGCCCGCTGCCCGGACCCGAGGAGGTCCGGGCCATTCCCGCGGCGGTGGCGCGCATCTCCATCGAACTCGCCGCCCGGTTCGCCGCCGACGCGCTCAACGAGCGCTACTTCGCCCACGATCGCGAGCGCTACGCAGCCGCCGGCGAGCACAACCTCGCCCGGGCCGAATCCCAGTGGGGGCAGGCATGCTCGGCCATGACTCTGACGGCCCGGATGACGGAGGTGGTGGAGGGGCTATTGGGTCCTTAGGCGGCGGGCCTCGACCCGCTCGAGGATGCGCCGAAAGACCTCCCGCTCGGCCCCGGCGCTCCAGCGCACGGCGAGCCGCAGGGCGAACCAGGGCGGTGCCGGCGGCAGCATCCCGCGCCGGCCCTCGAGGCGGGCCAGATCCTTCTCGGTGGTGATCACGCCCGCGGCCCCGGTGTCGGCCCGCCGGCGCTCGATCCGAGCGAGGTCGCGGGCCGAAAAGGGATGGTGATCGCGGAAGGCCACGAGGCCCGCGACTTCCACGCCGGCCTGGCGCAAGCTCGCGCCGAAGCCATCCGGGTCGGCGATACCGCACACGCCCAACCAGCGCCCCGGTCCGGGGTTGGCCAGCAACCGGTCCCCGGCGCCGGCGGCGACGAACCCGTCCGGCACCAGGTCGCAGCCGACGGCGGGGATGCCGGCGGGGAGCCCGGCATTCTTGCGTAGCTCCTCGGCGTCGCGCCCGGCGGCGTGCACGAACACGATGAGCCCCGCTCTTTGCGCAGCGGATAGCGGCTCGCGCAGCGGCCCGGCGGGAAGCAGCCGGCCGTTGCCCGCGCCGCGCCGCGCGTTCCAGGCCAGGATATCGAGGTCGCGCCCAAGCGCCCGGTGCTGAAAGCCATCGTCGCAGACAATCACATCGGGCGAAAACTCGTCCCACGCCCGCCGCGCCGCCGCCACCCGGTCGCGGCCCACCACGATGGGCAGCTCCGGGCAGCGCCGGGCCAGAAAGGCCGGCTCGTCTCCCGCCTCCCGCCAGTCGGGCGCCGGCCCTCCGGGACGGTGGACCACCCGGACCTCGCTCCCGCGCCGGCCGTACCCGCGCGAGACGACCGCCGGGCGCAACGATCGAGCCAGCGCCAGGCGGCACAGCTCGAGGACCAGCGGCGTCTTGCCGTTCCCGCCCACGGTCAGATTTCCCACCGAAATGACTGGACACCGCACGGACGCATCCGATCGGACGCCGCCGCGCAACCGCAATCCCGCCCGGTACAGCAGCGACAGCGGCGCCAGGGCCAGGCTCAGCGCGCGCGCCGCGCCCCCTTTCTGGCCCGGGTACCACAGGCGTTCGATCCTCACGAGCCCTCCCCCGCCGCATGAACCAGGCGCAGCGCCTCTCCGGCGACCCGCTCGGGGGACAGCACCTCCAGACACTCCAGCGTTCCCAGCGGGCAAGCCGCGGAGCCGTGGTTGGAGCAGGGACTGCACGCGAGCGCCAGCGACAGCACCACCACCCGCTCTCCGAGCGGCGCCCAGCGCTCCGGCGAGGTCGGCCCGAAGAGCGCCACCACCGGGATCCCCAGCGCCGCGGCCATGTGGGCCGGGCCGGAATCCGGGCTCACCACAACCCGGCAGCGTCCGAGCACGCCGGCCAGCTCGCCCAGACTCCCGCCCTCGATGATTGGAAGATTCCTCCCGATCCGTCCAGCCACGACGCCGGCGGGCACGCCATGGGCCGGATCGCCGATGAGCACCGGCCGCACGCCCCTTTCCAACAACCGGCGGCACAACGCCTCCCAGTGCCGCGCCGGCCAGAGCTTGGTGCGGTGGCGGGCGCCCAGCACCAGGCCGGCAAACGGAACCTCCGCCGGCGGCAGTCGCCGTCGGGCCTGTTCCTGCCAGCCGGGGTCGAGACGCAGCGAGGGCCGAGGGCGGAACCCCTCCGGCGGCGGCGGAACCTCGCCCTCGAGCACGGCCAGGTTGCGCTCGATCTGGTGCGGCCCGCGCAGGATGGTGTCCCGTCCCAGCAGCGCCCGGAGCGTCTCCGGAGTGTTGCGCTTGACGAGTTGGAGCCGGCGCACGGGCCGGAGCATCAGCGAAAGCAGCACCGAGCGCACCTTGTGCTGCAAGTCGATCACCAGATCCACCGGGCGCAGCGATTCGGCCAGCGCGGCGATGCCGCCGGGGCCCCGGTGCACGCCCTGGGCATCGAACTCGACCACGCGGTCCACACCGGGATGGGTCCGTACGAGATCGGCGTACCCCAGGTCCACAAGGAAGGTGACGTGCGCCCCGGGCCAGGCCGCGCGCACCCGGTCGATCACCGGCGTGGCCAGCAGGATATCGCCGAGCGAGGACAGCCGGACGATCAGCACGCGGGCGGGGGCGCTCATGTCGCACCCACCCGGCGGAGTTCCTCGCCGATCGCCTCCGCCTCCCGCCGGCTGGCTCCCTTGACCCCGGCCACCGCCTCGAAGGCCAGCTCGCCCAGCCGTTCCAACTCCGCCGGCTGGGCCAGCAACGCGGCCAGCACCGACCGGAGCCGCGCGAAGTCCGCCACCTGGATGCCGCCCCGACCCACCAGGCGCCGGGCGGCGTCGGCGAAGTTCTCCACGTCGGGACCGAACAGCACCGGCTTGCGGCAGGCGGCCGGTTCCAGCAGGTTCTGGCCGCCGCGGCGGACAAAGCTCCCGCCCACCACCACCGCGCTGGCGATCCGGTACAAGGCCCGCAGCTCGCCCACGGTATCGAGCACGATCACCGGCGTCGCGGCGGGACAGCGCGACCGCGGGGTCGCGGCCAGGTTGCGCTTGCGGCACAGATGGAGCACGTCGCGGCTGCGTTCGGGATAGCGCGGGGCGATCAACAGGCGCAGGTCGGGAAGGCCTTCGCGCAACGCGGCGTACATGTCCAGCAGGGGCCCCTCCTCGCCGGCATGGGTCGAGCCGCACACCAGCACCGGCGCCGCTTCCGGCCAGCCCAGCGTCGCGCGCAGGGCGCCGGAGCCGTCGCCGCCCCGCTGGCCGTCCTCGGGGCCGAACGCGTCGTACTTGGTGTTGCCGGTCACCACCACCCGGGCGGGATCGGCACCGAGGGCCAGGACTCGCTGCGCTTCTTCCGGCTCGCGCATGCACAGGCGATCGAGCCAGCGCAAGGGGTTGCCGATCAAACGGTAGAGCAGGCGGTAGCGCCACACCCGCCGCGGGTGGATGCGGCCGTTGCCCAGCACCACCGCCGCTCCGACCTTCTTGGCACCGCGGATGAGCGCCGGCCACAGCTCGGTGTATTCGAGCACCAGCACCCGGGGTCGGACCGCCCGCATCACCCGGGCCACCGCCCAGGGAAGATCCAGCGGCGCGTACATGGCTCCGTCCACGCCCGCGATGCCGCGCCGGGCGATCTCGTATCCGCTGTTGGTGACGCAGCTCTGCAGCACGAACAACTCGGGATGCGCGGCCTTGAGCTCGGCGATCACCGACTTCTGGGCCAGAACGTCGCCGGCGGAAGCCCCGTGAAACCACACCACCGGCCGCTCCCCGGCCCCGGGCCAGCCGGCCGGATGAAGTCCCAGCCGCTGGCGAAATCCCCCGCGCAGCTTGGGATGCAGAACCCAGAGGGGCAGCAGAAGGAGCAGGATAAGGTGCATGAGCGCGGCGTAGACCCAGAACATGCGTCGATGCTAACCAAAACCCGAACGCTTTCCAACCCGCGCGGCCGGCGCCTCGAAAGGCCGAGGGTCCGGAAAAATCGTTGACCCGCCCGGCCGGGATCAATATGGTCTTGGCACCCCGACTTCTGGAGGAAGCCATGGCCCTGAACTACGATCTGACCGAGGAGCAGAGCATTCTGCGCGACAGCGTGCGCAAGTTCGCCGAAAACGTCATCAAGCCGGTGGCGCGCGGCTATGACGAGCGCGAGCAGTTCCACCTCGACTCCATTCCGCGCATGGCCGAGCTGGGGCTTTTCGGCATGGTGGTCTCGCCCGAATACGGCGGCCAGGGGCTCGACTACGTATCGTACATCATCGCGGTGGAGGAGCTGGCCCGCATCGACGGCTCCCACGCCGCCACCATCGCCGCGGACAACTCGCTGGGCATCAACCCGCTCTACTATTTCGGCAGCGAGGAACAGAAGAAAAAATACCTGCCCAAGCTGTGCCGCGGAGAGGGCCTGTGGGGGTTCGGCCTCACCGAGCCCAACGCCGGCTCTGACGCGGGCAGCTCTCGCACCACCGCGGTCCTCGACGGCAACGAGTGGGTGCTCAACGGTTCCAAGATCTTCATCACCAACGCCGCCGCTCCCATCAGCATGGGGGTCACGGTCCAGGCCGTGACCGGAAAACGCCCAGACGGGCGGCCCGAGATCTCCTGTATCCTGGTCGAGCACGGCACCCGCGGCTTCGAGGCCAAGGAGATGCACGGAAAGCTCATGTGGCGCTCCTCGAACACCGCCGAGCTGTATTTCGAGGACTGCCGCGTGCCGCGGGACAACCTGCTGGGCAAGCGCGGGGACGGCTTCAAGCAAATGTTGGCCACGCTGGACGGGGGTCGGCTCTCCATCGGCGCCATGGGTCTGGGCTGCGCCCAGGGCGCCTTCGACCTTGCGCTTCGCTACGCCAAGGAGCGGGTGCAGTTCGGCCAGCCCATCTGCCACTTCCAGGTCAATGCCTTCAAGCTGGCCGACATGGCCATGGAGATCGAGGCCGGCCGCCACTTGCTGTACAAGGCCTGCTGGCTCAAGGATCAGCACCGGCCCTTCGGGCGCGAGGCCGCCATGGGCAAGCTGTACTGCTCGGAGCTGGCCCGCCGGGTAAGCAACGAGGCAGTGCAGCTCCACGGTGGCTACGGCCTGATGAAGGAGTACGACGTGGAGCGCTTCTACCGCGACGCCAAGTTGCTCGAGATCGGCGAGGGCACCTCCGAGGTGCAGCGCATCGTCATCTCCCGCCACCTGGGCTGCTAGCCCGGTCTTTCAGGAATACCTTCCATCCAGAGAAGATCTCGGAAAGGGGGCACCCCCTTGGACCCCCAATGAAATTCCGAAAAAACCCTCTGCCAAGGAAAACCCCGGAGCCGATTCGCCTTTTCCCTCTATTGATAGCGCATTCTCGGAGCTTTTTCTCAGCGGGTTTTTGGGGCCGAGCCTTCTGACGGATCGTTTACGGAAAATCCGCGAAGGAGAAGGCGGCGATGGCGACGGGCAGGTCCCACAGATCGGTGACGCCGAAGCCACAGAGCTTGGCGAAGGTCCAGCCATCCTGGAGCCGGATGGCGAACAGGCCGGCTCTGGCGGCGCGGTCGGTCCCGATGGGGCTCACGCGCAGGGCGATGGACGTCCGCGGCAGCTCCGCGATCACCCGCCAGGGCCGGCCGGCCAGATCCTCGAAGCGCGCGATGGCCAGCTGGGCGCCATCGGGAATTCGGCCGATGGAGATGGCGCGGTCCGCGGCCGAGAAGGTGCCCACCGGCGGCTCCAGGAAGGCATCCAGCGCAAGCTCGCCGTCGAAGTCGTCGAGCAGGACCACCTGCCCGGCGCGCCGGGACGGATCGCCGAGCCGCCAGGCCAGGGCGACAAGCAGGCGCTGGGCGCCGGCGGCCGGCATGCGGCCGGCAATCTCCGAGACGCGCACCTCGACCGGAGCGGCCAGGCGGCCGTCGGGCGGGTCCTGGACCGGATCGTCGCTGTCGAACCCGGCCGCCATCCCCAGCGGCACGAATCCTCCCGCCGGCGTCAGCACCCCCGCCAGCAGCAGCACGCTGTCGTAGGCGTTTTCGGGGAACTGCGGCACCGTCACCCGCAGCGTATGGCCCTGCCGGACGCCGAGCGTCACGTCGATGGGGTAGAAGTTCGCGTAGTCGGGCACCGATTCGGTCCGATCGCCGTCGCCGTCGACATCGCTGTTGTCCGGGACCAGCGCGTGCTCGGAGATGAGCTGGTTCGGGGCCAGGGCGCCGTGGCTGACGGCCAGCGTCAGCGCCCGGTACACCAGCCCCAGCGAGTCCTGTCCGCTGTCGGCCGCCTGCAAGAATGGGAACAGCTTGGCGCGAAACTCGGCCGTGTCGAGCTTGCCGCCCAGGGCGAAGAGCACCCGGTTTTCGGGCGCGGCGCGCGCCGAGAAGCGATTCTTGAAAAGAGAAGCGCCGCTCGTCCAGACGAAGCCGCCCGGCAGGCGCAGCCGGTAGGTGTGGTCGTCAAACTCGGAACTGGCGCGGAAGATGTCCTGCCAGGGGAAGTCGGGCGCGACGTCGAGCGCCGAACCGGGCAGCGAGAATCCCGCCAGGCCGAGGTTCATCTCGCAGGCATGCCCCGCATCGCAGCGGATGGAGTCGAAGTAGAACCGGCCGCTGTCGCCGCCGGCCCGATCCGGCTGGACCAGCCGCCGCATCGGGATCACCACGTCGCGCCAGCCGATGTCCTCGATGGTCACGAATTCGTAGGCCGGCTCTCCCACGGTGATGTCGCCGGTATGGTCGGGGTCGATGTAGCGGTCGTACACCCGGGAACCCGAGGCATCCATTCGCAACGGCGGCCAGTCGTCGATCTTGAAATAGGCCCCCTGCACCGGCGCCCCGGTCTCGTCGTCCAGCGTCGTGGCGCGCACGCCCAGCGCGGGCGTGGGCCCGATGTTGACGGCCGTGGCGTGACATTTGTGGTTGCACCCGCGCACGGTGGCGGTGATCTCCACCGCGCCGGAGGGATCGTCGCCGCCGGTGAGCAGGCCGTTCTCGTCGATCGCGGCCGAGGCCGGCGCCGCCGAGGACCAGTCCACCGGCACGCCGGCGGCGAAGGAGCCGTCGCCGCGCAGGACCCCGACCGCAAGCTGCGTGCGATATCCCGGCATCAACACCGCCCACGGCGGCCAGATGCGGCATGAGGAGATCTCCGCGCAACCGGCCGGCGTCCGGCAGGCGCCGTTCTCGCACACCCGCCCGCCCGAGCACTCCCCGTCGGCCTCGCAGCGAAGGAAGTCGCAGGTGCCGTCCGTTCCGCAGGCAAGGTCGGCGGCGCCGGGCACATCGGTGCGCTGGGTGCAATCTCCGTCGCTGGCGCAGCGGGTACGGCACTTGAGGTCGAAGCGGTCGCAGGCCAGCCCCGCGCAGCACCCGTACGGATCGGCGTTGCAATACCCCTCGGCCGGTATGCAGGGCTTCTGGCACGCACCATCGACACACACCTCGCCGAGACCGTGGCAATCGCTGTCCTGGCAGCAGGCGTGGCATTTGCCGTCGCCGCCCGAGCAGCAAACCAGCCCGCTGCAGCAGTCGCCCTGGCAGGTCTCGCCGTTGACGCGGCAGGAGATTTCATGGCAGCGGCGATCCACGCCGCACACGGGCTTGTGGGCCGGACAATCCGAATCGCCGCAGCATTCCTGGCAGGAATAATCGGCGCAGCAATGTCCGCCCGGACAATCGCCGCCGGGGCAGCAGGCGTGACACTCGCCGTCCCCGCATCGCACCGTCCCCGCCGGGCATCCCTGCTCTCCGCCGCCGCCGCAGGCGGCCAGCGCCATCGCAAGCGACATCGCGATCGAGATGATGTTTCTACAGGTCATGGATGACCCCCTGTGGAGGAAGAAGGTTCGGCGACATTCTGACCATAGCTTGAGTTCCTTGGCAAGATCTGCGTCGCGCCTCCGATCCGGTCCCGCCGGAGCAGCGGGTTGGAGCCGACCGGCGCGAATGCTAGAATCCGCCCATGATGCGAAGAGCCATGTGGTTCTGCCTCGTTGTCATCGCGCCGCCCGCCGTCCGGGCCGGGCCCATCTCCCGCGAAGCGCTGCAACCGGCCGCCGGAGATGCGGTGAGGATCCTGTCGGCCTCGCTGGCGGACGGAATCCTCGATGTGGTGCTCGCGGGGGATCTGTCCGCCCTGCGCGACGACCTCGCCCGCGAGGATCTATCGCGTCATCTCCTGTGGGCCGCTCGCAACCTCGCCGAGGTCGGCGGCATTCGCCTGTGGTGGCAGACCCGCGCGGGCCCGCGCCCGCTCGATGAGGAAGTGCGAGAGCCCGGGGAGGACGAGCGCATGCGCGCCATCGTCGAACGGCGGCCGGCCCTGCCCCGCTGGCTGCCGCCGATGGATCTGCCCCTCGGGGGCAGCTTGCAGGGACGGACCGTGGCCCTGAGCCCGGGCCATGGCTGGATCTACTACGACAGCCTGTCGCGCTGGTCCACCCAGAGGGGGCTCATCAACCTGCCCGGCTGCGAGACCTGCCGCGGGATCATCGAGGATTTCTCCAACGCCGAGATCGCCATCCGCTACCTCATCCCCGACCTGCTGCGAGCCGGGGCGGCGGTGCGGGTAGTGCGCGAGCGGGACGATTCGACCTTCGAGAAGATCATCGACGACGGCGACGCGGGCTATCTCGAAGAAGGCAACTTCCGCGACGGCACCTCGCCCGGGGGATACGGCGACGATTACCGGGTGCTGCTGGCCTCGGACGGCGGGCGCGCCCGCTACCGCTTCTCTGTCCCGGCCCCCGGTCCGTACTGGATCTCGCTCTGGACCGTCTCCGGCAGCAACCGGGTTTCGGACGCGCGGTTGACGGTTGCGCAGGCCGGGCGCGAGGCGTCGGCGCCTCTCGACCTTCGCGCCAACGGCGTGCGCTGGCAGCACCGGCTGCAAGTCTGGCTGGATGTCGGCGAGGCCGAGGCGGTCCTGGAGCCTGGCCCGGAGGCGGAGCCGGCCGGCTACCTGGTCGCGGACGCGATCCGCGTGGGCGGCGGCATCGACGACAGCGTGGTGGCGGGCCAGGCCGCAGACAAACCGCGCTGGCAGATGGGAGCGCTCACCACCCTGCCCTATTTCGGCCTGCCGGCTTCGCTCAACCCCGGATCGGATGTCACGGTGCGGCCGGCCGGAGCGGAGTGGTTCGGCGCCGACGTGTATCTCTCGCTCCATTCCAACGCTTCCGGCGGCTCCACCCAGAGAGCTTCGGGAACGTCAACCTACCGCTACAACTGCGGCAGCTACCCCGACCATTCGGCCGCGCCCGATCCGTCGCTGTGCGATCAGCCGCCGGGGAGCGACCGATTGCAGAAGGCCGTCCACGGCTCGATCGTGTCGCTGCTGCGTCAGCGCTGGGATTTATCCTGGCGCGACCGGGGCACGCTGGTGGCCAATTTCGGCGAGCTTCGGCCGCTGCGCACCATGCCCGGCGCCCTGGTGGAGAGCGCCTTCCACGACGGCATCGAGAAGGCCTCGGCCGAGATGCGCATGTCGGACAACGAGGCCCTCCAGGACCCGCGCTTCCGCCAATGGCTGGCGTATGCCATCTACGCGGGGCTCACGCGCTTTTTCGATCCCGACGCCGAGCTGGCTCCGGCCGAGGCGCCCGCCTGGCTGACGCTGACGCACGGGGACGTGGGTGGCCTGCGCATCGCCTGGGCGCCCGTGCCCGATGCCGTCCTCTACCGGGTGCGCTGGTCCCGGGACGGTCGAGCGCTGGATCGATCGTTGATTGTCGAGCGGACCGATGTGTTTCTTTCCGATCTCACGCCCGGCGACATCGTCGCGGCGACCGTCTCGGGACTCAACGCCGGCGGCGAGGGCCCGCCCTCGGAGCTTGCCGTGGCGCGCTACCGCGGACACGGCGCTTTGGCGGACCTGCTGCTGGTGGCCGGCTTCGACCGGCAGGACGCCCGCATCGGCGACGGTCACAACCGGAAGGATCAGGCCTGGGCCTACGCCGAGGGGCTGCGCGACTACCTGCTTTCGCGCTACTACTTCGATTTCGCCTCCAATGAACCCGCGGCCTCGGGCTCGCTGGACCTCGGGCGCTACCGGGCGGCGGTCTGGATCCTGGGCGAGGAATCCACCGCGGAGGAGACTTTCTCCGCCGAGGAGCAGGCGCGGGTGCGCGCCTATCTGGAGGGCGGCGGCGCCCTGCTGGCCTCCGGCGCGGAGATCGGCTGGGACCTGTGGGAACGGGGCGGGACCGAGGACCGGGCGTTCTTCGAGCAGACCTTCGGCGCCGCCTACCTGAGCGACGACGCGAATGCCGCCGCCGCCGAGGGCGCCGGCCCGCTGGTCGAAATCCCATCGTTTGCCTTCGACGACAGCGCAGGCGGCATCTACCCGGTGGAGTACCCGGACGTCTTCGCCCCCGCCGGCGGCGAGACCGTGCTCGAGTACCCGGACGGCACGGCCGCGGCCGTCGCCTTCGCCGCATCGCGCTTCCGCGCGTTGCTGGTCGGCTTTCCCCTCGAGACCGTCGTCGATCCCTCCATGCGCAGCGAGGTCATCGGCGCCTGTCTGGACTGGCTGCTCCCCGGCCACGCCTCGGACGATTTCGACCGGGACGGCCTGCCGGACGAGTGGGAGGATCGCTACGGCACCGATCCCCGCGCCCCCTCGGCCGAGCGGGATCCGGACGGAGACGGCGCCAGCAACCTGGAGGAATACCGGCGCGGCACCGATCCCAACCGCTTCGACGATGACGCCGACGGCGGCGCGGACGGGGGCGACTCCGGAGACGGCGGCGGCGACGACGACAGGCAATCCGGTTCGGGGTGCGGCTGCCAAAGCGCCGGCGACGCGACGGGCATCCTCGGCACGGCGATTGCGCTGGTTTTCCTCGGGTATCGCCGGCGACGCGGCACACCGGCGAGAACCTCCTGAAAATACTTGACTTGAACCGGCGGGATCGCTAAGTTGCGCCTCCGTGCCGGGGCTTCGCCGAAGTGGCGGAACTGGTAGACGCGCTAGATTCAGGGTCTAGTGGGTTCACCCCCGTGCAGGTTCGAGTCCTGTCTTCGGCATTTCCCCGGTTCGAGGCACCGCGAAAGCGGTGCTTTTTTTTGGCAATGGAGCGCGGGAAGGCCGGCCGGAGGTAGGGTCCCCGCTCAAAATGTCTCTGAAATCTTCTGCGCCAGCTTCTCCACCGCCGGGAGCAGCGCCTCGACCGGGCCTTCGGTTTCCTGGGTGTAGCGCTTCTTGACCTTGCCCTCGGCCGTGTGCAACACCGCCTCCAGCAAGTATTTCTCTCCCACCTTGCCGATGCTCACGTTGAGCACGAACTCGGCGTTGGCGGCGTCGGCCATCTTGGCCAGGCACTCCTCCTCCTCGCAGGCTGCGAACATCATCTGATCCTGCAGGTGGCTCAGCACCGCGGCCAGGTCCTGCGCGCACAGGAGGTCGAATTTCTTTCCCTGGGCCAGCGAAGCGCAGAAGGCGCCTTCCAGCCCGGAGCAGGCGGCCGCATCCACCGCCTGGCTCTTGATGGGCTTCACCGCCAGGCGCACGGTCTTCCCCGACGCGGGCGTACCGCTGTCCACCACCTTGACCTCGGTGTCGCCTCCCGCGCGAGGCCCGGCGCAGGCGGAAAACCCCAGCCCCACGAACGAGACCAGCACGATCGAGACTGCCGTTTTCATGAACTACCTCCGTTGGGCGCCGGAAGCGGAGAGGGCCTTTTTCAGCTCCTCGACCGGCAGCGAGGTCTTGGGATCGTATCCCACGATGCGCAAGCGCACGACGTTGCGCTCGTCGATCACAAACAAGGTCGGCAGCGTGTCCACCTGATAGCGCCGCTGCACCACCTGGAAGCGGTCCCGCACCACCGGGAAGGGCAGCGCGAGCTCGGCCACGAGTTTTTGCGCCTCGGCGATCTTCTCGGGCGGCGCGTCCACGCCCACCACCACCACCGCAAGTCCCTGGGCGGCGAGCTCCCGGTGGATGTTCTTCAGTTGCGGCAGCTCGTGCCGGCACGGCTTGCAGTCGACGCTGAAGAAACTGACCAGGTACGCCCGCGGGCGGCCGGCGCCGTCGCCCGGCGCTCCCGGTTCGACCCCGGCGCGTTGCAGCCCGCAGTCTTGCGCGTTGATCGTGGGCAGCAAGAACGTCGGCGCCGGGCTGCCGACCCCGACCTTGTCCTCGGCCGCCGCCGAGAGGCAGGCGAAGCCTGCGACGGCCAGTGCCATCGCGCACAATGGTCTGGAGAGTCTCATCGCTGCGGTCCTCCGGCCGGCGCCAGCTTCTGCCGGACGAGGTTCGCGAGTCCCTTGCGAGGCGCGCGGGTCTGTTTTTCGCCGGACTCGGACGCCATCAGATCCTTGACCGTCACCGTCTCGGTCCGAAGCTCCTCCTCGCCCAGGATGAGCGCCAGGCGCGCCCCGCGGCGATCGGCGAGTTTCATCTGCGATTTTATGCTCCCGCCGCGGGCGTCGAACTCGACCACCAGGCCCGCGCGGCGCAGCTCGCTCATCAAGAGAAGCGCGCTCTTCAGGCTCGGTTCATCGAGCGCCACCACGAACACCAGCGGCTCGCGCGGAGGGCGAACGCCCTGCTCGCCGAGCAGCAGGACGATGCGATCCAGCCCGGCGGCGAACCCGATGGCCGGGGTCGGCCGTCCCCCCAGCATTTTCACCAGGCCGTCGTACCGTCCGCCTCCGGCCACGGCGTTTTGCGCCCCCAGGCCCTCGGCGAGCAGCTCGAAAGTGGTGCGGGTGTAGTAGTCCAGCCCGCGCATGAGCCGGTGATCGAGCGCGTAGTGGATGTCCAGCGCTTCCAGGTAGCCGCGCACGGCTCGAAAGTGGGCGTCGCACTCCGGACACAGGTGTTCGATCATTCGCGGAGCGCCGTCCGAGGCCCGGCGGCAGCCTTCCGCCTTGCAATCGAGCACGCGCAGCGGGTTCTTGTGCAGGCGATCGGCGCAGGTCGGGCACAGCTCGCCGGTCCGCGCCGCGAAGTAATCGACCAGGGCCTGCCGAAACCCCGGGCGGCAGGCCGCGCAACCCAGGGAGTTGAGGTGCACCGTGACGCCCCGCAGCGTCAACGCCTCCGCGAAGCGCCACAAGATCTCGATCATCTCGGCGTCGGCCGACGGATGCGCTGCGCCCAGCAGCTCCACCCCGATCTGCGAAAACTGGCGAAAGCGGCCCTTCTGCGGCCGCTCGTGGCGAAACATCGGCCCCAGGTACCAGAGTCGCTGGATCGGCAGTTCGTTGCCCAGGTTGTGCTCCAGATAGGCCCGGACCACCGAGGCCGTCCCTTCCGGCCGCAGGGTCACCGAGGCTCCGTCCCGGTCCGCGAAGGTGTACATCTCCTTGGAGACGATATCGGTGGCCTCGCCGATGCCGCGGGAGAAAAGGGCGGTCGGCTCGAGCAGCGGGGTGCGGATCTCGCCATAGCCGAAACGGGCCAGCAAATCCGCCGCCGTGCGCTCCACCAGCTGCCACAACTCGGTCTCGCCGGGAAGCAGATCCCGCATTCCGCGAATGGACTGGATGCGCTCCATCGCCGGCAATCTAGCAACCACTCCCGCCGGAGTCAAACGGGCTTGGCCGGCGCCGCCAGGGCCCGGCGCACCATGGTGTCGAGCCGCTCCATGCCGAATGGCTTCTCCAGAAGGAGCATGCCGGGCACGAGCACCTGGTTCTTCGCGATCACGTTTTCGGTGTAGCCGGACATGAAGAGAGAACGAACACCGGGCCGCATCTTGGCGATGGCCCGCATCAGCTCGGCGCCGTTCATGCCGGGAAGGATCACGTCCGTGAGCACCAGGTGGATCTCGCGGTCGTGAGCGCGCGCCGCCTCCAGGGCCTCGTCCGGCGAGGAGGCGGACACCACCCGGTAGCCGAGCGACTCCAGCATCGAGCAGGCGGCCTTGCGCACCATCTCCTGGTCCTCGACCACCAGAATCGTCTCGGCTCCTCCGCGCGGCGCCATCGCCTGAGCCTCTTCGGCGACCGGCGCCGCTTCGAGCGAACGGGGCAGGTGCACCTCGAACGCCGCGCCCCGCCCCGGCTCGCTCTCCACCCGGACGAATCCGCCGTTCTGCTGCGCGATCCCGTACACGATGGCCAGGCCCAGACCGGTCCCCCGCCCCGCCGGTTTGGTGGTGAAGAACGGCTCGAAGATGTGTTTCTTCGCCTCCGGGGTCAGGCCCGGACCGTTGTCGCGCACCGCGATCACGGCATAATCCCCGGGCGCGATGCCGAAGGTTCGCCCCCCGCCGCCGGGTTCGAACGTCCGATTGAACGTCTCGATGCGGATCCGCCCCTCCCCGGCGCGCCCGGCCAGGGCGTCGCGGGCGTTCACCACCAGGTTCGTCAGCACCTGCTGGACCTGGGCGGGATCGATGCGCACCGGCCACAAACCCTCGCCGGGAACCCAGTCGATGCGGATGGCTTCCTCGGTGAGGCGGCGCAGCAGGCGCAACATCTCTGCCACATTCTCATTGAGCTCGATCACCCGAGGAGATGTCACCTGCCGCCGCGCGAAGGCCAGCAACTGCCGCACCAGATCGGCCGAGCTGCGCGTGGCCGAGATGATCTCGCGCAGGTATCCGCCGGGGGGGCTGTCGGGGTCGAGCAAGGCGAAGGCCAGCTCGGCGTTGCCCAGGATGACGCCGAGAAAATTGTTGATGTCGTGGGCCACCCCGCCCGCGAGCCGTCCCACCGATTCCATCTTCTGCGCCTGCAGCAACTGCTCCTGGAGCGCCTCCCGCTCCCGCTCCACGCGCAGGCGGTCCCGCTCGCCGATGGCCAGGGCCAGCTGGTCGGCGAGCTGGCAAGCGAAGGCGATCTCGTCCGGCTCCCAGCGGTGGGCCTGGCCGACGTGCTCGAGGCACAGCACCCCCAGGTTCCGGCCGCGGGAACGGATAACCGCGTCCAGCATGGCCGAGATGCCATTGGGTTTGATATAGCCCTCGATGTAGCCGGCGGTGCGCGGGTCGGTGAGCGGATCGCTGGCATCGACGAAGAGCGAGGTCTTGAGCGCCGAGAACTCGCTCGCGAACTCGTGCCCGTGCAACACCGCCCCCGATTCGTGGATGCCCGCCTTGGCCAGATAGTTATCGATGCAGCGAAGCTCGCGCTCTTCATCGTCGAAGAGCCACACTCCCACGCGCTCGACGGCCAGGACCCGGGACGCGGTCTCGGTAATCTCCCGGGCCAGGTCCTCCACCCGGCCCTGGGAGAGCGCTTCCAGGACCGCTATCCTGGCCAGCGCTTCCGCTTCCCGGCGCAGGCGCTCGGCTCGGGCCCACAGGTCCTCGACCGAGCCGCTCTGCGACTTCAACTGCCGCTCGAGCTCGGCGACCATCGCCCGCAGCGCGGCGATCTCGGCATCTGCATCGGATTGGCGCGGTCCGTCCGGCATTCAGAAGTCCATGACTCCCTGCACTCCGACCATCCACACGGGAGAGAGCGTATCGTTTCCCGGAGGCGGGGGCAACAGGAACATCCCGGGCACGGGCGGCCGAGGGAAGAAACTGCGTTCCCCGCCGGGAATGGCCGCCTCGGCGGCGGTAGCGGCGCTTGGGGCCGGAGGCGGCGAGACGGGCGCCGGCGGAGGAGGCGTCCCGGCGTGGCGCGAAGCTCCGGGCGCTCCCACGGCCAGGTTCCAGATGACCCCGGCCGCCCAGCCCAGGGCGGTGGAGAGCGCCATGCCACCGGCAATCACCCGCGGGTCCTTGCTGAAGATGGAGGAGAAGCTCACTCCCAGAGCGAGCCCGGCCACGGACGTGATCTCGGTCCAGCCCACGCTCCATTCGGATGCCTTCAGGGCGCCGGAGAGGGCCAGCGCCGACAGCAACAAGCCCGCGTCGCCGCCCAGCAGCGCGCCCAGCAGGATGGAGTCGTCGTCGTTCGCCAGCGCGTACATTCCCCAGGCGCCGATCCAGGTCCCCAGCGAGGCCCCGCCGGCCATGAGCGCGTCCTGGAGGAACGTGTAGTCCTGGAACTGGTTGGTGATCATGGGCACCAAGAAGCCGGCGGAGAGGCCCATGAGAGCGCCGGCGCCGAGCTCCCGGTCCGTCTGCTCGCCCAGCAAGGCCAGTCCCAGTCCGTGCCAGACTCCATACGCCTGCCCCAGGAAATACTCCCAGGTGTCGTCGCGCCGGAACTTGAGCTTGCCGGCCACCAGCCCGGTGAGGGTCTTGAGGCCCCAGCCTCCCAGCGACGACGCCAGCGCGATCGTCCCGCCGCCCGCGTCCTCGTCCAGCATGACCGCGCCCGCTCCCAGACCGCTGCCGGCATAGGCGGACAGCTCGGTGAACAGCACCTCGGAGAAATCCAGGTCGGCGGCCCGGGCGAACGCGTCTCCGGCGATGAGACCCATCCCGGCGCCGAAGATCAGCGCGCCGGACAGCGGATCGCCCTCGAGCCCGGAGGCCTTTCCGATGAGATAGCCCTGGAACAAGCCCCAGCCGCCGCCCAGCCCGAGCGCCAGGTAGTCGGCGCCGGTGTAGCGGGCCTCCCTCAGGGCGAAGGCGTACACCGAGAGGCCCGCCCAACCGCCGGACATGGCCAGCGCCAGCGGCCCCTCGTCGCCGAGCTCGGGCACCATCAACCCCAGGCCCAGCCCGAGCATGGATCCGAAGAGCCCGCCCGTGGCCGCGCGTCCGACGGTGGAGGAAGGGATCTCGGTCCACTGCGCCAGCGTCCCGGCGGCGAGCGCTCCGCCGAGGCCGCCCAGGATGGCGCTCCCCCAGAAACCCCGCTCGCCGAAAACGTCGGAGGCGCTCCCCGTCGCGCCGTACAGGGCCAGGCCCTGGTACAGGCCCCAGCCGGCGCCGAACAGCACCAGAGTGCGATCGGCCGGAGAGAAGCGGGTGTGGGCCTCAGTGGCCAGATCCAGCGCCAGCCCAGCGTAGGCGCCGCCGAGCAGAAGCCCCCAGAACGGTTCCGCCTCCAAGTCGGGAAGCGACAGGGCCAGGCCTGCGCCGAAGGCGCCGCCCAGCCCGAACCCCAGCGTCGTACGGCCGACCTCGCCGTAGCTTCCCTCGCTGTGCGCCGCCGCCACCGCGCCGGCGGCGAATCCCAGCGCCCCGCCCAGGGCCAGGCCGCCGAGATCGGCGGTTTCGTGGTCCGGCCGCAAAGCCCGCATCAGGCCGAACCCGGAAAAACCGCCCAGCGTGGTGGCCTCGGCCATGAGCAGCCGGTCGGGCCCGGAGTATTCGAGCCCGCGCCCGAACAACGCCCCGGCGGCGATGCCCGCAGCGCCACCTCCCAGCAACAACAGCGGCGCGCGCCGTCCCGCCAGGTCGTCGAACTGGAGCAGCGCCCCCACACCCGCCAGGTTGCCCGCGAGAAACGAAAGGTTGCCCATCACCAGATCGGTCGGCCGGCTCTCGCTGTAGGTGGCGGCGACGGCGCCCGCGGCCAGACCCAGCGGAACGCCGGCCAAAATTCCCCCGGCCGCGGCCCGCTCGTGATCCGGCTGGGCGGCGTTGGCGATGAGCGCGCCCGCCCAGCCGCCGTACACCGCCGCCGAGCCGGCCAGCCAGCCGTCCCCCGGCCCGAAGGAGACGAAACGCGACAACAAGCCGGCGGTCCCCAATCCGGCCAGCGAACCGGAGAGGATCCACAGGCTGTCCCACTCGTCCGAATAGTCCGCGCGCTGCCAGGCGAGCCCCAGGCCGGCCAGGCCGCCGGCCACGAGTGCGCCGTCGATGCCGAGAAGCAGCAGGGGCTGGACCTCGCTCTTTGCGGAAATCCAGGAACCCGCGGCGAAACCCAGGCCCATGCCCAGCAGAGCCGCCCCGCTGGGAGCAACCTGGTTGTCGAGTTGCAGACTGTCCACCAGCAGGGCGGAAAGTCCCGCGCCGAGGGCCATGGTGTTGAGCGTCTGGAGAACGTCGCCGCGCTCGAACTTCACCTGGGGCCCCAACGTGCCGGAAAGCACCAACCCCAGCAACCCGCCGCCCATGGCCCACCCGGCGGACTTTGGGGTGATGTCGTCGTCGAGCATCATGGACAGGCCGAGCCCGCTCAGACCTCCGATCGCCCAGGACAGGTCCATATATCCCTGCTGGCCCCAGCCTCGGCCCAGGGTGTCTCGGGTGAGCCAGCCGAAAGCGAGGCCGCCGACCTGGGTGGCGAAGGCCAGCGCCTTTCCCACTCGCTGCATGTCAGAATCGCCGTCGTCCTTCTGCAAGGCCAGCCCCAGCAACCCGGCCTCGCCGAGGGCCCAGACGCCGGCGCTGGCGATGTACACCGCCTGGGCGTTGGTGAAGTTCTCCTCCTTCCAGGTGAGCAGCAGCGAGCTGCCGGCTCCCAGGATGGCGCCGCCCAGCACCGGGAGAAAAACGAGCTGATCGTGGTCCGGATCGCTGGCATCGGCGACCAGGTACATCCCCACCGCGCCGTGCAGGGCCATGAGCAGCGCCGACGGAACCACGCCGGCCCGGCTGACCGGCATCGTCTCCGTCCAGGTGAGGCCCCGGGCGGCGGCGATGTCGGGGTACCGGCGGGTGATCGTCTTGCGGATGGGCTCGCGCAGGGCTTCCTCCACCGTACCGTGCAGTTCCTCCAGGATGGGCACGCCGGCGAGTCCGGGTTGCGCGGCCAGCGACTCCACCGCCCGGACGCGCAACTCGAGCGGGTGAGATCGGTCGGCGGCGTAGTCGCGCAGGATCTGGCGCGCGTCCGCTTGCGCCCGGTCCTCGAGCCAGGGGATGATCCACTCGGCCTGGCTTGGTTTTTTCAGCTCGGGAACGATCGCGGGCATCACGTCCGCGTCCAGCTCGGCCGCCCGGCGCAGGCCGCTCTGATGCCGCGCAACGATCGGCGAGAGGATGTCGAGCAGGATCTCGACTTCCACGGCTTCATCGGACGCGCGAGCCAACGACCGCAATCGGTGGCGCTCGGGCAACCGGCGTTGGACGAGCGCCTCCGCCTCCTCCGCCATGCCGCCCGCCACCCCCGGGATTTCCCACACGAGGTCCAATACCTCCGCCGCCGCCGCCGCGGTGTCCTGGGCCATGAGCGCGCGCAGGCAGGCGCGCTGCTCCTCGATCGCCCGCGTCTGCCGCGCGTGGCGGGCCAGCGTCTCGGAGGCCAGCGGATCGGCGATCTTCCCCAGCGCCGCCAGGGCCGAAGCGCGCCGCGCGGGATCGGGATGATCCAGCATGGCCGCCAGCGCCGGGATCGCCCGGGCGTCGCCCAGTCCGGCCAGCGCCAGCGCCGCGCCGTCCTGGAGCGAGGGGAAGCGGCTGTCATGCAGGGCCAAAAGCAGCGCGCTGAGCTCGCCGTCCTTTTCCCCCTCGGTCGATGCGGAGGCCTTCCCGTTGGCCAGGGCGTCGAGCGTTTCCAACTCCGCAGGATAGCGGCGAACCAGGATGTCCAGCGCTTCTTTGGCCCGCTCGGGTGAAAGCCGCGTAGAAAGATCGAACAATGCCCTCGCGGCCAGCGGAACGCCCATCTCGCCCAGGGATTCGAGCGCCACCCGGCGCACCTCGTCCCGAAAGTCCCGCGCCAGGGCGATCTGCCGCAGACGCTCCACCGCGGCCAGGCCGGGGAAGCGGCCCAGCGTCATGATGGCCTCCGGCGCCAGCGGCCCTTGGCGCGTGAGTTCGAGCAGCAGCGGCAGCGTGCGCGCGTCGCGCAGGCGCGCCAGATCGGACAGCGCCCGCCGGCGCGCGCTCGTCTCGCGTTCAAACAGCCCGAGCAAGGCCCGGCGCAGAAGCCGTGGATCGGCATTCGCCGTCACCTCCGGGCTTGCCGGGATCTCGGACGGCGGCAACGACCGCTCGCGGGTCTGCTGCGGCGCGGCCGCGTCCGGCGCATCCCGCGGGCTTTCGGACACCGGCGCGGCCGCCCGCTCCAGGATGGCGCCGGCCTGGACGAGCACCGCCGCCGGCACCGAGGATGGATTTTCACCGAGCGCCTCGGACAGCGCCGCCACCGTCTCCACCACCCTTGGAAAGTCCGCGACCACGGCGATGGCCGTCCCCAACCCGCCTCGCGCGATCTTCGCCAGCCGCGCCTGCAGCTCGCGCACCCGCTCCGAAATGCGCTGCAGCGTCGGCCCGCTCACCTGCCAACCCTCGCCCTGCTGGGCGGCCAGCGTCCGGATCTCCTCCGCCAGGGCTCTGACATCCTCGCAAGCCCCGCGAATGGTCAGATGGGCCGAAGCCGCGTCCAGCGCCACATCCAGGGGCTTGTCCTTGACCGTCTGAACGGTTCGGGTCACGCCGCCGCAGGCGACAACTCCCAACACGCTTCCCAATGCGACCCAGGCCATCGTGGGCTTCATGAACGCACCTCGGCACAGAGGATTTTCCATGCTCTACTCCAGCCGGGAACGGAAAGCAATCGGGTTTCCCCCGCAGCGGGTGGAGGATCCGAGGCGGGCTGGATCAGCGATCGCCCGACTGGATCGGCCAGGGCCGCGGCACGAAGAGCTCCTGATACAGGCGGGTGGCATACCGGTCGGTCATCCCGGCGATGAAATCGGCGATGGTCCGCCGGCGCAGCGCCTCCGAACCCGGGAGTTCCTGGCCGCTGTGGCGCAGAAACACCTCGGGTTTTTCCCAGAAGACCTCGAACATGTCCTTGAGCATCTTGCTGCACTTTTCGAACTCCTCGTGCACCCGCGGGTTCTCGTACACCCGCTGGTAGAGGAAGGCGCGCATCTCGCCCAGGGCTTCTTCCATGCCGTTGCTCAGGCGCACCGGCCCGCCGCCGTCCAGATCGGTGTGTTTCACGATGTCCGTCACCATGCGATGGATGCGGCGCGAATGGGTCGCGCCCAGCACCCGCACCAGCCGCGCCGGCACGTCCGCAAGCTTGAGGATCCCACCGCGCAGCGCGTCGTCGAGATCGTGGTTCACGTAGGCCACGATGTCCGATACCCGCACCAGCTGGCCTTCGAGGGTGAACGGAAGCTCGTCCGCCGCTCCTCCCAGGATCAGCCCCTTGCCCTTGGAGTGTCGCCCGATGCCGTTGACCACCTCCCGGGTGAGGTTGAGGCCCCGTCCTTCGCGCTCGAGGACGGTGACCACCCGGACGCTCTGGATCCAATGGCGGAACCCGCCGGGTAGGATCTTGTCGAGCACGCTCTCTCCGGCGTGGCCGAACGGCGTATGTCCCAGGTCGTGACCCAGGGCGATGGCTTCGGTGAGAGATTCGTTCAGGCGCAACGCCCGGGCCAGGGTGCGGGCGATCTGGGAGACCTCCAGGGTGTGGGTCATGCGGGTGCGGTAGTGATCGCCCTGCGGAGACAGGAACACCTGGGTCTTGTGCAGCAGTCGGCGAAACGACTTGCTGTGCAGGATCTTGTCCCGATCGTGCTGGAAGGCCGGGCGCAAGGGGCACGGCGGCTCGGGCCGGTGGCGCCCCTGGCTGGCGTCCGAGAAGGCGGCGCGGGGATGAAGGGTGGCGTGCTCTTGCTGCTCCAGCATCCTGCGGATGGTCGTCATGCGATGCCTCCACCGGCCGGTTCCAGTTCGACCCGCCGGTTTTGCAGATCAACCTCGAGCACCCGGACCTGGAGCGGGCTGCCCAGGGTCAACGCCGCGCCCCGGCCCCGGTGGGCGATGCGGCACCGGCGTTCCTCGTATCGCCAGAGCGCGCCCATCCTCTCGAGTCCCATCCAGCCCTCGATGCCGTTCGGCTCCAGCCGCACCCAGAGGCCGGAATCGCCCACCGCGCAAACCCGGCCCGAAAACTCCTCCCCGATCCGGTTCGCGAGAAAGGCCGCGTGATAGAGCGCTTGGGTCTGCCGCTCGGCCTGGGCGGCCCGCCGCTCCTGGCGGGTGGCGGCCCGCGCCGCCGCCTCCGCCGCCTCGTGATCGTACCGCCACCGGGCGCCTCGGGCAGGACGGGCCAGGTCCAGGACCGGGCCGTTCGCGTCGAACAAGGCATCGAGCTGACGGTGCACCATCAGGTCCGGAAAGCGCCGGATGGGCGAGGTGAAATGGAGGTAGATCGGGCTGGCCAGGCCGAAGTGCGGCTCGCCGGCGGCGCTGTATTCGGCCGGCATCATGCTGCGCAGCAAGGGCCCGTGCAGGAAGCGCCCGGCGGGATGGGCGGAGATCGCCTCGACCATCCGGGCCAACTCCGCGGGCGCGGGCCGGCGCCGAATGCCCGTCCTGATCCCGAGGGCACGCACGGTCTGGACAAACAAATCGAGCGAGGCCGGCTCGGGGGCCCGGTGAACCCGATACACGGCGGGCAACCCCGCGTCGCGCAGCAGGCGGGCCACCGCCTCGTTGGCCGCCACCATGCACGCCTCGATGTGCCGGCAGGTGTCGTGGCGGACCGCCGGGAGCACCGCCGCCGGGCGGCCCTCGCCGTCTAGACGGATGTCCGATTCGGGCAGGTCCAGATCCAGGGCGCCGCGCTGGCGCATGCGCCGCCCGAGTTCGCCGGCGCACGCCGCCAATGCCTGCAGATGGCGCAACTCCGCCGGATGGCCTTCGAGCCGGCCGTCGAGCATCGCCTGCGCCTCGGCGTAGGTGAAGCGCCGCCGGCTGCGGATGAGCGCCGGAAAGAGCGAGCCGCCGGCGCATTCCCCTCCGCGCACGTCCAGCCGCAGCAGAAGGGCCGCGCGCTCCTCGCCCGGCGAGAGGCAACAGATCTTCTCCGTGAGCCGCCGGGGCAGCATGGGGATGGCGCGACCGGGGAGGTACACGCTCGTGCCGCGCCGGGCAGCCTCCTGTTCGACGGCGCCGCCCGGGCTCACGAAGGCGCCGACGTCCGCGATGGCGACCCAGAGCCGAAATCCCCCGGGGACGGCCTCGGCGAACACCGCGTCGTCAAAATCTCGGGCGTCGTCGGGGTCGATGGTGAAGAGCGGCAGCTCCCGCAGATCTCTCCGGGCGTCCGGCGCCCTGCGATCGGCCGCGCCAGCGGCCTCGGCCTCCGCCGCCGCCGGGAAGTCCTCGCTCAACCCGAACTCGCACAGCAACCGGGCCTTTTCGCCTTCCAAGGTGCCGCAGGTCCCCAGCACCGCCTCGACCCGGCAGGAGGGTGCGCGCCCGCCGCGCACCCGCACCGCGAGATAGGCATCGCCGGCCGGAGGCGCGGTCGGTCCGTCGAGGGGCAGCGAGACCCCGCCGGAGCCGGGCAGGATGACGCGCCGCCCGCCCGAACCCGGTTCCGCAAAACCCAGCTGGACGGAATCGCCGCGGGCGATGATTCGCTCCACGCGCCCGCGCAGGCGGCCGCCGGCGCGGCCCTGGAGAGAGAGCCGCACGCGGTCCCCCAGCAGTGCTCCGGCCCACCCGGCTCGCCCCAGAAAGATGGGACCGAGCCACCGCCGGTCGTCCAGTTCCAGCCAGGGATGGCCGTGCTCGCCGTCTCTCAGCACCCCGTCGAGCCTCCGGCCCGCCGAAACCCGGTACCGGCCGCGCTCGGACACCACCCGGCCCTGCCGGGACAGGTCCTGCAGCAGGCGGCGCAGCCGGCGCCGAGACCGAGAGCCCAGGCCGAGCAGGCCCAGAAGCCGCGGAATCGACAGCGGCCGGCCGGCGCCCGACAGCGCGCACAGCAGCGCCCCGGCCAGTTCCTGGTCCGCTCGCGCGCTCACGGCGCTCTCAGGAAGAAGGCCGCCGCCCGTCCCGCAGCGCAATCGCGGACAACGGCGTCGGGAATGCCGGCATCCTGCATGGCGACGATGGCGGCGGGCACGGCGAACAGCCAGGACGGCCGCGCCCCCATGTCCGACGAGAGCAGGCAACGGGCGCCCGGCCGGGACCCGGCCAGCGCCGCGGCCCGCGTGGGCGTGAGCTTGGCCGGGTGGACGCTGAGCCCGAGAGCGCACCCGGCGCCGGCGGCGATGTCGATGGTCTCCTCGTCCAGATGATCCAGCAGCGCGCGTTCCGGCGGCAGGCGGCTTCGGCGCAGGATCTCGATCGCCGCCTCCAGCCGCTGGCGCTTCTCCTCCCGCGGCGTGTGGATCACGGCCGGCAACCCGGCATCGGCGGCGATGTCGAGCTGGCAGCGAAAGGTTCGCCGCTCGATCTCATCGCCCCGCTCGAGCCCGATCTCTCCCACCGCCGCCGCGCCGGCATTCTTGAGCAGGGCCGGAAGGTCCGCGAGCAATTCCTCCAGCCCTCGAGCCGGAATGCAGGCCGGATGGATGCCGAGTCCGAGAAAAACCTTGAGCCCGGCCCGGCGCGCCCGCTCGCTATCGAACTCGGCGAGGCGGCGAAAGGAGTCGCGCAGGCACACCGCCTCGGAGTACACCCCCACCCCGCCGACCAGGGCGGCGATGCCCAGGCAACCGGCCTCGCGCAGGCGCTCGAAATCCTCCTGGGGCCGGCTCTCCGGGTGCAGGTGGGCGTCGATGAACGGGATCATGGGACGCCATGGTACCGCCCGGCATGGAGAGGGTCAACATCGCCCTGCTCGCAACACATCGCCCTTCTCCGCCGCGGCACCGGCGGGCGGCATTGTTGACATGCCAAAGATCGTTCTGGTAGCGTCATCCCGCCTCGGTTTGCAGGACGGGCGAACCGAATCGCCTCCCGGAACGTCCGATCCGGCATATGCGCCCGGACGGATCTCCGACCTCCGGGTGCGAGCGAAAGGAGTCCTCCATGACGCCGTCGGTCCGGAAGTTCTGGCCCCAGCCGGTGGCGGCCGCGCTCGCCGCGCTGCTGCTCTTTCTCGGGGTTCCGCTCCCCCACCCGATGGGGAGCACCGCCCAGGCGGCCGTCGGGAGCCAGGCCAAGATTTACGTCTTTCCCATCCAGGCGGTCTTCAAGGGCGCGCCGCCCGACGTCACCAGCCAGGTGACCGAGCTCCTCAAGAATGAAATCAAGCACAGCGAGGAAGTCTCCCTGCAGAAGGGCCCGGTGTTCATCCCGGAGACGGTCACCACCGCGGTGAAGCCCATGTCCGACACCGAGCTCAAGGCCGCCGAAAAACTGCGCAAGGACGGCGAGAAGCTCTACAACGAGCTCAAGTTCGCCGAGGCGGCCAAGGCGCTCCAGGCGGCGGTGAACAAATACGAGGGATCGCTGGCGCTGCTGGGGGACTTCGGCCCCATCGTCGAGGCGCTGCTCAACCTGGCGGTCTGCTACTACCGCACCGACAACGACGAGGAGGGCGCCAAGGTCCTGATCAAGGTCATCCGCCTGGCGCCGGATCTGACGCTGGATCCCGAAAAATACCCGCCCATGTTCCGCAACACGGTCGAGGCGCTGCGCAAGAAGCTCCTGCTCAAGGCCCGCGGAGAGTTGGAGGTCGGCGCCAACGAGGACGGCGCCACGGTGTTCCTCAACGGCCACAAGGTCGGGACGGTGCCCATCCTGCTCAAGGAGCTGGTGCCGGGCGAGCACTACATCCGCGTCGAGAAGGAAGGCCTCCAGCCGTGGGCCGAGAAGGTCACGGTGGTGTCGACCCAGCGCAAGCAGGTGCTGGCCGCGCTCGGCGGCGCCAAGAAGGCCAGCGGCCCGCTGGGCGAAATCGCGGAGGCGCTCCAGAAGAACCGCCTGCCGACCTCGGTGGTGGACATCGTGGCTCAACAAGGAAAGGAAATCGGCGCCGACTTCGTGGCCCTTGGGGGTATCGCCCGGGTCGGCAACAACTATCGGGTGGGCATCTACCTGGTCAAGGTCGGCTCGCGCGAGGTATGCCCGATGCCCGAGGTCCAGCTCGACCCCGACCTGCTCGGCGCCAGCGTGGAGATCTACAACATGGCCTCGACCATGTTCAAAAGGGTCGAGGGCTGCCCGGACCCGATCGCCGGAGGCGTGGCCGCGGTGGTGAGCACCGCCAAGGCGAAACCCGCCGAGCTTCGCGCCGTGGCGGTGGGCCCCGCTCCCGTGGCCGAACCGCCCGCTCCCGCCGAGGAGAGGCGCACCCCGGCGGTGGCCTCGGGCGGACCGGCGCAACCCGCCGCGGCCGGTCCGGCCGTACCGGCGACTGCCGGCGGCCCCGCCGTGCCGCGGGGCCCGGCTTCCCCGCGCAGCCCGGCCCAACCGGCGGGCCCCGGCCTTCCGCCGCGGCCCACGCCCCCGGCTCCCGCGGTGGTCACCACCTCGGACGGCCTGGCCACCACGGGCGGCAGCGCCCTCTCCAGCCCGTCGCAACCGGTCGAGGTCGCCCCGCAGATCGTTCCGCGCTACGACCGCGTGGACGTCATCAAGCCCGTGGACGAGGACGAGAACCGGGGCACTCCCTGGTATGGGAGCTGGTGGTTCTGGACCCTGGTCGGCGCCGCCGTGGTTGGCGGCACCGTGGGCGGCCTGTACGCCGGAGGGGTGTTCTCCGGCGGCACGAACGGGGCATCGGTCTCCGTGCACTGGCCTCCCATGTGATTGCGAACCTCAAAAAAGCAACCGGAGTGCGCGCATGAACATTCGCCGTCTTGCCTGGCTCGGTCTGCTGCCGCTGCTGGGCGGCTGTTCGGAAAGCGTCGATCTCAGCCTCAACCTGGTCAACCCCTGCGACCGCGCCGTGCTGGGCCAGATCGGTTGCCAGTATGTCCAGGTGGTGGTTTCGTCGCTGGACCCCCAAGATCCCCTGTATCCCGGCAATCCGGACTATGGCCCGCTGCGCACCACCTGCCAGGCGGGCTCGGGCAGTTGCCAGATCAACGCAGAGGATCTGCTGGGCCCCGCCCGGGTGGTGGATGTCCGCTGTCTTCAGGCCGACCAGACCACGGTGGTCGGGCGCGCCACCTCGGGCTCGCTGCTGTTCGCCACCCAGTCGGGGGGCGTGGCCGGGCTCACGCTCAACCTGATGATGGGCCCCATCAACGGCCTGGTGAACACCACCGCGCTCGAACAGGGCGACAAGCTCGGCGATTGCAGCGCCATGCAGCAGAGCGGCGGCCGGTACGGCCACGCTTCGGCGGTGCTCGAGGACGGCCGGGTGCTCATCACCGGCGGGATCCGGCGCCTGGGCCCCTCGGTGGAGGAAATCCTCAAGACTGCGGAGATCTTCGATCCGGCCACCGGCGAACACCGCCTGCTCACCCGCTCGGACGGGACACCGGTGCTGATGCAATCGCCGTCGGGGCGGGCCTTCCACACCGCGACGCTGCTGCGCGACGGCCGGGTGCTGCTGGCCGGGGGCATCGGCATGATGACCGAGGGCACCTCCGAGGTGAAAAAGGCCCTCCAGCACTCGGAGATCTTCGATCCGCGCACCGAGAGCTTCACCGGCACCGCCGTCATGGGGACCGGCCGCGCCCACCATTCGGCCACCATGCTGGCCACGGGCGAGGTGCTGGTCGCGGGCGGCGCGGCCTACGTGAGCGGCCAGGTGGGGAGCTATTACAACACCGCGCTGGTCTACGACCCGGTGAGCAACACCTGGCCCGAGGCCAAGCGCAACCTTCCCATGTCCACCGCCCGCGCCTTCCATCGCGCCGAGGCGCTGGATTCCTCCACCTACGGCGGCAAGGTCATCGTGATCGGCGGCGAGAACGAAACCGGCCCGGTGAACACCATCGACATCTACAACCCCCAGACCGGCGCGTTCCTCGGCGCCATCGCCTGCGGCAGCGGCGGGCAGCCCGGTCCCTGCATGTCCAAGAGCCGCTCGCGCTTCTGCGCCGTGCGCCTGAAGGATGGCCGCATCGCCGTCGCCGGAGGCATCACCGAAAAGGGCGGCCAGCCCGACATCACCATGGAAGTCTACAACCCGGTGCCGCCGCAGGGCTCGTCGCTTCCGGGCCGGTTCGAGAGCCTGTCCAGTATGAGCGTGGCCCGCGAGAGCCCCACGTGCTCGCTGCTCGAGACGGGCAACATCCTGATCGCGGGCGGTCTCACCGCGGGCGGCCCCACCAGCGTGGTCGACATCGTCCAGGTCTTCCCCGATTCGCTCAATGCCCTCGCAGGACCGGAGAACCTCAACCCTCCGCGCTGGCAGCACACCGCCAACGTGCTGCGCAACGGCTGGGTGTTCATCAGCGGCGGCCTGGCCAGCCAGGATCCGAGCAGCGCCGCCATCACCCAGAGCGTGCTGTTTGTCCCCCCGCCGTCGTTCTGAACCTCCCCCCGCGGTCCTTTCCGCCCCCCGGCCGGACTCTTTTCTTTCTACTCCTGGATGCGCCTGCGAACGCGCCGCCCCCGCACTTGGGCTCTCGTCTTGCGTGGACACACCCATGGCCCCCCATCACGGCACCGGGCTCGGGCCGCACATGACCACGGCCACTGCGCAAGGACGATTCGCGGGTTCCCGCCCCGGGCTGAAGCGCAACTCCCCACCGCCAGAATCCTCGCCTCGAGGAAAGCCGGCGTCGTCTGGCCGTCCTCCCCTCGGCCGATCGCTCACTCGCCGGCTTCGCCCGCGCCCTTTTCGCCTTCCCCCGCTTCTTCCTCCGCTGCGGCCACCGCGTAGTCCACGCCGGCTTCGCGCATGGCCTTCTCGGCCAGCTCGCGGGCATTCTTGAGGCCCGGCTCGATGAACTGATCGACAAAGCGCGGGAAGAAGTTGGACAGGTTGCCGTCTTTCTCGAAATCGTCGCACAGGCGATCGAACCACTCCGTGTCGCGGGCCCGGAACCGCCCGCTCAGGTCCTGGCGCAAGAGCTCCCGCGCGCGGATGTCCTGGGCGGCGAACATACGCCTCGCCACCGACTGAGCCAGGAATTCCTCGTCCTCCAGAATCTTGCGATAGGCATCGAAGGCGGCCTTGCAAGGGGCAGGCACCTTGAGGGCGCGGAAACCCTGGAGCATCTTCTGGTAGGCGAGTTGCACGGATTTCCACTTCGCCTGGAAGTTCTTGTCGGCCATGAGCTCGACGCCCGCTCTCAGCCGGGCCGGGGCGAGCTGGATCTCGGCCTTGAAATCGGGCCGCAGGTACTTTCGGTGGTGCTCGGCCACCAGCACAAACTCGGCCACCTGGAATTTCACCGCCTTGTACGGCGGGTGCCCGGTGCGAAACTCCTGGCGCGAGGTCGAGAAGACGATCTGCGAAATGTCGGTGTTGGGATAGGGCTCGTACTGGACCCCCGCGTTCAGCGGTTTCGGCACCACCGGCGGGCCGGCCAGCGCCGCCGCGCTCCAGAGCACCATCGGTACGAGAACGAACCAGGTCTTCATCATCCACCTCCCGCTGCGCCGCCCATCGCGCGGCGAGCGCAGAGTATTCTAACGCAGCTTTTCTTTCGCGCAAGCACCGTCCCCCGCCGCCATCCCCATCGGCCTCGCACGCCAAAACAGCCGTCAGTCGCGGCCGCGCTCAGGGCCGCTCCGCAGGCTTCGCCAGCTCGACCACCTCGCCCGAGGCGCGCACCGTGGCCCGGTAGCTCTTCCCCGGCTGGTACGTTTTCCAGAGGGCCTCGTCGGGAGCGACGTACTCGCGCTCCCGGCCCTGGGCGTCCTTCAGCAGGACGCGATACTTCTCGCGCCGCGGACCTTCCCGCTCCTTGTCACCGAGCGCGACATCCGGCCAGCGGGGATTCTGATCCCTGCCGCTGGCCGAGGGCTCCCGGTCTTTCTTCCAGCGCTCGATGAGGAAGCGGATCTTGTCCCGATAGACGGGGTTGTCGCGGTACACCGGCCGGTCCTCGAACACGTCCTCGAAGTAGCCGTTGCCCAGGTCGCGGGCGCCCACCTTGACCCGCTCGGTGCCGGTCTGGATCTTCTCGGTGCGGTACACCTCCCGGCTGCGAGACACCTCGCGCCCGCCGGCGGGAACCTCGCCCTCCCAGGCCTCCTCGGTGACCGTCCGGAACTTCTCGATCTCGATCGAGCGCTCCCAGGCGTGGCCGGTGACGGTAAGTTCCTCGCTGTGGGTGCGAAACACAAAAAACCACAACCCGCCGATCACCGCAGCAACGATGCCCAGGACGATGCCCAGCGTTTTTTTCCCGCCGCCCGTCTTGCCGGGAGGCGGGACCGGCGCAGGGACCGCGTCTCGAATCTCGCTCACCTTGCGCTTCCCCTCGCTGCCGTCGCTGCCCGCGCCGCAACCGCCGCAGAATTTCGCATCGGCCGGGTTGTCGTTGCCGCAGTATCCGCAGCGCCAGTCCGGTCCCAACCGCGCGCGCCGAAGCGCCTCCGCGTCCGCGACCTCCGCGGCGTCCGGGGGCAGGTAGAACTTCACCTCGGCGTCCCGCGGAGCGCCGCAGCCCAGGCAGTGGTTGTCCGGACCGCGGTTGCCCGCGCGGCCGCAGTACCTGCAATCCCAACGTCCCTCGCGAATGGCCATGGTCGTCCGCTCTCCTGTCTCAAACCGGCTCTTCGGGGTCGTGCCGTTCGCTCCAGGGATCGATCTGGCGCAGGCACAGCCGCTCAAACAGCCCCGGATGTTCGCGCACCGATCCCATGTCGTTTTTCTGGGTGCGGTGCAGCCGCGTGGCCTTGAGCATGAAGGAAAGGCAACTCTCGCCGTACCGGCAGGGCAGCGTGGCGTCGAAGGTCTCGGTGACCGGGCCGGGATCGGCCCGCAGGATGAGGCGGAAGATGGCCGAGCGGTTGAGCAGGTAATAGGTCCGCTTCACCCGATGGGGCGGACCCTCGCCCGCACCTTCGACCGCCAGGCGCACTGCGGTGGTGGCGATGCGCGAGGCGAGCTGGTGCTCGGGATGGCCGGTGGCTCCGTTGGTGGGTTCGAAGGTGAGCAGCACGTCCGGCCGGAAACGCCGGATGGCGGAGACCGCCAGCGCCACCGGATCCAGGGCCTCGCGCCAGCGCCGGTAGATCTCGTGCCGCGGCGGGAAGCTGGAGACCGGCAGCGGCGCGTTCCACAACCGCTCGTGCTGAAGCTGGGCGCGGTAGCGAAGGGCCACTTGCGCCATCTCCTGCCCCCGCACCGTGGCCAGGTCGGGATGGCAACCGCGGGCGAGGCCGCACTCGCCGCCATCGCCGTGGGTGAGCACCAGGAGGTAGACCGGATTGCCGTAGAAGATGCTGGCCCGCGCCAGAATGGAGCCGGAGAAGCACTCGTCGTCGGGATGGGCGGCGACCCACATCACCCGCGCACCCTGTTCGAGCAGATCGTCCAGGGGCTCCGGCTCCGGCGAGCCATCCGGCTTGACCGGCGCCACAAAGGAGACACAGCCCGCGCCCGCCATGGCCGGCAGCGCGCCCAGGGCGAGGGCCGATTTGAGAAAGTCTCTGCGATTCATGCACGCCTCCGATCCTCTGGCGCTGCGCCCGAGTGTAGAATGCAAGGCCCACCCGTTCAAGCCCGGCGCGACCCCGCCCGATTTTGGATCTGGCCGGAGAAGGCGCTAAGATCCCTCTCATGCCCGACATCGGCGCCGCCGCCCGGATCGCAGCCGCATCTCTGGGAGGAACCCTGGCCCTGCTCGTGTCCCTGGCCTGGCTGGCGCAAACGGGCTTGCCTTCGGCGACGGTCGGGCCGATCGTGTTCGGAAGCCTGGCCCTGGGCGCGGCGGCCGTCTCCGGCCGGGCCCGGGAATCCCAACGGCCGGGCTTGGAATGGCTCGGCCTGTCCACCGTCTCCGCCTGGATGGCCGGGGGCGCCGCCTTTCTGGGTTCGTTTTCTCGGGTCGACGCCGGGCTCGACCTCGAGGCAGAGCGGGCGCTTCTGGTCATCGGGCCGGCATGGAGCGCCCAGATCCTCCTTTCGCTGTGCTTCCTTCCCGCGTGGGGGCTGAGTGGGGCCATGCTGGCGAGACTTCTCGCCGGATCCCAGCCGAGCCCGGCCCCGGCGCCGGTCGCGCTGCTTTCGCTGGCGGCGGCCTGGGCCGGCTACCGCGCGCTGGTCGAGGCCGCCGGGACGGTGCGCCTGGGCCTTGTCGGCATGGTCCTTCTGCTCGCGGCTCACGGGCCCGAGCGAGGCCGGCGCCGCTGGCTCTTTTACGGCCTCGCCGGCGCGCTGGCCGGCTGCGCGGCCCTGGTTCCGCTCGAGGCGGGTGCTCTGCGTTCCCTGCTCGCCCGGGGCGGTTCGGGTTCGCTGGCGGAAATGCCACAACGCGGCGAACCCTTCCGGGACCGGTTCACCCCCTGGGGGCGGCTGGTGCTCGCCGAGGCGGGATCGGGCCTGGCGGCGTTCTTCGACGGCCGGATCTCATTCGTGCTCCCGCGCGGCGAGATGCCGTCCATCGCCGAGGCGCAGGAACTCTACGGCCGCGCGGATCTGGCCGCGGCTCACGCGATGGGCGCGGGGGACCGGGTGGCGGTGGTGGGCTCCGGGGCGGGCATGCTTGCGTCGGCCGCCGTTCGCCTGGGCGCCGCGGAGGTGGTCTGGGTCGATCCGCTCTGCCTCGCCGATAGAATGCAGCTCGCCGCCGACCGCGAGCGGATACCCTGGCTCGCGCATCCCGCCCTCGCCATCGCCTGTGAAAACCCGCGCCGCTTCTTGTCCCGGCGGCCCGCCGCCTTCGAGGTGGTGGCGTTGGCGGCGCCGGTGGTCGGCTGGACCGCGCCCCTGGACGTGCACGACCTGGAGGCGCCGCTCTATACGGCAGAAGGCGCGCGAGTGCTGAAAGACGCCCTGGCCCCCGGCGGCATTCTGATGCTGCCGCGCTACCTCGTGACCGACCGCAACGCCGCCGTCGTCCGCCAGGCGGCCTCGGCCCTCGAGGCGCTGGACATGGCGATCCGGATCTTCTCCTGGCCGGCCCCGGCCAGCCGGGGCCACGGCGATCCCCTGGCGGCCCGCCCGGTCGAGACGCTGCTGGTGGCCCGGAAAGAAACGGTCTCCGCCGAGAAGGACCGCCTGGCCACCCTGGCCAACTCGCTTCCGGCGGCGTTCACGTCCTCCGCGATCGAGGGAAGCGAATCCTCCGCCATCGCCAGCGACGACCATGCGCTGCGACTGGGGGTCTTCGTCGTCAACCTGGACCGGGAGTCCGCGTCCCTCTGGCTCGCCGGATCCTCGCTGTGGCTCGTCCTGGTCGCGCTGGCGCTGGGGATCGGCCGCCGCTCGACCCTTCCGCTCGCGCCGGCGGCGGCGCTGTCCGGAGCCGCGTTCTCCTGGCTCGCTCTGACCCTGGCAGCGCGGCTCCAATTGTGGCTGGCGTGCCCACTCGACGGCGCCTACTACGCCTGGGCCGCCAGCGCCGGACTGGCCGCGGGCGCATCGGCGATCGCGAACATCTGGGCCCGCCGGAGAGCCGGACCGGCGCCGGATGCAAGACCGCTTCTGCCCTGGGTGTTCTTGGGCGCGGGCGCGGGCTGGCTGGGGACGCTCGTTCTTCATTTCGGTGCGGGCGCGCAAACCTTTCAGATCCCGGCCACGCTGGCCTCGCTGTTCGCCGCCGTGTGGGCCATGCGCCGGAGGACGGCGGCATGACCCCGCGCTCGCTCTGGCACGGCAGCCGGCTCGGCGACGTGCTCCCCTGGGGAGGCGTGTCTTTGCTGGGCGCCAGTTTCGCCTCCGGCGGCCTGCTACACCTCGATCCGGCGCGGGCCGCGCTGGCGATGCTGTCCGTGCTGGGCCTGGCGTTGTTCGCATTCGTGGTCAACGACCTTTTCGACCGAAGCGCCAACCGCCGAGAAGCCCGGTCGGATCGCCCGCTGGCCTCGGGGGAGTTCCCGGCCGGACTCGCGTACGGGCTGGCGGGGTTCGGCGCGGCGTTTCCGCTGGTCAGTTCGCTGCTGCTCGGAGACCGATTGTCGCTGGGCTGGAGCCTCGCCTCCCTGGCTCTGGGGGCGGCCTACAGCGCTCCCGGCCCGCACCTCAAGTGCCGCCCCTGGCTCGCCTGGCTGGTCCATCTCTTCCAGGGCACCCTCGGCTTCGCCCTGCCGGCCGGGATGGTTCGAGCGGCGTTCCTGCCCGGCGATCTCCTCTGCGGCCTCTGGTTCGGGCTGCTGTTCGCCGGCGGCCACCTGCACCATCAGGCGATCGACGCTCCGGATGACGAGGCGGCCGGAACCCGGACGCTGGCGGTGCGCCGGGGCGTCCGTACCGCGCTCTGGCTCGGCTTCGCCCAGTTCGCGCTGGCGGAAGCCTGGGCCCTGGCGCTGGCGCTGTCATCGCTGACGCCCTCCGGCTGGATCTGGGCGCAGAGCGGACCGTACCTCGCCTACCTGATCGGGTTCGCCTTCGCCGCTCGCGCCCGGCCCGACCCCGCGCGCCTGCGCCTTCTGCGAACCATCTACCGGACCGCTTACCTCACGGGAGGCGCGGCCCTGCTCGTCCTGTCCGGGATCGGAGCGAGCCCGTGAAGCCCCTGTCTCCGCGTCTTTTCCATTGGCTGGTCCCACTGGCGCTCGCCGCCGCCGTGGCCGGTCTGTTCGGGTTTGTCGCCGGCGCTCCGCTCACGCGCGACGATATCCTGGTCACCGAGCAGAACCCGCACGCCTTCTCCCACGCCAACCTGGCGCGCTACTTCGCAAACGATCTGGATTGGCTGGAGCCGCCGGGCGAGGCATCCCGTGAACCAGCCAGCCGCTTCGGCCTCTATCGCCCCGTGCTGGCGGCCAGCTACCACCTGGACGCGGCCCTGTGGGGAAAGAACTTCTCTCGCTGGCGCTGGACCAACATCGCACTCCACCTGGCGGTCGCCCTGTCGTTGCTGGGCCTGGCCCGCCGCGTGCTGGATTCGCGTTGGGCCGCCGCGATCGCGGCCGGGCTGTTCTCCATCCATCCGGTCCACGCCGAGGCGGTATCGTGGCTTCTCGGCGGCCGCGCCGAACTGCTGTCGGCGCTGGGATCCATCGTTTCCTTCTGGCTGTTCTGCCCCGGCGCGGATCCGCGGCGTTTTGTGCGGGCGCTGCGCCAGGCCGGATCGGCCGCGTGTTTCTTGCTGGCCTTGTGGAGCAAGGAAAACGCCATGGTTCTGCCCGCGGTGCTCTTTCTCCACGCCGCGTTCGAACCGCCGCCCTCCGCGGTCCGGGCGTTGCGCCGGCTGGCACCGCACCTGCTCGTCCTGGCCGGGTACCTGGTCCTGCGCTGGGCGGTGCTGGGACGCTTCGGTCCCTCCGTCGAAGCCCCGGCGCTGCTGGCATTGCCTCCGCTGGAGCGCGTCGCGGCCCTGCCGTTCTTGCTGTTCCAGTATCTCCGCCTGGCGGTGTTTCCGCACCCGCTCCAACCCGCCGAGTGCGCACAGACGCTGCCCGCGTCCTTTTCTCCGGCGCTGGGCCTGCTCGCCGGGGTGGCGCTGCTCGGGCTGCTGTTCGCCGCTTTCCTCGGGGCGTGGAGGGCGAGACGGAACGGCGGCGCGACGGTTCCGTACCTCGCCATTTTGTGGTTTTTCTGTCTGCTGCTGCCCGCGAGCCATCTGCTGCCGTTTCCGGTTCTCTTCGCCGAGCGCTTTCTGTACCTGCCCTCTGCCGCGGTCTGTCTGCTGGCCGGCTGGGCCATCCCGAGGCTCGCGCGAGCCCGAGCCTGGCTGCCCTGGGCGGTGGGGCTGCCGCTGGCCGGCGCCTGGCTCGCGCAGACGGCGGTGGTCAACGCTCGCATGGCCGATCCCGTCCTTCAGTTCGAGGCGGCAGCCCGGTGCCGGCCGGACGATCCCGACCCCGTCAACAACCTGGGCACCTTCCTGCTGCGGACCGGCCGGGCGGCGGAGGCGCTGGAGCGCTTCGAACGAGCCGCGGCCATGGATCCGGCGCGCGCCGAAGCCCGCTACAACCGGGCTCTGGCGCTGCAGCGCCTGGGCCGCGAGCCCGACGCCATCGCGGCGTATCGCGAACTGCTTCGCACCCACCCCGGCCACGCCCTGGCGCTCAACAACCTGGGCGTCCTCTTGCTGCGCTCCGGCGAGCGCGAGCCGGCCCGGAAGGCCTTTCGGCAGGCCTACTTCAACGACCCGGCCCATCCGGCTCCGCTGCTCAACCTGGCGGAGATGGCCCGGGCCGAAAACGACCTCGAGCAGGCCGAGCGGCTCTACCGCCGCGCGCTGTCCATCGACGCCGACGACGACGAGGCGCGGTTCCAGCTCGGGCGCTTGCTCGAAAGCGCCGGCCGCCCGGCTGAGGCGGAAGCCCTCTACCGCGAAATCCTGCGGCGCAACCCCGATCACGCCATGGCCCGCAACAACCTGGCCAATCTGCAAAAGGACCGGGGCGAGATCGCTGCCGCCGAGGAGAACTACCGCGCGGCGCTGGCCGCCGACCCCGGTTGCGCCGCCGCCCACTACAACCTGGGCAACCTGCTCCTGGCGCTCGGACGGCCCGGCGAGGCGGCGACACAGTACCGGGCCGCGCTCGCCATCGACGATGGCGATGTGGCCAGCTGGATCGGTCTCGGGTACAGCGAGCTCGCGCTCGGCCGCGCCGCGGAGGCGGCCGCCGCGGCCGCCCAGGCCTTCGCGCTGGCCCCCGGCGACCCCCGGACCCATCGCCTGCTCTCGCGGGTGTCGGGGCCCTCCGCCCCGTGACGGTCGCGCCGCTCGACGCCCGGAGACGATCGAGGCGGGCGAGGGACGGGGCCGCAGGCGCGGGCTCGGCTAGGTATGCTGAATCCGGGCCGGATCGATGGCGCGATTTTCGAAGTATTCGACCACGGCGTGCCCCACCCCGCCGATGTTGCCGATCCCGTACACCAGGCCTCGCTCGGGGATCTGGGCCAGGGCCCTCTCGAAGATATCATCGGCCCGGGCAGCTTCCAGCGCGATCAGCCGTTCCACCGCCAGGCCCGCCTCGAGCGCCGCCTCCACCGCGGGCCGGGTGCCGGTGCCGGTGACGATGGCGACGTCGAGCCCTTTCATCCGGGGCAGGATCTCGCCGAGCTGGACGCTGCGGTGGACCCGGTCGGCCCGGCAATTGAGCATGACCACCCGTGTGGGCGTCGAGGAATCGCGGCCCCAGAGGAGGTTCCAGATGGCCAGGGTGGAGTCGGGGTCGTTGGCGGCGAAGCCGTTGATGAAGTCCACCTTCTTGCCGAAGAAATCGAGGTGCACCACCCGCAGCACTCCGATATCCGGGCGGGCGGCCCACATTCCCGCGATGGCTTTCTCGCGCGGGATGCCGAGCCGGGCGCACACCTCGAGCGCCAGGGCCACGTTGTCGGGATGCTCGATGTAGGAAAAACCGGCCAGATCGTCTTCGCGGATCCGCTGCCCTTCGGGCGTGGCCCGCACCAGCGTGCTTCCCTGCCGCCGGGCGACATCCTCCATCAACGCCAGATGGCCCGGGTCGCTCTCGGCGGTGACGAGCAACCCTCCCCGGGGCACCGTGCCGCACAGGGCCTTGGCGACATCCGTCACGGTCGGCCCCATCACGTCCAGGTGGTCCGCGCGGACATTGGTGATGACGCCGACGGTGGAACGCACCAGCACCTCCTCGCAGAAGGACTGGTAGCGCGGGTTCAGCGCCATGCACTCCAGCACCAGCGCCTGGGCGTTGCGCTGGGCGGCCACCGAGAGGGTGCGCGCCTGCTCGATGATGTTGGCGCGGCCCTGGCGCTGGATGGGGTACTCGGCGCCGTCCTCCAGAATCATGCGCGGGGCGGAGCCGGTGGTCTTGGCGCAGGTGACGATCCCGCCGGCGCGAAGGCCGGCAGCGATGAGGCGGGTCACCGACGACTTGCCCCGGGTGCCGTTGACGTGGATGCGGATGGGAACGGAGGCCAGGTTGCGCCGGTGGGCGCGATACTCCCAGGCGCCGAAGGCCAGCAGCAGACCCAGCAGGCTTCCCAGGGTGGCGAACAGCACCGCGCCTCCTTTCCGCCGGCATCCTAGCTCGTTCGGGACGCAGGGGCAAATCGGCGCGGATTGTCGGCGCGGATTGCCGGCCGTCCGGATTGCCTTGACCCTGGCCGCTCGACCGGGCACAATGCCACGACACCGGCGGTTGCCGGCAGCGGGTGCCCATGGCCAATCTGCTCTGGTTCTTGATCCTGATCGGCGTGCTCATCTTCGCTCACGAGAGCGGGCATTTCATCTTCGCCAAGCTCTTTCGGGTCAAGGTGCTCACGTTTTCTCTGGGATTCGGCGGGGCCATCCGCATCGGCCGTTTTCGCCTGGCCTTCGTCCGCGGCGAGACCGAATACCGCATCGGCTGGTTCCCCATCGGCGGATTCGTCCGCATGCTGGGCGAGGACCCGACCCAGGAGGTCGATGAATCCGAGCGACGCCGCTCGTTTTCGCACCAGGCGGCCTGGAAGCGCGCGCTGATCATCTTCGGTGGGCCGATGTTCTCGCTGCTGCTGGCGCCGCCGATCTACTTCGTCTACCACCTGACCCTGAGCCGGGCCGCCGCCCCGGTGGTCGGAATGGTCATCGACGGTTCGCCGGCGGCGCAAGCTGGCGTGCGGCCCGGCGACCTCATTGTGAGCGCCGGCGGCGTCGCCACGCGCACCTTCGAGGAGGTCGAGGACGCCATCCGCGAGGCGGAGGGGCGCCCGCTTCCGCTCGAAATCGACCGCGGCGGGAACCGCCTGTCCTTCCGGCTCGCCGGCCAGCCGGCCATCGACGAGACCGGGCTCGACCTGCTCGGGCCGCAATGGGATATCGGCATCCGGCACGAACGCCGCGGAACGGTGCTGGGCCTGGTCTCGCCGGACGCGCCGGCCGCCCACGCCGGCATCCGAAGCTGGGACGAGCTTTCCGCGGTCAACGGCGCGCCCGTCGTGGATTTCGAGGAGGCCAGCCGGCAGCTGGAGCGGGCGGGCGATGCTCCGGTGCGGCTCACGGTGCGCCGCCGGGTGGAAGTTCCGTGCGGAGCGGCCACCATCAAGACCGTGGCGGTGCTGGACTTCGAGGTGGCCCCGCTGCCCGCCGACCAGGCGCCAACCGGCGCCTTTCGCACCTCGAGCGCCTACTATGGATTCGAGCCCATCGACCTGTTCGTGCGCGAGGTCCTCCCCGGTTACCCGGCGGAGCAAAACGGCGTGGTGGCGGGAGACCGCATTCTGAGCGCGGGCGGCGAGCTCCTCACCTCCATCGAGCAATTCCGCCTCATCCTGGCTAGGCATCCCACGGATTCCATCCGCATCCAGGTGCGGCACCAGGGAGAGATCAGAGAGTTTTCCTTCGTCCCCGCCATCATCGAGAACAAGGACGAGCTTCGCCAGACCCAGCGCATCCGCGGCCTGGGGTTCCAGCACGAGTACAACCGCATCTCGGGCGTCACCATCCCGCGCCCGGACCGGCTCTCCTACGCGGCGCGCATGGCTTTCGTGGAGTTCGGACGAACCGTGCGCATGAACATCATGGGCTTCGTGCGCATCTTCCAGGGCCGGGTGGCCGCCACGGAGGCGGTGGGCGGCCCCATCATGATCTTCCATGTCGCGGGCAAGGTGGCCGAAAAAGGCTTCGGCGCCTTTCTGGGAATGATGGCCTTCATGAGCATCCTGCTCGGGCTTCTCAACCTGCTGCCCATCCCCCTGCTGGACGGCGGTCACCTGGCCTTCATCCTCATCGAGGTGCTGCGTCGGCGGCCGCTGTCGCTGCAGAGCCGGATCATCGCCAGCTACGTGGGGCTCGCCCTGCTGGCGGCCCTGATGATCTTCGCCTTCGGAAACGACCTGCACCGCTACTGGTCGGATTTCTTCGGATAGCGAATGTTGCTACTGGCCCTGGACACCTCGACGGCAACCACCACGGTGGCGGTGCTCGATTCGGACCGGCCCATCGCCGAGCGCCACCTCGCCTCCGCTTCCCATTCTCGGGCGCTGCTGCCCGCCATCGAGGAACTGTTGCGCGACGCGGGCAGGACGCCGCGTTCGCTGGAGGCCATCGCGGTGGGACGCGGCCCGGGTTCGTTCACCGGCGTTCGCATCGGCGTGACCATGGCCAAGACGCTGGCCTACGCCCTGAACATCCGCCTGGTCGGCGTGTCCACCTTGCGCGCCATGGCCCACAACGTCCGGGCCGGCGAGGGCGAATGGATCGGCCCCTGTCTCGATGCGCTCAAGGGACAGGTGTACGGCGCGATTTTCCGCCCGACACCCGGAGGAATGGAGACGATCCGGCCCGAGAAGGCCGATTCTCCCGGCGACTTCGCCGAGGCGCTCAAGGCCGGCGGCGCCACCTGCCGGCTGATCGGCAGCGGCGTTCTGCGCTATCGAGATCTCTTCCGTTCGGTGCTGGGACCGGCGATGACGGTGCCCGATTCTTTGCCGGACCACCAACCCAGCGCGATTGCCATCGGCCGCCTGGCATGGGAGCGCCTCGCCCGGGGCGAGAGCGACGACGTACTCCTTCTCGAACCCGATTACTGCCGTCCGTCGGAGGCCGAGCTGAACCGAAAGACGCCTCTCCCTTCTCCTCTCGCCGCCGGCCGATAGCGCCTTTGCGGGCGGATCCCGACCCTGCGTCCAACCGGGCCCATCTTCTTTTTGCAGGATTCGGGCGGATCGCAGGCGGTTTCTTCACTCACCCGGCGGTGGGCCCTGGCGCCGCTCCCGCCGCCGCCCCCTCGGCTTCTTCTCCCCACCCTCGCCGGACCGCCGTGCCGGCCCGCGCCCTCTTCCCCTTCCGCCGCGCCGCGAGCGATCGCCTGGTTCCCGGGATCTCGGGCGATCCGCCCGCCTTTCCGGCGAAAGCGGCCGATGTTCGCCCCCGCGCTCCGGACGCGGTTCGTGGCGCGGGCCGCTGGAACGTTCCGCTTCCGGCGGCAGAGTGCCCAGCGTGACCGGCCAGGCGTCGAATGCCCGGATGCGGGCGATGAGCTGGGCCTCGTTCTGCACCTCGCCCCGGATCAGCGTGGCTACCGTGCCCATGCAATCGAGCGAATCCCGAACATCGCTGCCGCCGACGCCCGGAAGGCCGGCGCCGGCCGCGACCTCCTCTGCCAGATCGTTCTGCAACCGGTTCCGGCGGGCGTTCAGCACCTCCACCGCGCCCACGCCGGGGAGCCGCACCAGCCCGTCTCCGGGCGCGCCGGGGATGTCCCGGTCGTAGGGATGTGCGGCGATCAACAGCCCGTCGCGAGCCTCCACCGCCTGCCGCAGCGACTCGAACATGCAGCGGGATGCTTCGTCCTGCCGCAGCCAGGCGCCGATGTCGGGCAGGGAATATGGAGACGGGACCAGCACCAGAAAATGCCCGCGGTCGGTGATCGCCTCCAACCCCACGAAGATGCGCAATCCGGTGCGAGCCTCGACCTCGCCCGCCTCCTTCAGACCAGCGACCGAATGAACGTCCGTCAGGCAGAAGCCGTCCAGGCCCGCCTGGAGCGCCCGCTCGGCGAGTTGGGAGATGCCAAAGGCCGCATTCGGCGTGTGCGACGAGTGCACGTGCAGATCGAGAAGCAAGCGTCCTCCCGCGTTGGTTGCCCCCCCCCGCGGAGCTGGCACGCTAGCACAGGCCGGGGTCGGGCGCAAACGCGGAGCCGCCGGCCCGCCGGCATCCTTGAAAGCCGTTGCGCCGCTCGAGTTCCTTCGCCACCTCCCGCAACACGAGGTCCTTGCGCCGGGCCCAGTCCGGCGCCAGCATGAGTTCGGGCGGGCCTTCCCCGGTCAGCCGGTGGATCACCGTGGCCGGATCGAGGTACTCGATAAAGCGCGCGGCGGCCGCGGCGTACTCCTCTCGGGTTCCGAGCCGGATTTCGCCACGGCGCCAGAGCGCCTCGATCGGCGTCTCGCGCAGCACGTGCAGGTTGTGAAGCTTGACGCCGGCCACCGGCAGCCGGTTGAGCAGCGAGGCCGTGCGCCAGCGATCCGGTTCCCCCTCGCCCGGCAGATCGAGGATCAGGTGCGCCACCACCGCCACGCCTCGCTCGCCCGCCTTCCGCGCCGCCTCGGCGAAATCCAGGACGGTGTGGTTGCGGTTCATATCCGCCAGCAATCGGTCGTTCGCCACCTGCAGGCCCAGCTCCACCCAGACCGGCGTTTGCCGAGAAAGCTCGCCCAAAAAGTCCAACGCATCCTCTCCGAGGAAATCGGGCCGAGTTCCGACCGCTGCCGCCACCACCCGCGGGTGGGCCAGCGCCGTTCGCACCAGCGGTGCCCAACGTTCGAGCGGCGCCGCCGTCACCGCGCCATCCTGGAAATAGGCCAGGATGCCGCAGCCAGGGAACCGCTCATCCGCGCGGGCGATTCCCGCGACCAGCTGGGACTCGATCGGCCCGAAAGCGTCCGCCATGCGTGGGATCAGCGCGGACTCGCTGCAGAAGAGGCAGCCGCCGATTCCGACCCGACCGTCCCGGTTCGGACAACCGAAGCTGCCGCGCAGGGTCACAGTGCGGACGGGTTTTTGGAACCGGCTTTGGAGGTAGCTCGACAGGCGGCGGTACCGCTCGCCCTCGGGACGGAGAGTCACGGCCGTCCCGCCAGACGGAACCCGTCCAGGCGCAGGCCGAGGATTTCCTCGCCGAGGCTCAGAAGCCGCTTCGGATCCCCGTCCAGGACGGAGAAATCCAGCGGATAGAGTCGCACCACGGTTCCGTCCCCCACGCCCAGCAGTTTCGAATCCGGCGAGAACTCGATGGCCACCACACCGCTCCGGCACGCGATCAGCAACTGCGGGCGCCCGTCGTCCGCGGACCAGACGCGCACGGTGCCGTCGTCGCTTCCGGTGGCCAGCCAACGCCCGTCGGGCGAAAAACGGACCGAATTCACCCACTGGGCATGCCCCTCCAGCACGAATCGGCGCTGACCGCTCGCCGCGTCCCACACCACCGCCTTGCCGTCCTTGCTGGAGGTGGCGAGGCTCCGCCCGTCCGGAGAGAAGACCACGTCCGAGATCCAGTCGCCATGGCCGGAGAACACGTGCAGCTGTTCTCCCGTGCGCGTGTCCCACAGGCGCACGGTGAGATCGTTGGAGGCCGACGCCAGGATGCGGCCATCCGGAGAGAACACGACCTTGTCCACCGCTTCGCGATGACCGGTATACGCCGCCCGCGCCCGCCCGCTGGCGACATCCCACAAACGCACCGTCCGGTCGGTCCCCGAGGTGGCCAGGGAGGCGCCGTCGGGGGAGAAGGCAACTCCATATACCATGTCGCCGTGCCCGCGCAGCGTGCGCACCAGCGCGCCGCTCTGGGCGTCCCACAAACGGACCAACCGGTCCCGGCAGGCGGTGGCCAACAGGGTGCCATCGGGGCTGAACACCACCCGATCCACCACGTCGCCATGGCCAGCCAGGCGCAGGCGCGGTCGGCGCGCCTCCAGGTCCCACACGATGGCGCTGCGATCCCACCCCGAGGTGGCCAGCTCGCCCCGCGGCGAAAAGGCCATTCCGTAGATCTCGCCGCCATGGCCGTGGAGCGAGACCACCGCGGTCTGAGGCGAGAAGCGGAACCAGCGCACGGTGCGATCGAACGACGCCGAGGCCAGGTACTGCCCGTCGGCGGAGAAATCGAGCCCCCAGACGAAATTCTGGTGAACCTCGTTCGCCAGCCACAGCTCGCCGGTGTCGGCTTCCCACAGTCGGATGGACTTGTCGTAACCCGCCGAGGCCAGGAAACGCCCGTCGCGGGAGAAAGCCAGCGCCAGCACGCCGTCGGAATGCCCCTCCAGGATTCGCTCCCGGACGCCGGCATCCATGTTCCAGAGGTGGATCTTCTTTCCGTTGTCGCCCACCGCCAGGCGCCGGCCGTCGGGCGAAAACGCCAGGGAAAGAACCTCGGCGCCCGTCCCGGCGATATCGCGCTCGCTCTTTCCTCCCGGCAGCGACCACAGGCGCACCCGGCCATCCTCGCCGCCGGTCGCCAACCACCGCCCGTCCGGCGAAAACGCCACGGCATTGGCCTTGCCCCGGTGCGCCGCCAGCCGGCGCTGGGCCGAGCCGTCGGAGCGAAAGACGCGAACGCTGCCGTCCGCCAGGGCGGCCGCCAGCTCATCCCCGCGGGGTGAAAAGCGCAGGGCCTGGACCGGCGGCCCCTTGGAACTCAGCCGCCGCTCCGCTCGGGCCGACCCTTCCCAGACCGCCACTGTGCCATTGCGCCCGCCCGCGGCGATGGTGACGCCGTCCGGCGCAAACGCCAGCGCCAGCACCTTGTCGAGGCCGGCCTCCAGTTCGCCCGCCGGCCCGCCGTCCGGCACCCGCCACAACCGGACCTTGCCGTCGTAGCCGGCCGCGGCCAGCACGGGATTTTTCGGCGAGAAGGCCACGCCGGTGAACACCTCGTCGCCCACGACCGTTTTTTCCAGGCGCAGCAGCGAATGCAATCGGCCGCGGAAAACCAGCGAGGCCGCCTGCACCCTCAGGTCGCGGCTCTCGAGGTGGGATTCGGCGAAGGTCGGCACATGATCGGGCGAGCCGGGATGGGCCGGATTGTGCAGCAACGAGGCCGCCCCGAACACCGCCGCCGCCAGGAATCGGGAGTCCTCCGCCAGCCGCGCGGCCTTTTCGGCGTAGGCTTGCGCCAGGTGGTACCCGGCGATGAGCCGTTCGGCGTGCTCCTGCGCCAGAGCAGCCGCCTCCCTCTCGCGCGCCTGGCTTTCGTTCTTTCGAGCCTGGGACTCGTTGCGCAGCGCCAGGGACACCAGCACGAGCGCCGCCACGATGATCAGCAGCGCCGCCCCGGCGGCCGCGATGGCGGCCTTGTTCTGCGCCGCGAACCGCTTGAGCAGTTCGAGGGAGCTGTAGCGGTAGGCCCCCACCTTGCCGCCGGTCATGTAGGCGTTGATCTCGGCGGCGAATTCGCGAGCGCTCTGGTAGCGCTGCGCCGGCTCGCGGCGTAGGGCTTTCTCGCAGATGGCCGAAAGTTCGCGCGGCGCCGCGGGACAGACCTCGGCCACCGGCCGCACCGGGTCCCGTCCCACGCGGGCGATGATCTCCATGGCCACGTCGCCGGGGAAGGGCGGCTGTCCGGTCAGGATCTCGTACAGCACCGCGCCCAGGCCCCAGACGTCGGAGCGCTCGTCGATGGCGTCGATCTCGCCGCGGGCCTGTTCCGGGCTCATGTAGGACGGCGTCCCGATGGCGGTGCCGTCGGAGGTCTTGCCCCCGCCCTGGTGCATCAGGCGCAGGTCCTTCTCCAGATCCCGGGCCCGGATGTCCTTCTGGCCCTTGACCTTGGCGATGCCCCAATCGAGCAGCACCGTCTCGCCGAACTCGCCCACCATGACGTTTTCGGGCTTGATATCCCGATGCACCACGCCCCGGCTGTGGGCGTAGGCGATGGCGTTGCACAGATCCCAGAAGGCCCCGAGGAGTTTCAGCCGCTCGGACAGTCCCCGGCAGGACTTGAGCTTCTTGGCCAGGGTCTCGCCGCGCACGAAGCGCATGGTGTAGTAGAGCGTGCCGTCCTCGCGGCGGCCCACCTCGTGGACCGGAACGATGTTGGGGTGCTCGAGCTGCGCGGTGACCCGGGCCTCGCGCAGGAAGCGCACCATGCCCGGGGTGGAGCGCAGGCTGGAGGGCACCGAGCCGCTGCCGTCGCGACCCGGCTCTGTGAGCAACTCCTTGATGGCCACGTCGCGTCCGATGTGCTCGTCGAAAGCCAGCAGCACCCGGGCCTGTCCTCCCCGGCCGTGCACTTTCTTGACCGTGTAGCGCCCGGCCTGCTCCAGGCTCACCCGCTCGTCGTCATCGGCGAGTTGCATCGCGGGCAATCCCGGATCCACCGATGTCGGCAGCGGCGGCGGAGCGGCGCCGGCTCCCGGCCATAGCGGCAGGTCATCGCTCATGGTGGGCAAGTCCAGCCGCTCCCGAACGCCGCGAGCCGTGTCCTCCAGCGGCCCGGGCGCCGCCGGTCCATCTCCGGCCAGGGTGGGCGCCTCGGAGTCGGGGACTTTCCTTCTTTCGGTCACCAGCGCCTCTCCCGACCCGATCCGGCCCTTCAAGGATCCTGCGGTGTGGCGGCGCGAACGCGCAGATCGTCGAAGAACAACCGCGCCGCCCAGTCATTGAACGCGAACCTGTCGTGTCCCGGCCCCCGCAGCGGCTCGGAGTCGTAGTAGTCGAGCAGCAGCTTTCCGTCCACGTACCACTTCAGGACCTTGTCCCGCCGGACGACCTTCATGCGATAGCTCCGCCCCGGCTCCACCATCCCCGGCCGGGCCAACTCCTGCCGATCGGCCCCGTGCTCGTCGAGGCGCGCGATGCAGGAGATGCTGTTCTTCCAGCCGCCGAAGATGAGGATGTACCCCGAGGCGTGATCCCGTCCGTTGCCGTAGATTTCGAACTTGATGTCCCCGTCCGGACTCTCGCTGCGCGCGGTGAGTTCGATCACGCTGTCATCGGGCAGGGACGCACGCAACCACAGCGGGCGGTTCTGGGCGCCGGCCACGGTGACCTCCCCGTCCTGGATGCGCCACACCGGATCGCCCGACCAGTGCGGCCCGAACTCAGCGCGGTTGAAGTCGTCGAAGAAGGGCATGGCCGCCAGGTTCTCTTCCTTGCGCGAGCAAGCCGCCATCAGCGCCGCCGAGAGCAGCAGCAGCGACGCTTGCCCGAACCGGCCACCCGCCGGCGCCGAGCGGAGCGCCGACGATGATGTGCCTCGCCGCCTGGATCGCTTCTGATTGCCGGACATGCAGACCCCCTTCACATCTTGGGCCGGCGCTCCTCGGAGTAGAGCTGCGCGATCTGGGCGTCGAGATCCACGATGGTGAGCTCGTGGTTGCGGCACCCGACCGTGGGGCAGGCGCGCACCTCGCCGCCGTTGGGGAGTTGAATGGCGAACATGGGCACCCGGCACATGCCGCAGTGGGTCTCCACCGCGAGCGAGACGTTGCAGTGCGGACAAAAGACATCGACCACGTCGTGCTTCTTGAGACCCAGGTCGCACTGATACTCGAAGACGCCGTACAGGGGATTGAAATGGATGAGCCCGACCTTTCCGCGCAGGCGCGCCGCCACGGTGATGGCCGGCTTGCCCGAGAACAACTTGCTCCGGTTCATCAGCGAGCAGCCGTTGGGGCAGCGCCCGTCGTGGATGCAGATGCGCCCGGCGGGTATCTTGACCTTGACTTCTTCCATCAGCGGTACTCCAGCGCCTTGGCGGGACAGAAGGCGGCGCAGGCGGGATTGCCTCCGCACAGATCGCACTTCTCGGCCCGACGCGTCTCCCGGTCGAAATGCATGTGCCCGAAGGGACATGCCGCCTGGCACAGGCCGCACCCGACGCATCGATCCAGCGACACCCGCAGCGCCCGGGTTCGCTCGTCGCGCACGATGGCCTGGACCGGACACACCTTGGCGCAGGCGGCGTTGACGCACTGGAGGCAGGTGATCTGCACGAAGCGCTTCTCACCGGCCGGGTGGATGCGAATGCGCGGGCGCGCCATCTTGCCCGCCGAGCCGTGGGCGAAAGAGCACGCCAGCTCGCAGGTGCGGCAACCGATGCAGCGCCGCGGCATGACCACCAGGGCCCGCTCGGACGCCTCCGCCCCACCCGTCAAGGGCTTTTCACCAGACCACGCCGGCAAAACGCTGGCTGGCCTGGGACTGCTTGCAGGACTCGCACACATCGTAGTAGTCCTCCGGTAGTCCGCACCTGGCGATGGCGAAGGCGCGGTGCCTTTCGGTGATGACCGGCTGGCCGCACACCCGGCAACGATGGAAATCGAAGCTCTGCCCCCAGATGGTTCGCGCCGCGGAAGTTTCCTTCATGACAATGCAGCGCGTGGGGCACACCGACAGGCAGGCGCCGCATCCCACGCATCCCTCGGACGGCTTGCCGAACGCCGGGCCCACCCGCTTCTTCTCCCCGCGACCCACCGCCGCCAGGGCGTTGTGGCCGAGGGCGGCGCACACCCGCACGCACAGCTCGCACAGGATGCAATTGGCGATGCCGGCGTCGGGCGGCGGCTGCAGGCGGGGCCGCACCCCCCAGCGCGCGGCCAGATCGCGCAGCACCGGATTGGCCGGAGCCCGAAGCAGAAGCAGCTCCAGGTTGCTGGCCCGATCGCGGCGAATCTGGGGCGAGTCGGTGGCGATGCGCAGCCCGTCCTCCACCTTCATGTTGCAGGAGGTGGAGATGCCGGGCCGGGAGCCGGCCAGCACCTCCACCAGGCACAAGCGACAGGCCCCGATGCTGTCCACCGCCTCGTGGTAGCAGAGGGCCGGGATGTCGAAGCCAGCGCGCCGGGCGACCGCCAGCACGCTTTCGCCCGGCTCGGCTTTCACTTCTTGCTCGTCGATGAAGATTCGAATGGCCATGGCCGCCTCACTCCACCCGTACCGCGTCCTGCTTGCACACGTCCAGACAGATGCCGCATTTGATGCACTTCTGCTGGTCGATGACGTGGAGCTTCTTGACCGCGCCGCTGATGGCCTGCTGCGGGCAGCGCTTGGCGCACAGGGTGCAGCCGTTGCACTGGTCGGTGATGGTGAAGGTGATCAGCGCCTTGCAGACCTTGGCCGGGCAGCGCCGGTCCCGCACGTGGGCCAGGATCTCCTCGCGGAAGTACTTGAGGGTCGATTCGACCGGGTTGACCGCGGTGGAGCCGAGCGCGCACAGCGAGGTGGCCTTGACCGTGGCCGCCAGCTCTTCCACCAGCGCGAGCGTCTGCTCCGTGCCGCGCCCTTCGGCGATGTCGCTGAACAGCCGGTGGAGCTGGTACAGACCGTCGCGGCACGAGGTGCAGTTGCCGCACGACTCGTACTTGAGAAAGTTGAGAAAGTAGCGCGCCACGTCCACCATGCAGGTGGACTCGTCCATCACGATCATGCCCCCCGAACCCATCATCGCGCCCTCGCGCACCAGGGTGTCGAATTCCACCGGGATGTCCAGCTTGGATTCGGGCAGGCAGCCGCCGGAGGGCCCGCCGGTCTGCACCGCCTTGAATTTCTTCCCGCCGGGGATGCCCCCGCCGATATCGAACACGATCCGGCGCAGGGAGATGCCCATGGGGACCTCCACCAACCCGGTGTTGTTCACCTTTCCCACCAGCGAGAAGATCTTGGTCCCGGTCGAATGCTCGGTGCCGATGGCGCGGTACCAGTCCGCACCCCGATCGATGATCCAGGGCACGTTGGCCCAGGTTTCCACGTTGTTGATGTTGGTGGGGCGGCCCCACAGCCCCGACTGCGCCGGATAGGGCGGCCGCCGCCGCGGCACCCCGCGCCGCCCCTCGATGGAGGCGATCATGGCGCTCTCCTCGCCGCACACGAAGGCGCCGCCGCCACGGTAGATCTTGAGGTCGAAGGAGAAGCCGCTGCCCAGGATGTTCTCTCCCAGCAGGCCGGCCTCGCGGGCCGCCGCCACCGCTCTTCCCAGGCGCTCTACCGCCAGCGGATACTCCTGCCGGATGTACACGCAACCGGTGTTGGCTCCGATGGCGAAGGCGCCAATCAACATCCCCTCCAGCACCGAGTGCGGGTTGCCCTCGATGACCGAGCGGTCCATGAAGGCGCCGGGATCTCCCTCGTCGGCGTTGCAGATGACCACCTTGTCCCGCCCGGGAGCGGCGCGGCAGATCTCCCACTTGCGTCCGGTCCAGAAGCCCGCGCCGCCGCGCCCGCGCAGGCCCGACTTCTTGACCTCGTCGAGAACCTTCTCGGGCCCCAGGGCGAAGGCCTTGGCCAGCGCCCGGTAGCCGCCCAGGGCCAGGTAGTCGTCCAGGCTGGCGGGATCGAGCAAGCCGTTGTTCTTGAGCACCAGGCGCTGCTGGTGCTTGTAGAAGGGGATGTCCTCTTCCTTCTCGTAGCTTTTGCCGCTCACCGGGTCGCGGTACAACAATCGCTCCACCACCCGGCCGCCGGCGAGATCCTCGCGGACGATCTCCGGCACGTCCTCGGGTTTGACCTTGGTGTAGAGCCTTCCCGCGGGGAAGATCAGCACCAGCGGTCCCCGCTCGCAGAATCCGTGGCAGCCGGTGGCGCGAAGCTCGATCGAGCCCTTCAGGGACGCCTTTTCCAGCTCGGATTCGAACACGGGCAAGAGCCGGGCCGAGCCGAAGGCCTTGCAACCGGTGCCGGCGCAGACCGCCACCGCGCGGCGATCCGGGGCGCGGCTGGCGAGGAGAGTACGTCGGTAGGATTCCAGATCCTTTTCGCTGGCAAAGCGGGGCATCAGGATTTTCCTTCCTTGAGGACGGAGTCCACGAGCTTGGGCAGACGGCCGACGTTCATGTTTCCGTGGTATTCTCCATCCACGATGAGCAACGGTCCCAGGGCGCACGCCCCGACGCAGTTCACCGTCTCCAGGGTGACTTGGAGGTCGGGCGTGGTGCCGCCGGCGCGCACCTTGAAGTCCCGTTCGAGCTGTTCGAGGAGCTTGGGCGCCCCGCGCACATGGCAGGCGGTGCCCATGCACACCGTGCACACATGCTTGCCGCGGGGCTTGAGGTGGAAGCCCTCGTAGAAGGTGGCCACGCCGAAGACCTGGGCCTGCGATATCTTCAGGTGCTCCGCGGCCAGGCGCAGGGCCTCCTCGGGCAGGTAGCGGAATTCGGCCTGCAGGTCGTGCAGGACGTTGACCAGCTCCCCGGCATCTCCGGCGGGATGCCGCGAGAGGATCTCCTTGACCTTGGCCGTATCCACGGCGGGTGCGGCGGCGGGCGTCATGACTTCGCTCCCCGGGCCTTGAGCCCTTCTTCGAACCCGGCCTTGAAGGCGGCGACGTTGGCCGGGATGAACTTGGCCTTCTCGGCGAACTCCTCCTCGATGGCGCGCACGGTGGAGTCCAGGCTCACCACCTCGGACCAACCGACGTACACGCCCAGCATCACCAGATTGGCGGCCCGGCCGGTGCCGGCCTTCGCCGCCATTTGGTTGGCGGCCACGTACACCACCTGGCAATCCGTGCGCTCGCACTTCACCGGCACCAGCGAGGAATTGACCACGATGAGCCCGCCCGGCTTGACCCGGGGGGCGAACTTCTCCAGGCTGGGCTGGTTCATGACCAGCAGCGCCCGCGGATAGACGATGTAGGGGGACGCCACCGGCTTGTCGGAGATGCACACGGTGACGTTGGCTGTGCCGCCGCGCATCTCCGGCCCGTAACTGGGAAGCCAGGAAACCTCCAGGCCCTTCTCCATGGCGGCGTGGGCCAGGAGCTTGCCCGAGAGCAGCATGCCCTGGCCGCCGAATCCCGCCATCAGCACCTCGGTGCTAGCCACGGCTCACCTCCGCCTCCGCCGCCGGCGGCTCCTTGATGATGCCCAGCGGGTAGTACGGCTTCATTTCCCGCTCCAGCCATTTCTCCGACTCCCGCGCCGACAGGCCCCAGTTGGTGGGGCAGATGGACAGGATCTCGACCAGCGAAAAGCACCGCCCCGCCACCTGATGGGCGAACGCCTGGCGCAGGTACTCCTTGGCGCGCAGGATTTCCTTCGGGGTGTGCACCGCCGCCCGCGCCACGAAGGCCGGCGTGCGCAGCGAGCCGATCAGCTCGGCCACCCGCACCGGGTATCCGACCAGGTTCACGTCGCGGCCGCCGGGGGTGGTGGTGCTATACTGGCCCGGCATGGTGGTCGGCGCCATCTGGCCACCGGTCATGCCGTAGATGGCGTTGTTGACGAACACCACCGTGATCTTCTCGCCGCGGTTGGCGGCGTGGACGATCTCGCCCATGCCGATGGAGGCCAGGTCGCCGTCTCCCTGGTACGAAAACACGATCAGGTCGGGCCGGGCGCGCTTGGCGCCGGTGGCCACCGCCGGCGCCCGTCCGTGCGAGGCCTCGAACATGTCCACGTTGAAGTACTCGTAGGCCAGCACCGAGCATCCCACCGGGGCGATGCCCACGGTGCGCTCGCGGATGCCGAGTTCCTCGATGACCTCGGCCACCAGGCGATGGATCACCCCGTGGGTGCAGCCCGGGCAATAGTGCGTCGGGCGGTCGACCAGGAGTTGCGTTGATGTGAAGATCTTCTTCATGCGCGATCCTTGGTTTTGCGCTGGGCGCGCGGCGCTTTCTTGGACGGGGTTCGCCGGTCCAACACCTCTCGGATTTTCTTCGCCACGTCTTCCGGCGAGGGGACCACGCCTCCGGCCGTCCCCAGAAAATCGATGGGCTTCGTCCCCTCGACCGCGAGTTTCACGTCCTCGAGCATCTGGCCCATGTTCATCTCGACGTCCAGGATGCGGTCGCAGCGGTCGGCCGCGGCGCGGCAGGCCGCGTAGGGGAACGGCGCCAGGGTGATCGGCCGAAACAGCCCGACCTTGACGCCCTCGGCGCGCAGCTCATCGGCCGCCGTCTTGCAGATGCGGTAGGTCATGCCGAAGGACGTGATCAGAATGTCGCAGGGCTCGTCCAGGTACACCGACTCCGAGCGCTGCTCGGCCTCGGTGATGCGCCGCCACTTCTCCGTCAACTTCAGGTTGTGGCGGTTGCAGGCTTCGGGGTCGAGGTAGAGGGAGTTGACGATGCGGCGCGGCCGGTCCTTGCAGCCGGTCAGGGCCCAATCGCCCGGGTCGAGGGGCTTGCCCACGGCCGGCTCGGGGAACTCCACCGGTTCCATCATCTGCCCGATCATGCCGTCGCCGATGACCATCGCCGGGTTGCGGTATTTCTCGGCCAGTTCGAACGCCAGCATCACCAGGTTGACCGCCTCCTGCACCGACGACGGGGCCAGCACGATGAGATGGAAGTCCCCGTGGGCGGTGCCCTTGGTGGCCTGGAGGTAGTCGCCCTGGGCCGGCAGGATCCCCCCCAACCCGGGGCCGGCGCGCATCATGTTGACCAGCACCACGGGAAGCTCGCAGGCCGCGATGTACGAGAGCGCTTCCGCCATGAGCGAGATGCCGGGCGAGGACGAGGTGGTCAGCACCCGCACGCCCACGCCGGCGGCGCCATAGATCATGTTGCTGGCGGCGACCTCGGACTCGGCCTGCACGAACACGCCACCGACCTCGGGCAAACGCCGCGCCAGGTATTCGGGCACCTCGCTCTGGGGCGTGATGGGATAGCCGAAGAAGTGCAGGCAGCCGGCGCGGATGGCGGCCTCGCCGACGGCCTCGTTGCCTTTCATCAGGATCTTGCTCATGACTCGGCCCCTTGGCTCAGTAGGCGAAGAACTCGTACTGCGTGCCGTCGATGAACACCTCGATGGCGACGTCCGGACAGGTGACGGCGCACAACCGGCAGCCGATGCAGCGGCTCTCGTCCTGCACCTTGGCGAATGTGTAGCCCTTGGCGTTCAGTTCCTTGCTCATGGCCAGGATCTTCTGGGGACAGGCGTCGGTGCAGCGCTCGCATCCTTTGCAGCGTTCCCGGTTGATGGCGATCTTGGGCATGTCAGGCTCCCGTGCGGCGCCCGAGCGGAACGGCCCGGGCGGCCGGCTGGGGTTGTGCGTCCTGGGCCTCCTCCGGACCCGGCCCGGCAGGCCGGACCCAGGGCGGCAACATGATGCGCCTCATCACGAACAAGGGGATCGGCTCATTTGGCAGATCGGGGTGGCCGACCAGTTCCTCCATGGCGGTGAAGAACACCACCGGCAGGCCGGAGCGTTGCGACACCTCCTGGCCCATGCGGACTCCTTCCCGGATGACATCCGGAGTGGTCTCGGCGACCAGGTGGCTGTTGGCGATGAAGCCCGTGACCCTGAGCCGGGAGGCCTCCTCGATGCCGGCGCGCATGCGCAAGCAACCATCGACCGAGTCGGTGAACGGCCGGCGCGAGTTCAGCACCTGCCACAGTTCGTACGGGGCGTCGCCCAGGGGCTCCGCAAAGGACGACAGCAGCTTCGCGCCCACCGGATCCCCGCCCACGTCGAACAGGCTGATCTCGCCCGCGGCGGGGCGCAACATGGAGCGGATCTCGGGCAGCACGATGGGAAGCTCCGAGAAGCTCTGCGCCCCGGAGGGCACCACCACCCGCACCCCGGCGCTTTCCATCAGAGCTTTCGCCTCTCGGCAGCGAAAGTACGGGTTCACCACATCGAGGTCGGCGATGCCGACGCGGCGGCCGGCGCGGGCGAGCGCAAGCGCGAGGTTCACCGCGACCTCGGTCTTGCCGGAGCCGTAGTTACCGACAATCATCAGCAGCGGCTTTTCGCAGCCGATCTGTTCGATTTGTAGGAACCTTCTCGTCACGGCGCGACCCGTTCCGTTCGTAGCAAACCCGCCCATGCGATTCAAGAGAAAAAGAGCGCCGTCGGCCGCGGCAAGCCACCTCGGCCGGCCCCCTCCCCGTCTTCTCGCCGGTATTCGCCCGTTGACCCCCGCTCCCCGCACCGGATACCATGCCCGGATGGGCTTCTTGAATGTCGCGCTCTGGCTTTTCGCTGGCACGGCGGCGCCATCGGCGCCGGCGGACGTCCTTCTTTTGTTCGAAAGACTCCCCGCGACCGTCGAGGGATTTCGCCGCGACCCGGCGGCCGAACGCTTCGGCCGGGATACGCTGTTCGAGCATATCGACGGACACGCCGAGCTGTTCTTGTCCTTCGGCTTTCGGGAACTGCTGGTCCTGCGCTACGAGCGAGCCGATGAAGCCGCCATCGACGTCGAGATCTACGACATGGGCCGCTCCCAGGACGCCTTCGGCGTGTTCGCACACGGGATGGAGCGCGTCGAGCGCGAGGCCGGCCAGGGTTCTCAGTATCTTTCGGGCATGCTGACCTTCTGGAAGGACCGCTTCTTCGTCGCCGTCACCGCCTACCCCGAGTCCGAGCCGCGAAAGCGCGCGGCGTACGCGCTGGCCCGGGCCGCGGCGCGGCTCATCCCGAGAGAAGGCCCCCGGCCCTCGCTGCTTGCCCGCCTGCCGAAACCGGGGCTGGCCCCGGAGAGCGTGCGCTACTTCCGCCATCCGGTGTGGCTGAACAGCCCCTACCGCGTGTCCGACGGCAACCCGCTCGGCATCGGGCCGGACACCGAGGCGGTGCTCGGGCGGTACGGCTCGGGCGAGGGCCGGCACGTGCTGGTCCTGGTCGAGTACCCCGACGAGAAACGCGCAAAGCAGGCCGAGGCCAGCGCGCAGGAGGGGATCCTGGACGGCCAGCCGGGGCCGGTGCGGCGGCCGGACGGACGTTTCGCCGGCCTGCGCCGGGCGGGCAGGCGGATCGCCCTGATCGTGGACGCGCCGGACGAGACGAGTGTCCGGGAGGCGCTGGCCCGGGCCGCGCCAGGGGGGTCGAGATGAAAAGCGTATCGCGCCGGGAGTTCATCGCCGCGGCGACGGCCGCGGCCGCCGGAAGCCTGCTTGGCGGCTGCAAGTCGCGCTCCGAGGCGCCGGCTGCGGCGGCTCGGGCGCCTTCCCCGGCGAACGGGGCGGCCGTCGTCGAGAAGAGCCGGGTGATCCTCATCCGGGACAGAAGTGCCGTTCTCGCGGACGGAAGGGCAAACCCCGAGGTCATCGCGCGCATGATCGACGAGGCGGCCTGCGCCCTCACCGGTGAAAAAAAACCCCTCGATGCCTTCGGCGCGCTCATCCGGCCGGACGACACGGTGGGCATCAAGTCGAACGTGTGGAAGTTCCTGCCCACTCCGCCGGAGGTCGAGCAGGCCCTGCGGGCGCGCATCCTGGAGCTGGGCATCCCCGAGGACCGGATCGGCATCGACGACCGGGGCGTGCTGCAAAACCCGGTGTTTCAGAAGGCCACCGCCCTCATCAACACCCGCCCCATGCGGACCCACCACTGGTCCGGCGTGGGCTCGCTCATCAAGAACTACATCATGTTCGTGCCCGACCCGTACAACCACCATGCCGACGCCTGCGCCGACCTGGCCGCCATCTGGAACCTGCCGCACGTCAAGGGAAAGACCCGGCTGAATGTCCTCGCCATGCTCACGCCGCTCTTTCACAGCGTGGGCCCGCACGGGTTCAACCCGGAGTACCTGTGGAACTACGGCGGGCTCATCGTAAGCCGCGATCCGGTCGCGGCGGACACGGTGGGCCTCTCCATCATCGAGGCGAAGCGAAAGGCGTTCTTCGGCGACAACCGTCCCCTGAACCCCCCGGCCAAGCACATCCAACTCGCCGACACCCGCCACCGCCTGGGGACCGCCGACCCCGCGCGAATCGCGCTCGTAACGCTTGGCGATGACAAGGACATCCTGCTTTAACCGCCTGAAAAAATTGCAGAAACAACGGGGACAAAACAACGGGGACAGGCCCTGGATCTATTGGTTTTTTTTGTCAAATGCACCCCGGCCGCAGATTCTTCAGGCAAGAACGACGAGCGCGGTCAACCAGCCCTGGATATACGTAGCCACGATGAACCGGTCTCCCTGGCGCAAGACCACCCGCCGATGCCGCCGGCCTCCAAGGTCCAGATTGATGCGCTCCATCTCAAAGAACCCAACAAGCATCCAGAAGGCTTGCGGTCGCGACACGATCTGAAGGTTCTTGCCGCCCGCGGCATCCCAGTCCAGGCGAACAACATCGACGTCGTTTTTCACAAGCATGGTTCGGCCTCCTGTCCACTTTCTGTGACATCTGTTAGCACAGGGATCTGACACCCGGCCGGGCACACCAGGGCGGCCCCAAAACCGGGGTGCCTGGCACCGGGGGAAAGCACCGGGAAAGCGCCACCATGCGGGGAGTTGCCTGGAGAGGGCCGGGCGGGTTACAAATAACACATGGAGATCACAAGCAACAAAAGGCTTTTACGGCTCTTGTTTCTCGCGGTCCTGATCCCGGTCTTGCTCGCCTGGAGCCGGACGGTCCGCGCCGGGGAACTCTATCGCTGGGTGGACAAACAGGGCACGGTCCACTTCACCGACCGGCCGGAGGATCTCCCCGAGCCCATGCGCAGCAAGGTCCTGGAGGAGATCCGGCGGCGCGAGGAGGCGGCCGCACAAAAGCGCCAGAACGACTCGGCTACAACGGCTGTTCCCTCTCCTCCTCCAGTCGAGAGCGAACGCCTCCCGCTGGCGCCCGTCCCACCCATTCAGGACGCCCCTCCCCCGCCGCCGCCGCCGCCGTCCCCGCCGCCGGCCGCCCAGGCCGAGCCTGACGCCAAAGGACTCCGCGAGCAGTGGAAGAAGCTGGCCGACGAGGCGCGCGCGGTGGTACAGAAGCTCGAGTCGGACTGCCGGCGCCTCGAATCAGAGAAGGACGCCGCCTGGAGCTCCTTCCAGGTCCTGGTGCGCCCCATGGACCGCCAGAACGCCGAGAAGGCCGAGGCCGACCTGGCGCGCTGCCGCGAGGAGCTGGCCCGCGCCCGCCGCTACCTGGACGAGGAGCTGCCCAAGAAGGCCCGCCAGGCCAACGTCCCCCTCTACTGGCTGCGCTGAACGGCGTCAGTCCATCGACGTACGCTGATCTGCTGGCCGCCGATTTCCCGGACGGCGCGGTCGATATGATTCGATTTGCGGCAATCGGGCAGTCCCGCTGACATCCGTCTGTGCCAGCCGACCAGGCGATCGTTTATTTTGGCTGCATTTTTCCGTGCTTTGCCCTGTTAGCAGGTTTTTCTTGGGTGTTTCCGCGGGAGCACAAGGGAGCAAAGCCCACTCGCCGAAACATCAACAACCCGAAACTCAGAAAGGATTTTCGTCAGAATGTCCCGTCGGCCCAGGAACGGTCCTTCTCCTCGAATTCGTATGCGTTGGCCGCCTCGACGGCGATGGTGTACAGCCGCCGAACGGCAACGTCGAAGGCCGCCTGGATCTTGTCCTTCTTGTCGGCGGTCGCAAACTCGGGCTTGTCGCCGCGTTTGCCCAGGCCGATGAATTTTTGAAACCGCGTATTCAACTCGTTGACCCGGCCCGGATCTCCGCCGGCCGCCACCAGATGGGTGATGGTGAAGTTGGGGTCCAGGGCCAGACCCACCGGGATGCGCGCGCCTCGCGGATCGATGAAGTCCATGAAGAAGACGTACCCCAGCTTGTTGTCCTTGGTGAGCTCGGCCAGCCGCCGCGGCTCCTGCGGCACCAGCTCTGGGCTGGCGCGACGAGGATCGGCGCGGAACAGGGTGAATGTCGTCTGGCTGAGGTCCTTCGGATCCACCTTGCCGGCGAACTTCTGGATGCGCTCGAGCTGGCCCGCCTTGAATTCGTCCGGACCGATCTGGCCGACGGTATAGCGCTTGACCAGGTATTGATCCACCTGGGGGAAAAACGCCTGAAGCGGCAGATGGAGCGATCGCAAGAAAGCCACCAGGTCCCAGATCTCCAGCGTGTCGAGGTCCGCAAATGCCGGCATGGTCGCGGCGCAGTTCGCACCGCGGCATCCCTCGCGAATTCGGCCAAAGAGCATCCGATCGTCGAGCGAGTTCATTACCGATCCGTCGCGGTGGTCCGCCGGGCGGGCCTTGCCCAGGATCTTGGCCGCGGGTCCCTGGCCCGAGCCGTCATAGCCATGGCACACGGCGCAGTTGGCCCGGTAGAGCTTGCCTCCGTTCACCACGTCACCGATGAGCGGCGGAGCGCTCTCCTCATCGGCCCGGGCGCTGCCGGCGAGAACCAGGCATCCGAGGACGAAGAACTTGACGATTCTCATGGCTGCCTCCCACTCGCCCGCTCAGGGCAAGGCCCCCGGGAACTTGAGCACGTCGTCGATGATCCGCCAACGCGCTTTCATGTGGCAGCGGGTGCAGTGGTGGACCCCCACCCGCTCGAAGGCCTCCAGCGCCTCCCGCTCCTTGCCCGCCTTGGCCGCGCGCTCGAAGTCGCCGATGGCCTGGGCCGTCTGCTGCATCAGGTCGGCGAAATCTCCCGAGGCGAGCGAAGCCGCTTTTTCCGCCACGCCCCGGAACGGCTCGGCCAAGAATGCCGCCTGTTTGAGGTCGGGCTTGCGGCCGGCGTACATGGCCGCCATGCCGTCGGCCCACGCCTGTCCCAGCGCGCGCATGGCGAGTTCCATGGGCGATGCCGGCTGAACCGGCGAGCGCACCGAGGGAGCAGCGGCGGCCGAAGCGGGCTGCGCCGGCCCCTTCATCCCGGCGGGGACGGCCGGCAGGCGCCCCGAATCCGCCACCGGAGCCTCCTCCTTGACCCGGCCTTTCTCGTCCACGCCGGCGAAAGGCCATATCCCGACCGGCACCCGCGTGCTCACCTCGTAGCGACCGGTCTTGAACTTTCCCTTGAGCGCGAGCCGATAGTTGTCCTTGCGGGCCGGCGTGAAGTGCATTCCGTAGCTCCCCGCGTCCTGGAGCGGATGGACCTGATAGGCGGTGGCGTAGCCCGCGCCGTCGGCATCGGTGATCTCCACGGTCATCTGCGCGTCCTTGACCGGAATCTGTTCGCCGAACACCGGATCGGGCACCGGCGGCACCTCGTTCATCTCGATGAACACCTCGACCACTTGCCCGGGATCGGGCGCGCCCGGGCGCAGGCGGACGTTGAACAGCAACCCCTTGTCCTTGAGCTGGACCACGCGACTCTCGGGCTTCGGCGGGACCGGCTTCGAAGCCTCGGGCTTGGCCGGCTCGCCGGCTTTCTTGTCATCGGCCGCCGCAGCCGCGGGCTTTGCGGGTTCAGCGGGTTTCTGGGGCTGGGCGGGGGTCTGGGAATACAGGCCGGCCGGCAGCAGCAACACACCCAACAGGACGAACGCTCGCATGGCACCTCCTGGGATATCCCCGATCCAGGTTCGGCAAGAATCTAGTACAGCCGCCGAGACGATGTAAAGCGCGCCCGCCGCCTTGCGCCGAGCGGATTCGATTCGCCCCCGCGCCCGAGCGCCCAGGCTACGGCGTGATCACCAGCGCCCAGCGGTTGAGGGTTCCGGTGTCCTGGGCGTAGGTATCGACCACCTTGAGGGTCCAGGTCCCCCGAGCATCGAGGCCCTTCCAGGTGTCCAGGGCAAAGGCCTGAGAGATGTTCTGCCGCGAACCGCCGTCCTGATCCCAGACCGTGGCCGTCTTGCCGCCGTGGCTCAGGGTGACGCGGAGATCGCCGATGTAGGTATGGGAGATATCCAGTTCGAGCGAGAGCGAGGCGATGGTCATGCTGTCCGAAACCTCGATGGCGCTGCTGACCCCGGCGCTGGCGTTGTCCGGGATGCTCGCCGAAGTGGTGTTTTCGTAGCGCTTGGAGGTGTTCGGATCGGGGGGCGTGCCGCACAGCGAGCCGGCGGGCGAGAAGCAGTTGTCCCGCACGCCGCTCACCCCGAAAGTCGAGTCTCCGACGCGGTTTCGCACCGCTTGCAGCAGGTCCTTCCAGGTGATCTTGTAGCCGCGGGTCAGCGTGTACTGGATCTTCGACAGCACCGGAGCGGCGAATTCGTTGGCGTTTGCCGAAACCTCCACCACCGAGGACATGATGTCCACGTTCTGCCAGCCGCCCTTGCCGGCCAGGATCGGCCGCACGTAGTACTCGTACCCCAGGCAGCCACCATAGAGGAAGATCTGGTAGAAGGACGGATAGGTGGGCCGCTCCCAGAAGTCGCTGGCGCCCAGCATGCTGTGGCCATCGTACACCACGATCTCGTGCTCAGACAGCGCTCGCTGGAAGTTGGAGAAGTGGGCGAAATCGCCCAGCCCGGAGAAGTCGCGCGGGGAGTAGAGGTCGATTTCGAATTCGATCGAGCCGAACGTCTTGCGAAAACGCTTGCCCACCGGCGCCGGGGTGACCTCGGTAAACTTGGCGCTCTTGAGATTGCGGGCCATGGTCTTGTAGGCGCTCATGCCCGGATCGCTGTCGCTGATGGCCCCGTCCCCGATCTGGCCAAAGAGCACCACGGCGGTGATGCGCCCGTCGGAGGTGAGCCGGTCGTACTCGGGGTAGGTCACCTTGCCCTGCGGGAACATGCGCGAGATGGTGACGCTCATGTCCTGGGTGGCGATCTTGCAGCCGGAGAGCTTGGGGTTCCACATGTACCAGTAGATGGTGGCGTCGAGATCCATGTGGTCGTCGGGGTCGGCGCAGGTGTTCCCGGCATCCGCGAACACGGAGTAGGGCTTCAGCGGAACCTTGGCGGTGAAGACCTTGCCCACGGCGGCGCCCGAGACGTAGCGCTGGAGTAGCACCGCGTTCACGCCCCGGATGCGAAAGTGCCTGAGTTTGCTCACCGGAGCCGAGCGCGCCTCGGCGGCGGTCTTCCAGACGCCGTCGATTTGCCATTCCACCCGCTGGTCGGAGCTGGCGTCCTCGGCCAGGGATTCGAGGTAGAACTGGCCGTTCTTGCGCAGGTAGGTGAGCGCGTACTGCCCCAGTTGCGCCGGAGCCTCGAAGATTTGATAGCTCGAGGCCTCCACGTCGGCCTCGAGATCCACTTCCACCTCGATGCCGTCCGGATTGTAGTAGGCGGTGTCCTCCTTGCCGTTGGAAGTCCAGTCTTCCAGGAAGGCGTTGTACTCCTCGTCCGCGCCGCCGCACGCCGCAACCAGTCCGGCCAACAAGAGCGGAGTTCCGATCCTACGCAGGTTCATGGTATTTTCCTCCATCGCTCCAGGCGTCGATGCCAGAGTGTGCCGGTTTTTGGGACGATTTTCAAGCTCAACGCACGCAGGATCCAGGTTCGAGATTTTCGGAAAATAATTTTCTTGACAAGGTCGCCTCGGACAATGCATTCGTCAACCCCGGAGGCGATTTCTCTCACGGGAGATTGGAATGAACCTCATCGTCGAATGCAATCAGTGCGAGGCGGACTTCGAGCTGGCCCTGGAGGACCTGCTCAAAGAACCCCGCAAACTCTCCTGCCCCAACTGCGGCATCAAGGCCGACCCGGAGGTGGTGGAAGCCATGGCCACCGCGCTGGACGAGGCCGTGGCCCAGGCTGCCCGGTTGCGGCGCCGCTTCAAGATCTCGTTCGGCATGGAAAGCGACGAGTTGGAGTCGAATTCGGACGACGAGGTGGATCTGCCCGACGTGGAGGACGACGAGGACTCGCTCTGGCGGGACGAGGGCGAGGACGACGCCGAAGAAGAAGAAGAAGACTGACCCGAGCGCTGTCCTTTTTCCGTCCCATGATATTGCGGCCCGGCGGAAACCCAATCCGCGGGCGGGTCGGGCGTTGGCCCGGGAGGCGATCATGGGACGGCTCTTCGGAATCGTGGTAATCCTGGGTTGGATCGAAGCGACGGCCGCGTCGGCGCGGGCGGGTGCCGCGGACGCCGGTCCCCCCGGCTACGCACAGGTGACGGTCCAGGGGGTTGTGCCCACCGAGCAAGGGATGGCGGTGGTGCTCAAGCCCGAGGCCGAGGAGGTGCTGCTGCCCATCTGGATCGGAGAGGCGGAGGCGTTCTCCATCCGGCTGCGCCTGGAGCGGCGGAGATTCGAGCGGCCGCTCACCCATGACCTGCTGGACGCCGTGGTGCGCGAACTCGGCGGAAAGGTCATCAAGATCCACGTCGACGATCTCAAGGGAAGCACCTTCGTGGGCATGGTGTTCATCCAGCAGGGCCAGCGCCAGATCACGGTGGACGCCCGGCCGTCCGACGCCATCGCCCTGGCGGTCGGCAACCGCGTTCCCATCTACGTCTCGAAGAAAGTCGTCGAGCGCGCGGGCATCCGCAAGAAAGCGCCCCCGCCGCCTTCGCCCGTGAAAGATCAGAAAGACTCTCCCGAGAACCTGCTCAAGGACATCATCGAGCCGGAGGAAGAAAAAACCCTCTGAGGACGCAGCGCCCGGACCCCGTTTCACCCTGCCGTTCGCTCAGCCCATCGCCCGCGCCGCCATCGCCGCCATCAGACATGGGCGACATGAAATTCGGTCGTCCCTTTTCGACTTCGAGACCGTTCGGGGGGATCCCGGAGGCATCGATCCCCCGGTCGAACCCGCTCGACGCAAACGACGTGCCCTCGCCATCGCTCGATTTCAGCGCTCGACCGACAGCCGTGACGGTCCGGATGGAGCGGCCTTTTGCGTTGGGTCAGGTGCCGCTGCCTTCGGTGGAGCCTTCGGTGGAGGAGCCGCCGGTCTCGCCGCTCCCCTCGCCGCTGCCGCTCTTGTCCGTCGCCTGATCCGACTTGTCGTCGGGAGGGGACACGGTGGCGCCGCCGCGAGACTCGCTGTCGTCGGACCACTCGGTATCGTCGTCTTCGCAGCGACAGGCCCCGGCGGCGAGAGACGCGCCGAGCCCGGCCAACCCTGCTCCGACCAACAACCTGCGCAAGAATCCCCGTCGGTCGTACCCTGAAGCGGGCGAATCGATCTGGTCTGTTTTGTTCTTCACGGTATTACCTCTCTGTTTCTTCCGCCAATCAAAACCGTTCCTGCGGCCAATTGTCAAGAGACCTGAGCCACCTACTTGACCCGTTCCAGCTCTTTCTTGAGCGCCTCGGCGTCGGGCAGGGGCACGGCACGGGTCTCGTCGATGCGCGAGAGCGCGCCGGTGCCGAAACCTTCCAGTTCCAACGAGAAGCCCGCCGGCATCTCGGTCCGCACCAGACCGAACAACGGCACCTCGGGACTGTACCACGAATCCATGCGCCCCTGTCCGCCGGGCAGCCGGGCCGCGTAATGCGTGGCATTGAGCCAGCCGGCCTCGGTATAGATCCGGCGCGTCTCGAGTTTCTCCATCTTGCCGCCTGCGCGGGAACAGGTCTGGCAGTCGCCCTGCATGCAGGAGGTGTCCTGTTTCCGATACCGGTCCAGCGTCTCGCGCGTCATTTCCATGGGCACGCGGTTGCCCCCCTGCAGGATCATTCGCTGGATGGAGCCCTTCTGCCTGGGGTCTCCAGAGACCAGCACCTTGAGAGCGACGTGGGTGGCCTCCTGCGACTGGGCGTCCCCGAACTCCATCTCCAGCCAGTACTGATCCTTGGGCGGCGGATTCTGCGTGTCGGGGTGGAGAGGAAGGCTGACCCGCAGCCGGCCTCCGAAGGACGGGATATCGAGCCGGGCGGGAGCGCGGAACGTGACCCGGTAACTGACCCATGCGCCCGGCTGGGGAACGAAACGCTCTCCCTGGAAGGCGGCGCCGGCGGGATCGAGCACGGTCCCGAGATCGGCCGGTCCGGCTCGAAGCGCAACGCCGAAGAGTCCCACCAACCCCAACGCCATGGCGCTCGGCACGCTCGCCCGCATGGCTACTCCTCTCCGCCGTCGTTGTCCCCCGGCTCCAGCACGATCGGCGCCTGGTCCTGCCCGGCCAGCAGTCCCGGCTCGCCGCACGGATAGCCGTTCATGCCGAGGATCGTGATCCAGTAGCGGGCTCCATCTTCGCTGATGGCCAGGTACAATGTCCCGGGCCGATCGCCCGGCCGAGGAGCAAGCACCGGCCCGTCCGCGCCCGAGATTGGCACCACCCGGACCGGAAGCGGCAGTCCGTGGCCGAGAAAGCCGGACGGCGGCAGGCGTTGGTTGTGCCGGATCAGCTCTTCGATGTCCGAACGGTCCACCGGATAGGGCTCGCCGGCGGATCGGCGCTCGTCGAGCGAGCGTTTGAGCTTTCCGGCGGCGCGCGCCAGCATGATCGCCGGCGGGCCTTCGTCCTCCCCCTGCCAGCGCACCGCGGGCGGTTCGGCCAAGATTTCCCAGGTGCGCACCAGTATCACTCCGGCAAGCAAGCACAGCACCAGCGCGTGGTGCAGCAGCCAGGTGGTGCGCCGGGAGACGAACAGGTAGAGAAAATACCCGAACTCGGCCACGCAACCCAGGCCGAGCGGCAACCACACGGGCCACAGCGGAAGGTCGGCGAAATAGCAAGCCGGCGAAAGCAAGACGACGGTCAGGATCTTCCAGCGCTCGAACCCCATGCCCAGCGCCACTGCCAACATGCCCAGATAGAACAGGTTCTTGATCAGTCGCATGGAGCGCGGCCGGGGGCCTTCGTTCAGGGAATCGGCAGATTGAGAATGGCGTAATAGCTCCGGTAATAGATGTCGTAGGCGCGGATCATGGTGGGCAGGAAGATGATCGACATGGTGACCAGTCCGCCCAGGAGAAACGAGACGATCAAGGCGTATTCCACCATGCCCTGCCCCCTCCTACGCCGGCGCCGCTGTGGATTCCGGGGATTCATGGCATACCCTCCGTGGTGCGCGGCGCCGGGAAGTTGGCCACCAGGAACACCGCGCTGGTCTTCCCTCCATCCGGGCTGGAGATGGTGAGGTTGATGTTTTTCGGTCCACGCGCGAACTCGAGCATGGTCCCGTCGAAATTTTTCGCATCCGAATGCCGGGATTTCAGGTCGAATCCGCGGGTCCCCATCTCGCGCAGGTAGAACGTCTCGACTTGAGCCGGGCTCTTTCGGACCGCGAAGCTCAAGGTGCGAAAACGCGCGCCCTTCTCGCGGCTCTCGTACAGGGTCGGACTCTCGGCCTCGGGCGGCGCCGGCAGATCGCCGGCCGACGCCATCAGGGCCGCAGGCCGGTCCGCGCCCTCCATCACCGCCGGAAATCCAAAGAGCTTCTTGCCCTCCTGGACCAGCAGGAGGTTCACCGCCGCGCGGCTCCTCAGATCGAGATACCCCGCCATCGCGTTGGTCTCGCTGGCCCGCACCACGGACACGATGTGCCCGGCCCGGCTCCAGGCCTCACGGTAGAATGCCAGCACGTCGTCCAGCTCGGCCTCAATGGCGAAATAGTACAGGCTCAAGGGCCGGCCGTTGACCGCTGCCTCCGTCCCCATGGGATAGAGTTCCGCTCCCGGGTAGGGAGCGATGGGCCAGGCGGAGGCCGGCGCCTGGAGCAAGAGCGATATGACGGCCGCGGCGAGCACTGCTCCTCCTCAGGGGTTCTGCTGGTTGCCGGAGAAGCAATCATCCGCCTGCGGCGTCTTGCACCCCATGTAGAACGGACCGCGGGCCAGGTAGGTCTTGACGTACTCGCTGTCGTAGCTGGGCTGGCACTTGTCCTGGTGGGGCGTGGTGTGCATGCCCTTGCTGCCGCTCTCCTCGAGACCCTCGCCGCAATCGACGTCGATCGGGATCTTGTTGATGTCGTTCTTGTTGTCACCTCGCGAGGCGATCGAGGCCAGGCGCGTGCCGAAGGGATTGGGATCGATGAGGTCGCCGAAGATTGGGATCTGGCTGATGGCCGAAAGGAGCTGGTCGAGTTTGTCGAGGCCGGGGATGTTCTGGGTCAGCATGCCCCAGACCGTCACGCGATTGAGCTGCTTGAAGAACAAGGCGTCTCGGTTTTTCGGCTGATAGCCTCCCCAGGGATAGACGTCCTCGCCGTCGAGCAGCGTCCAGGGATCGGCCACCAGGGTGAGGCTGTCCTGCAGCTTCAGATCTTGGAGATAATCGGGCGCCAGGTCCTTCGAGTAGAACTCCGGCGCGAAGGTCTTGGGGATGAACTCGTTGGCGTAGTGGATGGTCACGTCCACCCGGATCTGTCCTTTGACGTTGAACTTCATGAAGCCGAGCACCTTGTTGATGCCCTGGTTGATCTTCTCCAGCACCTTGTCCACCAGCTCGTTGCCCGTCGAGCCGATGTTGCCCTGCGGCCCGGGGAGGAAGTTGGCCTCCTCGTTGGTGATCACCACCTCGTCCTCGCCCATGGAGAAGCTTCCGGTCATGAAGCGGTTGCGGTTGGCCGCATCGATCGTATCGGAGCGCAGGTCATCGGCGAAGCGCGAAATCACGTCCTCGCGGATGTTTTGAACCGCCTGGTCGAAGTAGGCGTCGTGCTCGCCGGTCTCGTAGTTGGACAGAGGATAGGAGGTGAACTCCCAGGCGGTGTACCGGGCCACTTCCGCGGTCTTGATGCGCACCTTGCCCAGGTCCACGAAATACATGGCGTACATGATGATGGGCACCATCAGGGTGGAGATGATGGCGAACTCGACCATGGCCGCGCCGCGGGAACGTCGTAGGCATCGCATGCGCATGGCGTCCTCCTGGCGTCCTCAGTGGGTGAGCAGCTCGCGGGCGAAGACATCGGCGAAATTGCCGGGGATGCCGATGCTCTCCACGATGCGGGTGATCTGCTGGCCGAGCGGCGCCAGCTTGGCCCGCCAGAACGGGTTGAAGAAGTTGGGATACTCGCGCCAGTTGCTGTTGCCCTCGGCCCAGGCCCGGTTGTCCCCGCTGCCGTAGGGCGGCTTGAACGACGGCCGGTGGTAGTAGGCCATGGCCCGCGACCAGGCGTTGAGGCCGGTGAAACCGGAGATGTTCACGATGGGGCGATTGCCCACGGTGGAATCGAGACTCTCCTGGTGATCGCCGATGATGAGATTGAAATCCTGAACGTATGCCTGGCCGCCGAGGGCCTCGGGCGTCTTGTTGAGGAACACGTATACCGACGGCTGGTTGAAGTCGTCGCGGCCGTTCGAGTTGGGCTGGAACTTGACGTAGGGCGCGATGCCGTCCCATTTGTGGTTTTCGTTGTCGCCCTTGCACTCGCCTCCCGGGACGATGTCCCAGGTCCCGCAGTTGTTGGGGATCTGCATGAAGTCCCGGTGGGTGCAGTGCTCGCCGTCGTTGTAGGCCGCCCACACGCTGGCGTACTTGTCGCCCAGGTTGAGCCATTCGTTGAGTTTATTGATCGCCTTCTTGATGGCCTTGCCGATGACCGGGATCTTGCACACCCAGCCGCACTTGAACTTGAATTCGAGCACCTGGTCGGCTCCGATCACTGTCCCCCGGGCCAGACGCGAATGGTCGCACTTGGCTCCGAAGCGCTTGTCGCAGCGCGTGCTCTCCTTGGTATAGGACATCAGCTTGGTCTGGCCGGTGATGTCGATGGGCGGCGAGAGCCCGATCTTGTCGAGGATGGAGATGAGCTTGCCGATGACGGGGATGCGCTCGAGGAAATCGTGCAGCGAGCGGTTGGTGATGAAAATCGGAAAGCGGGTGGCGTTGGAGACCTCGGTCATGACCCGTTGGGCCATTTTTTCTTCTTCGGAGACGCTGTTGGGGTCGCCCCCTCCCAGCGACTCGGCGTGGGTGTCGAAGGCGTCGCAATAGCCGGTGAAGCCGGGGACCTTGACGCCGCCCCCCAGGCACGCGCCGAGGTTGAGGGCCGCGCCGGCCAGGCCGGTCGGGATGAACCAGTTGACCTCCGGATCGTTTTGCAGCGTGATCGTGGGAGGCGTGATCCCGCTCACCGTCAAGTTGGTGATGACCATGTATTTCATGGCCTTCTCCACCTGGCCGTAGACCCAGTTGATCTTGCCCATGGCCCAGACCATCTTCCCCAGCGCCGGATCGAGGACGTTCTCCGCAAGCTCGTGGAACACCTTGTGGGCGTATTTCAACCCCTGATAGATGGCCGCGGTGATCCCCAATATCTCGCAACAGACGACGCACCCGATCACCGTCTCGGCGCAGGTGCACACGATCCAGTTGACGATGCTGGCCACCATGGTCAGGACCGCCAGCATGATGTCAACGAACCACATGACCGCCAGATACGATTGGAGGCTCATGGCGGTGACGTACTGGGAGACCTGGGCGCGGTTGACGAAGGCGAAGAAGTTGAACGAGCGCGCCTCGAGCGCGGCCAGCGAATAAGCGGTGGCGTCGGCGTTGTTCTGCAGCCGCATCCGCTCGTAGATGGCGTGGCTCAGGTTGACCGTGGCCAGGACGCCGACGGCCAGGACCAGCATTCCCACCGCGGCCAGCACCATGGCCTGTCCATCGCGGTCTTTCCGAAGACGATGCAGCCGGCTGAGCATGGCGACCCCCTTCAGGGAAGATTCTTGATGTAGGGGTTGGATTGCATGCGCATCGTGTGCGTGGCGTAGAGCGGGATGAAGTACTTGTGCGCGCCGACGTGGAGAGCCCACAGCGCGCGGAAGAGATTGCCCCGGTCCTCCTCGTCGAACGGTCGAGTCGAATCCTCGACCTCGGCCAGGATCATGCCGTCCCGGGCCGCGCCGCCGACGTCCATGGAGATGGGCCCGAAGCCAATCTTGGCCTTGGGCTGGTCGATGGGGCCGGTGAGCTGCACCCCCGCCTCGTTCGCCATCCAGGCCATGTGGATGATCCAGTTGGCGAACGGGATGCGCATCCAGTACAGGTAGCGCACCCGCACCGTGAGCCGGGTCGCATCGCGCACCTTGCGGTTGTGGTCGGTGAAATCCATCCCCGCCCCGTCGTTATTGGCGTGGTAGTCGTCGAAGTCGATCTCCTCGTGTCCCTCGAACATGTCGCGGGTGGGGTTGAGGATACGGACATCGATGAAGTCGATGTTGGCATTGACCCCCAGGTTGCCCAGGATCTGGGAAAGATAGTGGGTCGCGCCTGTGGCCAGCTTCATCTTGGCCCAGGTTTCCAGGATGCCCGGCCGCCGCCCCAGTTCCGGGTCGGTTTCTCCGAGAATGGTGTCCGTCGCGGCAAACGTCGGCATGAGGGTGATGAGCGCGGCGTTCACCATCTTGTCGCGGTTCATGTTCCAGACGATGCCAGTGCGGCAGGCGTTGTAGGCCGCGTACTCGACCATCAGGCGGGCCTGCTGCATCATGGTGAGTTGCACGATGCCGAGCAGCAAAAATACCATCAAGGGAAGAACAATGGCCGTCTCGACCGCCGCCTGGCCGCGGCGCCGACAAGCCTTGCGAAAGAAAGTCCTTCGCGCCATGGCATACTCCCTTGTTACCCTTGCTGAAAATACCCCGCCCGAGGTTTTGCCGCAATCGGTCAATTGGCCCAGTTCGGACTGTGCTATCGGTCAAACGGACGCGCCCTTTACTGGAGCAGATCGCGCGGAAAATACAGCTTCAGGCCGCAGTGGGGACAGAAGTATTGCTCCAGCCGGCTTCCATCTTTGAGGTCCTGGGACTGATAGTGGCGGAAATCGGCGTCTTCGCCGCAATCGGGACACTTGTCGGCGCCGATGAAGCGCAGGTACTCGACCTTTTTCAGCGCGGGCTCGAACGGGCGCAGGTGGGCCTCCAGCGCGGCGCGCAAAAACTCCCGTAGCAGCTCGATTTTATTCAAGATCGCGCCTCCGGCGCCTCAAGTACCACCATGCTTCCACAAGCACGACCACCGCCGCCAGCGCCCCGAGTTGGCCCATGACCCAAACGTTGGCCGGGTCTCTCATATTGAGCTCCGCGGTCCTTCCGAGCGAAAATCCCAGCAAGGCGCCGGTTGCCGTCCGCCCGAGGTTGGTGCCTGCCGACCGTCCCAGTCTCGCCCCTGCCCAGTTCCACACGGCCGGCACGGGCAGGACGAACAACCAAAGCCAATCCCAGGACCCCCTCGGAACGCGAATGGCAAGAAGCACGATCAGCGTCGCGGCCAGCGCCGGATACAGGCCGGCGCAGCGGGCGCAGATCCACACCGGCCGGGATCCCACAAAGAACCGGTAGCAGCGATCCAGTTCCTCCGGCCCGTGATGGGCGAGAAGAAAGCCCCAAAATCCCGGCCCGCGCTTGATGGCGCGCTCTCTGGCGGCATCGCTCGGCACGCTGTCGCCTACGATTTCGGCTTGAGCGCTTCCAGGACTTCCTTCTCGGTGAGCATTCGCTTGCGAATGAGAAGCCTGAGCAACGCGCCGACGAGAACCGAGGAGCCTCCGGCCTTTTCGACGGCGCCGGGAGACCCCGACAGCAGCGCTTCCAGCCACGGATCGGGCGACTGCGCCGGGCGGGCCGCGGCGGTGGGCTTTTCTGCCGCCGGCGCCGTTTTCGCCGCTGCCGGCTCGGCCGCCGCGGTCAGCCCGACTCGCGACAACAAATCCTCGATGCCCTTCGGAGCGGCGGGGGCCGGACCTTCCGCACGTGCCTCCGACACGGGTCGAGGTCCCGCGGGCACCGGACCTTGAGCCGGGCCGTGGACGGGCGGCGGAGCAACGGGGGGCTTTGCCGCCTGCGCCGGCAGCCGCGCTGCAGCGACCGGGACGACCGCAGGCCGGCTCTCGGGAGGAGGCGGAGTCGCGGGGACCGCGGCCGGCTTCGGCGCCGGAGATGCGACGGCCGGAGCCGCAGGAGGGCTTGGCGCCGCCGCTTCCATCTCCTCGAGCGGCGAGATCTCCTCATCGAGCTCGATGTCGACGGCGTCCAGGATCGTGTCGGGCGCCGCCGTTCCCGCGGGCGCCGGCACGCCGGCCGGCGGAGAAGGCGCAACATCCGCGCTCGCCTCGACATTGGAAAAGATATCCTCGATCTCTTCCATCGTGGCATAGGCCGGATCGCCGGCGGGAGGAGGCGCGAGATTCGGAGCCGGCGCCGGAGCGGCCGGGCCATCCAGCGCGTCGAGCATGGCGAAGGGGTCGTCGGCCGGAAGGCTCGCCGGGGCCGCGGGCGGAGGAGCGGCGACCGGGGCCGGCGCCATCCCTGCCGCTTCTCCGGCCATGGCGGCCTGCTCCAGTGTCCCCTGGACGATGACCATCTCCTCCTCCCCCGCGCCGCCGGTCGCCGGCACATCGAGATCCAATCCATCCGTATCCCCGAAGTACAGGGAGCGTATGGCCCGAGCGAGAGAGATCTCGCCCGCGAGTACCGGCTTGACCTTCTTGCCGGTCTTGAACTGGATCTCGTCCAGCACTTCCAGGTTGGAGGGATCTGACATGGCCACGATCAGGGTCTCGGATTTGCCGGGGTCTCCCTCGAGTCGGATGGGAAGGACGTGGTTCTTCTCGGCCAGTTCCTTGGGGATCATCTTGAGCACGTAATCCGGGATCTGGAGCGTCTTCAGATTGACCGCTGCGATGCCCGTCTGCCGCTGGAGTGCCGAAAGCAGGGTATCTTCGGTGATGAAGTGATTGTCCACCAGCACCTTGCCCAGACGACCGCCCCATTTCTTCTGGAACCCGAGCGCCGAGCGCAGCTGGTACTCGTCGATGGCATTCGCTTCCAGCAGGATCTCTCCGAGTTTCTTTTTCAGCAAACCCGCCTCCTCACGAATCGATCTTCTGGCGGTACTCCTCGCGAGAAATCACGCCCTTTTCGATGAGCGTGTCCACCACCGCCTTGAGCACCCTTAGCTCGCGGCGCTGGAGGGCTTCCAGGCGGGCCAGCCGCTCCTCGACGCTGCCGCTGCCCGCGGGGATCTCCGCCATCGACGGCGGCCCGGAAGGTTGGGCGGGGGTGGGCTCGGGAGGGCGGATGGAGTCCAGCTTTCGCACCAGGGTGTTTCCCAGCGGGTTGATGAGCTTCATGGACTCGTTGTCTTCGCCCGGGCGTTCCGACAGATCCTGGCCGAAGTAGAGACGGCGGATGGCCTCGGCCAGGGCCTTCTCGCCGGCGAGGGCCACCTTCACGCGGCATCCGGTGCGAAAGGAAATATCGTCGATGATGGATATCTGCTCCGGGTCCGACATGGCCAGCACCAGTTGTTTTTTCATGGCGTCGTAGGCCACCGGCAACACCTGGTGGCGTTCGGCGAACACGGGTTCGATCTTCTCCAGGGCTTCCGGAGGAATGGTGAGCCCGTTGAAGTCCACCCGGGGCAGGTTGAGCTGCTTGCTGAGAGCCTTGACCAGCATTTCCTCCGAGAGGAACTTCATCTCCACCAGCGTGGCTCCCAGCTTGCCACCCCACTTCTTCTGCTCGGCCAGCGCCGCCCGGAGCTGGGCCTCGGTGATCACCTTGGCGGAGATCAGAAGCTCTCCCAGACGGATGCGGCGATTCTCGGCCATCGCGCCCATGGTAGCAGAGGGCGCGGAAGCGGACAAGAAAACAGGCCCCTTCAACGCGGCGGGCTGACGGTGAGGACGACGTTGCCGGACGGGGCGGTGCCGCCGGAGGTGGCGAGCAGGACCGCGGTGAGCACCCCTCCGGCCACCACGGCACCGGTGGCGGTCCAGAACCACCAGGTGCGATACCAGGGCGGTGCCGCCTCCCCGTCGCCTTTCTTTTTCTTGCGGGTCGCTCCATCCGGGTCCTGGCGGGCCCGATCCGATTCTCCCTGGAGAGCGGCCAGGACACCGGGACTTCCCATCTGGGCGGAGATCTTCGCCATGCCCGCGCCGAGCCCGGCGTCCGGCGCGCCGGGTTCCGCGAGAGCCGTCTCGACCGGCGAGCCGAGCAGGCCCTTCTGGGGAAGATAGAGTTGCAACCGCGCCCGGGCGCCGGCACCATCCGCCTCCGCCAGCAAGAGCAGCTCCGCCCCAGTGGCCGCGGCCAGCCCATCCAGGGCCTGCCGGGCCGGAGCGGAAAGCGAGGCCAGCGTCTGGCGGTCGAGCTTTCCGTACAGCTCCGCCACCCGCCGCGCATCGCCCGGCTGGCCGCTCCACACGATGAGGCTCGCGGTCCCTCGGGAGGGATAGCGGTAACGGCCGTGAAAGCTGCCCCCGTCGATGGTCGCGGCCACCCAGAACTCGCCGCCCGCGGGGCCTTCCAGCACGATCTCGCCCGCGGCCCGTTCCGCGCAATCGACAAACAGCGAACCGGCGCCGGGTCCCAGATGCAGGCTCACGCGCGCGCGGGGCATCGACTTTCGCTCCTCCAGGGCCACGTCCCAGGTGGCCACCAGGTTCGGCGGCATGGTGGCCGGGTCGGGCAGGGCCTTTTCGTCGAAGCGATCCACCTGGCGCAGGAGTTGGCCGGCGGTCTTGTCATCGCCGTCGTCGAGGGCGGCCCGCGCCCAGTAGAAGAACAGGTCGCTCACCACCTTGCGCTCGCAGCGCGCCGGCGGAACCTCCTGCAGCAACCGATGGGCCTGCTCGAACACGGCGCGGGCCTCGGGCAGCTTGAGAAAACGATAGGCCTGCCGTCCCTCGTCCACCTTGCGTTTCACTTCGGCGATCGTCTCTCCCTCGCCCCGCTCCGGCGGTCTCGGGTTCAGCGCGAGCAGAACCCAGGACTGGCCGCTGCCGCTGTGTTCGAGCGCCGCCTCCTGGGCGGCTTGCCACAGCGCCTGTTGTTGTTCGGGGCTCCGCCCCTCGGCGGGCAGGACCACGACGGCCATGCGACGCGCGGTCTTTGCCTTCGCCTTGGTCTCCGAGCCGCCGGCATCGGCCGGCCCGGCAACAGCCCCGCCGGACCCAGCCAGCACTCCAAAGAGCATAACCATGAGCGCAAGCGCTTTCGGCATATCCGCCTCCATGACGAGCGAGGCCAGTCTATTTCGGCCCTTGCGGGGTGTCAACGCCGGAACCCGGGCCGGCTCCCGCCCGTCCCGGAGCCGCCGCCGGCGGCTTTACATGATTGTGGTTTTTTCATATGGAAGAATCATGCAGCATGCCAACACCATCAAACCAGGAAGCTTTTGCTTCGCGGCATGGCTGCTCATCGCGGGTTGCGGATCCTCGCGGACCGACCTCAGAGCCGGCGCAGTCGCGATAGAGCTGCCGGTCACGATCGAGCCGTTCGAGGATGAAAACGGCAACGGAACCTACGACCCGGGGGAGTCCTTCGACGACGCCGACGGCAACGGCGCCTGGACGCCGGTGTGGATCGCCGGCTTCGGCAGCGGCCGGTGGGCGCAGGGGGTTCACGATCAACCCGAGGCGGGCATCCTCTATCTGGAAGACGGCGCCACGCGGCTGGCCATCGTCGGCGTGGACTGGGTGGGATTTCTCCACGACGACTATCTGGCGCTTTCCCGGGCCGTCTGGGACGCCGGCATCCCGCTCGACGGCCTCATCGTGAGTTCGACCCACAATCACGAAGGACCGGACACCGTGGGCATCTGGGGCCGCCCGGAAAAGGCCCAAAGCGGCATCGATCCCGCGTACATGTCCCGCTCGCAGCAGGCCATCGTCGCCGGCATCGCAACGGCCCGGCAGAACGCAACCGAGGTCCGCATCCAGGGCGGGCTGGGGAAAACGGAAGGCCTCATCAGCGACAGCCGGCTCCCGGAGGTGATCGACGAGACGGTGCAGGCCTTTCGATTCGAGCGCACCGATGGCAACGGCCCGGTGGCGGTCGTCGCCCACTGGGCCAACCATCCCGAATGCCTCGGCGGCCGCAACCGGCAGGTGAGCGCGGATTTTCCCCACTTTCTTCGCCGCACCATCGAGGCGGCAACCCCTGGCGCGGTCGCCATCTACTGGCAGGGACCGGTGGGCGGGCTCATGAATCCGCTCGACGTCACCGTCCGGGACGAGCAGGGCAACCCGCTGCCGAAGGACTCCTTCGAAAAGACCGAACGCCTCGGCATCCTCGCCGGAGAGGCGGCTCTGCGGGCCCTGGACGAGGCGCGCGACATCTCGGGAGACGGACGAATCCGCTTTCGCCGGCGGACCTTCCAGGTCCCGTTCCAGAACCTCGACCTTGCCCTGGCCATGATGGGGGGCCTGCTGAGCCGCTCCATCTTCGATGAGAACGGCATTCCCATGTCCACCTCCGAGCTACCCTCCGATCGCGTGCACATCCAGACGGAAGTCGCGGTGGTGGACATCGGCGAGATCCAGATCGCCACCGTTCCCGGGGAACTCTATCCGGAGCTCGCCCTGGTCCGGCCCGATGGCGGCACGTACTTTCCCGACCCCCAGGACCCCAACTCCGATTTCCCGGGATTGCCCTGCGGCGCGCCGATTCGCGCCGGGATGCGGGACACGCCGTTCCAGGTGGTGCTCGGGCTCGCCAACGACGAGCTGGGCTACATCATCCCCAAATGCCAGTGGGACGCCCAGCCGCCCTGGACCTTCGGCGAGACCGAAGCGCCCTACGGCGAGGGACTATCGCCGGGGCCGGAGATGGCGCCCATCCTCCAGTCGGTCCTGGCGGAAGAACTTGCGGCGCTGGCTGGCCATTAGCGAGGCCGCGAACATCCGCCCAGCGCAAGCCGCTACCCAGCCCGGGCCAACCCCAGAAAAAAGACTGAAAAACGTTCCATCCGGAAGAACAACCGGGCGCCGGAAGCGCCGGCTCGTACGCACTGGATCAGAAGGTGTACTTCACCGTCGGGGAGAGGATGACCATCACGCTTTTCGGCGTGAGCAGGAACTGCCCGACGGCTTCGATACCGATGGTGAAGTGCCGAAGCGCCGTGGCGTATTCGATGCCGGTCCCGCCCAAAAAGGCCAGCGTCGAATCGAGCCCAGCCGATTCGGGGAGCGACAGCAAATACCCCGCCCCGGCCTTGATGAACCAGGCCAGGCGCTTGGTGGTCATCAGGTCGAACCGCCCGCCGGCGGACAACAGCAGGCCGGTCACGTCGTTGCTGATCGTCTCGACCTTGCCCGAGCGCTCCACCTCGCGAGTGCCGGAAATCTCGAAGCCCTGCACGGCCAGGTGGATGGAGGCGATGGTCCCCAGATCCACGCCCATCTCCACGCCCAGGGCCGGGCCGGGCGGAAACGCCGGAACCGTCGCAGCCCCGCTCTCCGAGCCGAAGAAATCGCCGAACACCATCGCCGCGCCGAGAGTGGAGCGCAGCCAGAAGCCGTACTCCACCTCGTTGAACTTCGCCTCTCGCGAACCGACCTTCTCCTCCCCGGCCCCGCTCTGGGCCCGCGCCGCGCTGCCGAGGCACAACACCAACAAGATCGCCGTCGCCTGACGCATGGATCCTCCGTCGTTGCCCGACTGCCGCTCCCGGCCGGCTCAACCGCCGGACGGGTTGAGGATGAAGGGGTAGTTGACAATGACGATGCCGCCGCCCTTGGGCTCGGGGAATTTCCAGGTTCGGACCTTCTGCGTGATGCAGTTTTCCACCGCGGCGTTGTTCAGCGTGGTCTGGGCCACCGAGGCCTGGGTCACGTAGCCCTTGGGACTGATGGTGAACTTCACCGCCACCTTGCCCGCCAGGTTGGGATTTCGGTTGAGCTCCTGGCTGTAGCAGTACTTGATCTGATCGCGGTGGGAAGCGATGACCTGGCGGATGATCTCCATCGAGAGCGATCCCATGACGATGGGGGTGCCCACGCTGATGTTGACGTTGCGCTCGCCGCGGTCGCGAATGCGGGCCACGCCAGTGCCGTAGCCGTACTGCCCGCCGCCGCGGCCGCGGGTGCCGAGGCCGCCCACGCCGATGGTGTTGCCCATGCCGCCGCCGCCCGAGCCGGTTCCGCGCAGGCCCAGGCCGCCGAAACCTCCGCTCTCGCCCACCTGCGACCCGAACATGTTGCCGATGGCGCCTTCCATCTCGCCGCCCAGGCCGGTGCCGCCCATCACGGTGGAGAGCCCCTGCGGGCCGCCGGCGCCCAAAACCGCGAGCAGACCTCGGTTGCCGACGATCTCCTTGTCATCCGGCTTGATGGCCTTGACCGCCGAGCGCCGTCCGGTGTCCGGGGCGCCGGGCTTGCCCATCTTGCCCTCGGCGCCCTTGAAGCGCGGGGCCGAAGCTTGTTTGTCGTTGATGTCCGACTTGAGCTTCTCCAGGAAGGTCAGGTCCTGCTTCTCCGGTTTGGGCCGGGTCAGGATGAACTGCACGAACCGGTCGGGAATCTTGTAGAGCTCTTCCTCGGTGGTGTCGATGGCCCGCGGCCGCAGATGGATGGTGGCGACCATGCCCGCGAACACGAAGAGCAGCAGAAGCACGGTGTTGATCATGGTGTAATCGATGCGCTCGCCCATCCGCGACAAAAACCCCGCCGGCCGCGAGGTGTACTTGAAGCGAAATCCCATCTGCCCGAACCGTACGGTGGCCGTCGCCTCCGGCGGCAGGGTAAAGGAACCCTTGCCGAACTCGGAGAGCTTCTTGCTCCCCTGGGCCGTCACCACCTCGCCGGTGCAGCTCGGCAAGAAGGAAATTATGGCCTCATTGCCCGAAATATGGGCGATGGTGAAGCTGGGGGAGCCGAGCAGGTCCGCGGGGGTGAAGAAGTCCGCGCCCTCCTCTCCGACCACAACCTGCTTTTGATCGCGGGAGAAGGTGCGCACCTCGAGCACGGTGTTGTCACCCCACAAGTGGCGCACTTCGAGCCGCCAGTGCTGGCCTTCGGGGTGGGGATCTTCGGGCAATTCGCCCAGGTGGCGCGGCGGCGGCAAGGCCACGCGCCGCGTCTCCGGCTCGGGCGGCGCTTCCGGCGCGGGCGGAGGAGCGTACACCACCGGAGCCGACTCCTGTGTCACGGGCTCCAGCGCCGGCGCCGGTTCCGGCTCCTGCAAGGACACCGCCGGGGCCGGCGCTTCGGCGGCCGCCTCGGCCGGGGCGGGAGCCTCCGGAGCGGACGGCGGGGCTTCAGCCGGCTCCGGCGCCGGGGCGCTTTCCGCGCCATCGCCCTGCACTACCAGGCGCGTGTCGCCGAGCCGGATCTCGTCGCCCAGCTTGAGCGCGGCCTTGTTGGTCTTCTGATTGTTGACGAAGGTGCCCTCGGCGCTCCCCATGTCGATGACGTTCACCTCGCCGTTCTGGGAGACCTCGATGACCGCGTGGATGCGCGAGACCTTCTCGTCGTCCAGGTGGAGATGGGCCGAAGCCAGCCGGCCGATCTTGACCACTCCCCCCGGCTCGCGCTCGAAGCTCTCGCTGCCGACGAGTTCACCATTGCGGTAAACCTTCAGTGAAATCAAGCGGGCCATGATGGCCTCCTTGAGCGATGGCTTACAGGTCTCCCACCGATTGCAACACCTTGTCCCGGAAATCCTCGCGCACCTTGATCAGGCTCTTGTGCTGGGCCTTGATCCGGCCGGACAAAAACTCCTGGTCGGGACGGGTGAGATCGCCGGTGATGGTGTCGTCCTCGAAGTTGTACACGGTCTTCTTCTTGTAGATCACCCCGTCCTCGGCCTTGGCGGTGCCGATCTCCTCCTCCTCGGCCGCCGCTGGGATGCTCCACAAGGCGAGAAGCAGGGTGAGAAGCCCGAGCAACCAGTATTTCTTGCGGGACATGATCACCTCCTGCAAAATCGCTGCCTCTAAGGCGAAGCCGGTTCCGCCGGCTCGGCCGGCTCCGGCTTCTCTGCCGGGGGCGATTTCTCCGGCTGGCCGGCGGGTTCCCTGGGTTTTTCCGCCGGCCCGACGTTTTTCTCGACAGCCGCCGCGCCTTTTTGTTCCGCCGGCGCCCTGGCCTTGTCCACGACCACCAGACCGTTCGGGAACAGGAGCGGTTGGAGGTTCTTGTCGGTGTAGGTGATCTTGATGTCGTAGTTTCCCGGCTTGGTGCCCTTGGGCACGTCGAACTCCAGGGTGTTCTCGTCCGGGATGACGTGTTTGACCTTGAACTTGCCGAAATCCACCCGGGCGACGCAGCGGAACAGCGCTCCCTTGAGCCGCACCCGCACCGGCTTGTCGGAGACGAAGGCGAGCGGTAGCGGCACGAACGGGATATCGGCGGCGGAATACTTCGCCGCCGGCAGCGGGGCCCCCGCCTGCTCCGCTTCCTTCCAGGCCTGTTCCAGGATTTTGGCGCGCTCCTGATCGATGCGGGCCTTGTGCTTCTCCCGCGGTTGGCAAGGGGGATACTCCACCCACAGCCCGCCCTGGAACAGGAGCGGGTCCTTGTTCTTGTCCTTCCAGGTGATCATCACGTCCCACGGCCCCGGCTCGCGCCCGCGGGTGATGTCGAACTCCATGGTGGTGTCGTCCAGCAGAACGTGCTTGACCTTGAGGGTGCCGATCTCCACCTTGGCCACGTCGGTGAACATCGTGCCCATGAGGCGGATGCGGTAGTCCTTGTCGGGATCGACGGCCAGCGGGATGACCACGAAGGGGACCTCCGCGCCAGTGGCCTTCTTGGGCGGCAGCGGCGCGCTCTCCTCCTCGGCCTTGGCCCATTCTTTCTCGATGGTCTCGGTTCGGGCCTTTTCCAGATCGGCCAGGCGCTTTTCCAGCGCTGCCTGCTCGGCCTGCATGCGCTTTTCTTCTTCTTTGATTTTTTCGTCCATCTGGATGTTCTGGACGGCCTCGTCGATGGTCTTCTTGGCGATCTCCATCTGGTTCGCCGGGCAGCGACCAGACGAGCGGCAGACATCGAGGTATGCCTTGCACTCTTTCTGGGTGGCGGCGTTGTCGTTGAAGTTGCGCAACGCCATCTGGCACAGCCAGAACCGCGGCAACGGGTCGTCCTTGTACTTTTCGGCCATGCCGAGGAAATGCTGGCGGGCGGCGTCGTGGTCGCCGTTGCCCCTCATGGCCAGCCCCAGGCCGATCTCCGCCTTCTTGTTGTCGGGTTCGTACTCCAGGATCTTCTTGAACTGCTCCCGCGCCACCTTGAAGTCCCGGTAGTCCAGCGCGATCTTCGCCACGTTGAACAGGGTGGGGATCATGTCCGGCGCCTGCTGCAGCGCCAGGCGGAACTGCGCCAGGGCCTCGGAGGCCTTCTTGTTCTGGAGCAGGATGAGCCCCATGGTGTTGAGCAGGCGCGGGTCTTTCTCGCGCAGGGCCAGGCCCCGCAAGGTGATGAGCTTGGCCATGTCCAGGTCGCCCTTGTCCAGATACAGGGAGGCCATGAGACGGTAGGCGCCGATGTTGGTCGGGTCGCGCACCAGCACCTGGGCGGCGAGCTTGAGCGCCTCGTCGTATTGTTTCTGGGTCTGGAGGATGGCCGCCATGTTGAGCAGGACCGCCGAGTTCTTGGCGTCCTCCGACAGGGCCCGCTTGTACACCGAGAGCGCCTCGTCCAGCTTGCCCTGGCGGGCGAGCAGGGCGCCCCAGTTGGCCGCCGCCAGCGTCAGCTTGGGAAAGATCTCCAGCGCCTTCCTGTAGTGGCTCTCGGCCTTGGCGTCGTCGTGCAGCGCCTCCTGGATGCAGCCCAGGTTGTAGTGGGCCTCGGCCATCTTGGCGTCGATGGACAGCACACGCTCGAACTTCTCGACCAGACCGCGGTAATCGATGTTGCCGGACTTCTTCTGCTCCTGGTAGGCGGCCACCGCCTCGCGGAACGCGGCCCGAGCCTCCTCGGATACATCCGGCGGTTTGGCGACCGCCGCCGGAGCGGCGCTCGCCCCGCCCCCGCCGGCCGCGACCGGCTGATCGGGCTTTTCCGGGGTCGAAGAGCAGGCGGGCAGCATCAGAATCAGAGCCAGGATGCCGAATCTTGCGTTCCTTAGCATAGTCGTATTCTCTCTCGGAGGCCGGCGCGCTCTCCGCCTCCTCACATGTCCTCTTTGGGCTCTTCGCCAAACTCGTCCGGCTCCGCCGCCGTCGGCGTGCCCGCTCCGGAAACCGGGGCCTCCGCGGCTTTGCCGGAGGGCTTCTCTCCTCCTCCCAGCGGAGCGCCCTCGCCACCCTCCCCGGCCGCTGGATCGCCGCCCGCCGAACCCTCGCCCTCCGGGGTTTTCGGTTCCTCGGGCGCGGCGCGGGGCTCGGGCCGCTCCTTGCGCTCGGTCTGGAGCGGAGCCTCGTCGAGCAAGGCCGGGTTCTTCATCACTTCTTCCCAGGTGGCCACCAGGATCGGGCTGCGCGACGCGGTGTCGGCGACCACGCTGAGGTTGAAGCCGAGGTCCTCGCGCGGGTACTTGTCCGAGCGGTAGTGCTGCAGCTTCTCGAGCGCCCGCTGGGTGAACTGGCTGTAGAACCCCAGGTCCGAACCCTTCACCACCGCCGCCTCGAAGTGGGCCACCGCCTTGTCTTCCCAGGGCTGGCCCATCTGGCGCAAACCATCCAGATAGAGCTGCTTCTGCTCCGGGGTGAGCCCCGCGGGGAGAGGCGCCTTGTAGTACGTTTCGGCGAAGTCCTCGTAGGCCCGGCCCAGCTTGTACAGCGAGGCGATGGCCCATTCGGCCTGGCCGAGCTTGACGATCTCCTCGTAGGCCTTCTTGACCTTCTCGAGGCGCCGGGTCTTCTCTTCGAGTTGGGGTTTGACCTTCTTGGGGTCCGAGGTGTTGAACTTGTATTTCACGTACTCGTTGTACAGAGGCTCGGACTGGATGAACTCGGCGTGGGCCGCGGCCTCGGCGGCCTCGAACATCGTCTTGCGCTTGGCGGCGGGGATCTTGCGATACGCCGCCAGCACCTCCTGCATGGCGCGCTCGGCCTCACGGAACTTCTTGAGCTTGTTGTAGAGCAGCGCGGCCTTCATGCGCGCGCCGATGGCCCGGTCCGGGTGCTTGCGCCCGTACTGGTCGGCGTACTTGAGAAACATCTCGATGGCCCGGGGGTACTTCTTGGTCTTTTCGAACATCAACCCCAGCGAGTACACCACCTTGGGCGTGTCGTCGGCGTCCGGAAAGAGCGCGATGAACTCCTCGCGGTCCTTGACCGCCTGCGGGAACTGCCGCAGCGCCTCGCGGTAGATGCCAGCGTTGAGCAGGGCCGCCTGGGCGTCCTCGACGTTCCAGGTGCGCTTGTTGCCTTCGATCTTCTTGACTTCTTTCTTTTTTTCTTTCTTGGCCGGCGCCTCGCCCTTGCCGGGCTTTTTCTTGTAGGACACCGCCTTGCCCAGCCCGGCCATCTCCTTGTAGCGCGCGGCGTAGGTCTCGTAGAGCGAGGCCGCCTTGTCGTAGTCGGCCATGCGCTCGTAGTTCTCGGCCAGGTTGAAGATGGTGCCCGGCACCAGATCGCTCTTGGGGAACTCCTCCACCAGCTTGCGCCGGGCCTTGAGGGCGAGGTCGAGCCGCTCGGCCTTCTCGAACTCCACGCCGGCGTTGAACAACGCCACCGGCGCGAGTTCGTGGGTCCGAAACTTCTTTACGAAGCCGATGAACTCGTAGGCCACCTTGCGGTGGATGCGGTTCTCGGGCATGGGCGGCTGCTTGGCCACGGGCTTTCGGAGCTTCTCCTCGAGGACCTCGATCCGCTTGAAGGCGATCTTGGGAATGAGCTCCTGCAGGTACGCTCGTAGCTTTTCGTTCTTGGCCATCAGCTTGGCGTTCTGGAAGTACTTGTCGGCGTACTTGTTGAGCCCGTCCATGTCGCACTGGAACTTGTCGAGGATCTCCAGCACCAGGTTGGCCGAGTAGTCGGCGAGTTCCGAGTCGGGACAGCGATCCACCACCGCGTCGAAGCGCCTCAGGGCCTCGTCGAAGTGATGGTAGTCGTAGTAGGAGTTGGCGATGTCGTAGGTGATGGGGCAGTAGTCCTGGTCGCTCGGGCAGTGATCCATGTAGATGCGCGCCGCCTCGATGAAGCGCTGCTTGCTCTTGGGCAGGGGCAGCTTCTGCTTCTGCTGGCATCCGCCCTGCGTCTCTGGCGCCGGCGCGGCCGAGTCTTTTTCCGCTTGTTTGGCCTTCTCGGCCTTCTCCCGCTCCTTGCGGGCTTTCTTTTCCTTCTTGGTCTCGGCCTTGTTCACCTCGCGCAGCGCCATGATGGTCTTGTACGAGGCGTCGCACAGGTAGGTGCCGGGCAGCGTGCGCTCGGGCGGCTTGCCATCCTTGGGCGGCTCGGGGAACTTCTTGTGCTCCTTGAGATATGCCAGGTCGACGGCCACGATCTTGGAGTACTCGGTGGCGGCGCGCTCGAAGAGCTTGAGCCAATGGTAGAGCATCTCGGCATAGGCGAAGCGGATGTCGTAGGCGTACACCGAGTCCGGCGAGAGCTCCAGGTAGTCGCCGCACATCTCCTGGGCGTACTCGAAGGTTTCCTTCTGCTTGGTCTCGCGCGCCTCCTTGTACCAGTCGTTGCACATGCGCCGCAGGGTGAGCTCGGCGAGTTCCCTCGCTTCCTTGATGCGGTTCTTCTGGGCGTCGGTGGGCTTGGCGATGCAGCTGGAGATCTTCTGGAACAGGTCCACCAGCTCGCGCACCTGCTGCACGGTGTAGCGCCGCGCCGCGCTGTCCTTGCCCAGTCGCGAAGCGCACTCCACCACCCGCCCCTGGTAGAAGGGCACCTCAGGGGAGCATTTCTCCTCCCCGATGAGGTGCTTGTAGAGGATGATGGATTTCTTGTCCTGGCCGGTGCCGAAATACAGGTTGGCCAGGCTGACCAGGAGGTCGTGGGCTTCCTTGGGGGCGAGCTTTCCGAAGATGCGCGGGGCATCCTGGGCCGAACCGCAACCCTCCCGGCTGTAGGTGAGGGTGAAGTCCTTCAGCGCCTCCTTGCGGATCTCGAAGCGGCGCTTCTTGCCCGAGCCCTCCATGTCCTCGAGGTAGATGACGGTCTGGAACTTGTCCTTGGCCTGCTCGCACTCGCCCATGTTGTAGTAGCACCATCCCTGCTTGTAGATGGCGTAGGGATAGACCTCGGAGTCTTCGTACTCGGCGACTTTCTTGTAGGCGATGAGGGCCTTCTCCAGCATGGCCGAGCCCTTGGTGGCTTGTTCGAAATAATATTCGGCGAAGGCCAGGTAGGCGTCGGGGACGAACTTCGACTTGGGATAGGTCCCGATGAGCTCCTTGTAGATGGTGAGGGCATCGGCCTTCTTGTCCATGTCCCACAGCGACGAGCCCAGAAAGAACAGCACCTTGTCGCGCTCGGGATAGTCCTTGTAGGTGTTGGCCACCTCGCGGTAGGCCTCGATGGCCTTGAGGCGCCATTCGTCTTCCTTGACCCGCAACGCCTTCTTGGCGGCGTCCACCTTGGCGCGCAGCTTCTCGTTGGTGGGGTCCTTGGCCAGCTCGTCGTCCTGCTCCTGGGCCTGGTTGAAGTAGTCGGTGGCCTCCTCGTAGTAGTTCTCGGCCAGGCGGAACTTGAGGGCCGCGACCTCCTTGGGATCCTGCTCGTACTTGATGAGCTCGAGGAGCTGAGAGCGGATCTCGGCGCGCTTGGTGGCGATCTGGACATCCACCGATCGGGTCTTTCGCCGGATCTCGGAATAGTCGATGGTCGGGCGCCGCTTGGGCTCCTCGGCCTTTTTGGGCTCGGTGGTGTAGGCCGAGGCCGCGACCGGAAGACCCGCGACGGCAAGCAGTACCAGCCAACAAGAGATGGTGCGCAGCATGAATCCTCCGGAACGCCGCTACTGGCCCTTGCGACAGCCGTAGGTCAGGGTGTACTCGTAGGTCCCGAGCTCGTCGCGCCAGTACTCGCCGTCATAGGGCCAGTATAGCTTCTCGTCGTCGGTGGCCGGGGTCCAGTCGTACTCCATCAGCGCCACGTTGGAGCGCGCCTGGGGGTCGTTGCGCACCTGCTCCAGCATGTTCTTCTCGGCGGTGGTGTTTTCCAGGGTGATGCGCGCGCCCATGGAGAGCAGCTCGGCCAGCGCCTTGCGCTCGGACTCCAGGCGCTTCTGGGTGAGGACGCCGGCCTGTTTCATGAGCTCTTCCTTGCGCTGTTTGAGGAGCAGGGTGAGCCGCTCGGCCAGCTTGCTGCGGGTGAAGGCCTCCTTGGCCTTGGCGATGCGCGCCAGCTCTCGGTCGATCTCGAGCACCGAGGCGTTGAGCACCTTGAGATCCTTGTCCGAGAGCGCCAGGTTGAGGATGCGCTTGAGCAGCTTCCCGGACTCTCCCGCGGGCGGCGCCTGCTGGATGGCCAGGAGCTGGCGGTAATAGGCGTCCGGCGCCTGGGCCTTCTTGAGCAGATTGTCGATCTCTTTGTACAGCGGTTCGTAGCGCTTCTTGAAGTCGGCCACGATCTGGTTGCTCTCGGGGTAGCGGCAGTTTTCGAAGTAGGTCACCGCCTTGAGGATCAGGCTCTCGGGGAAGTACTCGTCGGCGAAGAACGGGCTGTCGAGCGTGATCAGATTGCCCAGGGCCTTCTTGAAGTCTCCCAGGCGGAAGTTGGCCCAGCTCTTTTCGAACAGCGCCTCCAACCAACCCTCGCTGTCGCGCCCGATGTGGTCGTAGTAGAACAGCGCGTAGCGGAACTGCTTGTGGGCGTAGTGGGTACGCGCCAGCTGGAAGAAGGCCATCTCGCGCAGGTGGTCGTCGCGGAACTGGCCTTTCTTGGGGTGGAGGATCTGCACGACCCTCTTGAAGGCCTCCACCGCGGCCTGGAAGTTCTCCTCCTTGTAATAGATGATGCCTTCCAGGTACTTGGCCCGCGGGAAGAACTTGCTCTTCTCGTCGATCTGCAAGATCAGCGCCCGGGCCTTGGACAACATGCCCACCACGTCGGTGGGCAGGGCGCTGGGGCCGGTTTTCTTTTCCGCTTCGAGGTCGAGGCCGAAGCCCTCGTCCGCGGCGGCGGCCTTGCCCTTGCCGCCCGCGGGGGCCTCCTCCGCGCCGCCGCTGAGGTCGAAGCCGAACTCGTCGGCGGGGGCCTTGGCCTTGTCGTCTTTCTTTTCTTCCTTCGGGGCGGCGACCGCCTTGCCTGCCCGCTCCAGGTCCAGGCCGCGGAAGTAGAAGTACTTGGCCAGCAGGAACATGAACTCGTCTTTGTACTTCTTGGGGAACTCGATGTCGGCGAAGCGGGCGATGTCCTTGAGCACCTCGGACTGGTCGGTGATCTTGTGACTGATGAAGAAGAGCCATTCCAGCGAGGTCTTGAAGTACTTGTGCTCCAGGCCCTTGTCGAGCACCCGGCCGAAGGCCCACAGCGAGGAGTGGTACAGACCCATGCGGTAGAGCGCCTTGGAGAGCTGGTATTCCGCCAGCTCGAAGAAGGGCTTGGCCTTGGGGTTGTTGTAGAGATCCCAGAAGATGACCGCCGCCGTGGCGTAGTCTTCTTCCTTCATGAGATCCAGCGCCTTCTCGCTCTGCTCTTTTTCGAGGCTTTTCACCGACACGTCGAGTCCGAAACCGAAGTCCTCGCCCCCCTCCTGGCCACCGGCGGCCTTGGCGTCGGATTTTCCCTTGGGCGGGGTCTTGGGAGCGGGTTTCTTCTTGTCGTCTTTCTTGGGGTCTTTCTTCTTGTCGCCACCCGAGAGGTCCATCTCGAAGTCGTCCTGGGCCAGCGCGCAGGGAAGGCTCACGCCAGGCCCCGAGGGCTGTCCGCTCAATCCAAAGGCGAAGGCGACCAGACCGGCAACAATGGACATTGAGGTTCGCATGCCCGCACCTCGCTCACTGGAACTCGTACTCGAACTCCACCGGCAGATAGAAACTCACCGCCGCCATGAGCAGGAGGTGGTTCTGGATGTCGGTGAAGCGGGCGCCGGAGTCCAGCGACAGGGTCTCGGTGTACAGAACGTCGCGCACCTCCAGCTTGAACACCAGCCAGGAGGTGGCGAAATACCGCAGCCCGATGCCCACGTTGGTGGCCAGCCGGGCGCCCTTCTCGGTGTAGGCCACCCCGAAGCCGCCGAGCAGGTAGGCGTCGAACATCACGATGTTGTCGGTGAACAGCGCCAGCTTGCCGTAGATGGGCGACCAGGTGATGTCGCCGGTGAACAGCCAGCGCAGCTGGCTCACCTTGGGGAGGGCCGTGTTGGCCTGCTGGAAGAACTTGCCCATGTCGGTCTGGATGGTGGCGGTGTACAGGAAGTTGATCTCGAGCCCCAGCGAGTCGGCGGCGTGATAGGTGGCCTGGGCGCCGCCGCCGAGCTTCTGATAGAAGGCGTCGTTGAGGCTCAGGGCGAAGACCGGGGTGAGTTCGAAGCGCCCGCGCTTGAGGAAGTCCTTGCGCTGTACGCTCTTGATGCGGTCCTCCTGGATGGCCACCGCCGCGCTCTTCTCGGGCGCGGCGGGGGCCGGCTTGGCCTTCTCCTCGGCGGGAGCGGGCGCGGGGGCCGGCGCCGGGTCCTGGGCCAGCAGGCGTAGCGGAGCCAGCAGGAGCGAGCCGAACAGGAACGGGAGCGTGATGGCGATCTTCATTGCGCGTCCTCCGTCCGCCCCTCGAGCAGGAAGATGGAAAGCCCCAGGTTGAACACGAGCTGGTTCTGGACATCGGCGCGCTCGGGGCTCCCCTGCTTGATCTGGACCTTGTCGGTGAAGAGCAAGAAATCGACGACCTCGGCCTTGAGGGCGAAGGTGCGATTGAAGAAGAAGCGGAAGCCGAGCCCGAAGTGGGCCCCGAAACCCACCGCCGAGCTGGTGTCGAGTTCCCCGCCGATGAAGCCCAGGCCGCCCAGGAGATAGGTGTCGAAGTGCCAGATCCACTCGGCGGCCAGCGCCACCTTGCCGTACAGCGGCGCCCAGTAGAGGTCCGCCGCCGCCAGGAAGGTGCGCTTTCCGGCATAGGGCAGGTTGACCTCGGTGGCGGTGCCCTGGTAGGAGGCGTTGCCCGTCTCGAGGTTGAGATTGTAGGTGAACATGCCCTGGATGGCGAAGGACTCGTTCAGATGGTAGGCCGCCTGAATTCCGCCGCCGAGCTTCTGGTAGAACGCGTCGTTGAGGCTCATGCTGGTGAAGGGCAGCAGCGTGAACTCCAACCGCCCGGCCTTCATGAAGTGCCGGTTGGACACCGCGGGGATGCGGTCCTTGAGGCTCCGGCCCTCCTGGGCGCGCACCGGCCCGGATGCTCCGAACACGAGCCATCCGGAGACCAGAAACCATGCCCCGAATCCGGAAAGAACCCGCTGTTTGATTGGCATCGCCATCGAGTCTCTCCTCTTGACGTTTACGGCGCCGTTCCTGCCAATATTTTCTTTGGAATCACGGGCATATTTGGCTTTTCATGGTAGGACGGAGGCTCCGAGACTGTCAAGGCAAATCGCCGCTTCGGTGATGTATCCGAGTTTGTGTCAGGCAAGGAAAGGGGATACCCCTTCGGTTTGAGACAACCTCAAAAGGAGGTACCCCCAAATGCCGAAATTGGCATTCGCCAGGAATCTCGCTCAAGCG
>Ga0101944_10000312_pt1 | contig 148847 bp, 132 predicted proteins | sample DewCreD2012metaG_FD_75245 | JGI IMG/M metagenome (GOLD analysis project Ga0101944, IMG submission 75245) | Hot spring sediment bacterial and archeal communities from British Columbia, Canada, to study Microbial Dark Matter (Phase II) - Dewar... ...
AGAAGAAACGGGACTTACGGGAGGTTAAGAAGCTCTTACCAGCCTTTGAGAAGCTGCAGGTGGACGTAAAATACCTGGATGACATTCCTCAAGCTATATGCCGAGTATGTACACCACCACCTGCCCAAATACCAGTTTACGGCTCGCTCCAGTGCGTACCGGGGCGGTATTTATGGCCTATGCGCGGGAGAAGAGTGTGACCCATGCGACGCTGTTCCTGTTGCACCTACACCGGCATTTCCAGGAGTATGGGATCTCGCTATCCGGCTCGGTGATCCAGACAGACAACGGCACGGAGTTCACTGCACCGTGGAACAGTCGCAAGGTAACGGCATTCACGCAGGTGGTGGAGAAGTGTCTGGGAGCCACGCATCACCTCATTCCGCCAGGAGCGAAGACGTATCAGAGCGACGTGGAGAGTTTCCACCGCTTGGTGGAGGAGTACCTGTATGCGGCAGAACCGTTCGGCAGCGAGAAGGAGTCTTTGAGAAAGGCGGTGTTGTACCAGGCGAGTTTCAACTGTACGAGGAAAAACAGCTACAAGGGGGATACGCCCTTGAACCTCGTTCGGGAAACCTATCCGGGGTTACCGCTAGAGGCGTTGGTGTTCATTCCAGTGATCCTTGACAATCTGCTGGTTCCGTACAAAGATGAGTTAGCCCAATTGGCTAAAGTAGGGACAGGTAGTACAATGTGTCTTCACTTCCCAGGGAAGTCAAGCGTCCTAGATAAGCCAGCATCTAGGAGATCCTCCGGCGGATATCGAGCATGAGGAGGCCGGATCCGATGAGTAAGAACAAGTCAAAGGAAAGGTTGCTGAGCGACCTCAGCGGTATGTTCCGGGGCAGGAGAAGCGCTGTGGATGAGGCCCAGGAGATCATGTACGAAGCCTGGGAGGCTCCGACGCGACAGCGTGCGATTGCTCTGGCCAGGAAGGCGCTTGAAATATCTCCCGACTGCGCGGATGCTTACATCCTTTTGGCCGAAGAGGCGTCGAAATCCCTCGAAGAAGCCATTGAACTCTATGAGAAAGGCGTCCAGGCAGGGGAACGGGCCCTTGGCACGAAGAGATTCAAGGAATATGTCGGTCACTTCTGGGGTCTCCTGGAGACTCGGCCCTACATGCGTGCCCGTTCCGGCCTGGCGCAATGCCTCTGGGAGGCAGGCAAGCGTGCGGAAGCCGTGGAGCACTATTGGGAGCTCCTGAGGCTCAATCCCAACGACAACCAGGGCATCCGGTATCTTCTGATGCCGTGTCTCATCGAACTCGGTCGCGACGGGGATGCGGAAAAGCTCTTACACCAATACAAGGAAGACGGCTCGGCCGTCTGGATATACTCTACAGTGCTCCTGGAATTCAGGAAACACGGAGACTCCCCTACTTCCAACAAGTTGCTGCAAGAGGCCCTGGCCGAGAACAAACACGTCCCTTCCTTTCTACTAGGAAGCAAAAAGATGCCCCGCAATCTTCCAGATTATTACGGCTTGGGAGATGAAAACGAGGCCGTGCTCTATGCCTATGGGAGCAGGGGGGCATGGAAGGCAACCCCGGGAGCCCTGGAATGGCTCGCGACCAGGGTGAAATGAGGGGACGGCCCGTACCGTTTGAGCCTTCTATATCCGCCAGTCCTTCTATAGCCTTCTCGCTCTTCTCATGCGCGAAGGCAAGATTAGGTGTGTTCAAGGAAGTCTTAGGCACATACCTATACTACGATGAACCAAGGCAATAAATTCAGCCAGATCGGTTTCAGCCAGCGGGTCCATCTTGCATGACTGGAAAGAACGGCCAACCTGGAGCTTGCCGGAAACGGAGTGTCGTCCATCAAGGGCTCCATCCAATAGCTGCTCGAAGACAAGCTGTCTGTAGGTGGGAATGCCAAACGCGGCAATCGGGAGAAGGTGATTTCTATCCTCATGCAAATCTGTGTCCGCGGATCATCTGGTCGCGGTTTCCGGGAGGCTCATTGACCACATATAGACGGGGCTGGCAAACCTAAAGACCTCCATCATGTTGCACTTAACAGAAGATGATATAGAAGATGATGATTCTATATGATACATAAGGTACTCTATGCGGCTCTGGTCATTTCACCCTAAATACCTCGACTCCAAAGGACTGGTGGCCCTATGGCGGGAAGGGCTTTTGGCAAAGGCGGTCCTGGAGGGAAAAACCAGGGCGTATACCCATCATCCCCAGTTGGTACGGTTTCGGGAACATCCGGATCCCCTCGGTGCCATCCAGGCCTACCTATGGGTTGTACTGGAAGAGGCCACCCGCCGGGGGTATAAGTTCGATCCGGGGAAGGTGGGTTGGAGCGAAAAAGAGGTGGAGTGGCAGCACCAATCTGTGCATGGGCCCCCCCATAAACTGAAAGGCCCGCAAGAAATGGAGGGAAATGTGCACGTGACCCCCATCCCGCTAACCTTGGGGCAGTTAGCGTACGAATGGGATCACCTTCTACAAAAGCTCAAGACCCGGGACCCGGATCGTTACCAGCGCCTCAAACACCTCTCCGCGATCGATCCCCACCCCCTGATGAGGCTTACCCCCGGTCCTACGGCTCCCTGGGAGATTGTACGCTAGAATCTGCCCTCATCGGTTCTGTTCCAGGGACCATAACTCTTGTATAATAGGGGGTACACAGGAGGTAGGTATGGAAAACGCACCCTATAGCCCTGTTCCCCTGGAAAAAGCGTACACCCTCCTCAATGGAGGGGGGCTTCTCTGGATCTGCACGAAAGGGAAAGAAGGTCGATACAATGTCGCTCCCATTGCCTGGACCTGCCCCCTCGATTATGAACCTGTAACCAGACTTCTCTTCGTAAGTGACCCGGGACACGCTACGTTCGAGAACATAGTTCAGCAAAGGGAGTTCATCGCAGCCCTCCCCACCTACGAACAGAAGGATCTGGTTCTGAAGACGGGGAACGTGTCGGGAAGGAAGGTAGACAAGTTCCTCGAGTGGAATATCCCCTACTTCCAGGGAACGGTGGTGGATGCCCGGATTCCCCAGGGAGTAGCCGGCTGGCTGGAATGCAAGGTGATCGAAATCTACCGGCCTGGTTCGGTGGCTATCGTATGTGGGGAAGCTTTAGCCACCTCGGCTCTGCCGGACGCCTGGGAACGGGTGCTCCACCATGTGGAGGGGGAACACTTCTACCGGCCCGGCGAAAAGGTATGAAGGTGATGGAGTATGAAGGCGAAGAGCCGATTTCCCCTTTCCCCTAGACCGCCCCTTGTAATACCACCCTTGGGCGGTTTTTTGAAGGCCGCTCTTTCAGTGCTGGGGATCCTGGTACTGGGAGTCCTACCCCTCTTCGGCCTCGGAGGAAAAGAAGCGAGGAAAGATCCTGGGCGGCCCGACGCGAAGGGGCCAGTTCCGCTACAACAGGAAGAGTTCTCCCTGGCACGGGAACGGATGGTTCGAACCCAGATCGAGGCACGGGGAATCCGGGATAGCAAAGTTCTTACCGCCCTCCGTAAGGTACCCCGGCACCGTTTCGTTCCCCCAAATCTGGAACAACGGGCGTACGACGATACCCCTCTTCCCATCGGGTACGGACAGACCATTTCGCAACCCTACATCGTGGCCTACATGACGGAGGTGCTCGAACTTTCGGGAAACGAAAAAGTCCTCGAGATCGGTACAGGAAGCGGGTATCAAGCGGCGGTGCTGGCCGAGATCACTCCCCATGTGTTCACCATCGAAATCATTCCCGAATTGGCAGACCGAGCGAGGAGAACTTTAGATGAAACGGGGTACAGTTTTGTAAAGACCCGTACAGGGGACGGCTACTACGGGTGGGAAGAGGAAAGCCCCTTCGATGGGATCATCGTGACTGCCGCATCGGGACATGTGCCCCCTCCTCTCCTCAAACAGCTCAAAGTGGGAGGAAAGATCGTGATCCCCATCGGAGGGCCCTACGAAGTACAAATGTTGACCCTGGTAGAAAAACTGGGGGATGGCACCTTCCGTACTACACAGCTCCTCCCAGTACGGTTCGTTCCGTTTACCCGTAAAACCGAAGGGAGATAGGGGGATAGGGTGTATTCAGTACAGGGCTTGGGTTTCTCGCTTTTTCTATTCGTGCGAAAACTTGCCTCCCTCATCACCATGTTCTGCATTGGTTTCAGCCTCATTGCGGAGCAGGTTATCCTCATGCGATTTTTCTCTGAAACGAAACATCATCACATCGCTTTTTTCGTCATAGGAATCGCTTTGTTGGGGATCGGTGCAAGCGGAACGATCCTTACCCTCCTGCACCGGTCGGTTTTCCGGCATCCCGAGCTCTGGATCGGCGGTGGTTTATCCCTCTTCGCCCTGACGACTGCCGCTTCTCTTCCGTTGATCGAATCCCTTCCAATAGATTTTTTATATTTTATATACGATCCCATACAGATAATTTATATTTTTATATACATATTTATACTATTTCTGATATTTTTCTTCGGTGGGTTTATCACCGCGTCGGTCCTTGAACTTTTTTCCCAGGACGCTCCCCTCCTCTATGGGATCAACCTCATCGCAGGTGGAATCGGTGGATTGGCTCCCCTGCTTCTCCTGAATTGGTTTCCCTCCCATTTCCTTTTCCAGGCAATGAGCGGGTTAGGGATTCTGGGTGGACTTTTCTGGATTCTCACCGTAACCCCCAGGGATGGCGACTTGATCAAACGGCTCTGGGTATCTTCCCTCCTGGTAATTCTGGTAGTCGCCTTCCTTCCCTGGGAACCCAGGCCTGCATACTATAAACTTCTTTATACGTTACAGAAACTGCAGGAAGAAGGATTGGCAAAAAAAGTATGGGAGAAACGAAGCCCAAGGGGAACATACCTCATGTACGAGGCCCCCACCCTGCACTACACTCCCTTTGCGGGGTTAAAGGCAGCTAGTCCCCCTCCACCCCAGATCTCCATCCTCAAAGACGGTGAACGTGTGGGAACCATATACAGGATAACTTCTCTCAAGGAGGCGGAAATTCTCGATAGTACTCCCCAGTCGGTTCCCTATCGAATGGTTCATCGCCCAAAAGTACTCATTCTCGACGAAACCAGCGGATTGAATTTCCTCCTGGCCAAACGGTTCAACGCCTCTTCCGTCACGATAGTGGTAAGCGATCCAATTCTTGCGGAAATCCTAACGGAGAAGCTACAGATCTATGGAATCTTCTTTGACGAGGGGACCGAAATCATCTGTGAAGAACCTAGACTGTTCCTGGAACGTGCAAAGATGGAGGATCGGAGGTTCGACATCATCCACATCGCCTCCACCGAAAGCCTTCCAGCAACCACCTCGGGCCTTCTGGCTCCCCGGGAAAACTTTCTTCTTACAGTGGAGGGAGTTCGAGAAACCCTATCGATCCTTACCGAAGAAGGGATCCTTTCGGTGAGCCGGGGATTGCAAACCCCGCCGCGGGATTCCTTCCGATTCCTTATCCTAGCGAAACAAGCTTTAAAGCAACGGGGGGTAAAAGATCCAGAGAACTACGTACTCCTGGCTCGTAACTACCTTGCGTTTCTCCTCCTGATAGGGATAGCTCCTGTGTCCACCCAGCGGAAGCAACGATTCCTATCGGTATTGCCGGGCCTGGGAATGGATCCAGAATACTACCCCGGTGTACGGGCAGAAGAGATCCTCCCCTATCGGAACCGGGTGCCGGGTCCCCCCGGCCAACCCTACTCGTACTACCATTGGGGAGCGAAAACCATTCTGGAAGGGGACCCGAAAGCTTTGATCGATCAGTGGGTGTACGATGTATCCCCTGTCACGGATCAGAGACCCTACTTTCACAATTTCTTTTCATGGAGAGGTCTGGGTCAAATTTATTCCCAGTTGGGAGTAGAGGGGATACGGAAAGCGGAGTTGGGGTATCTCATTGTAATCATCACAGGGTTCTGCATGGGAATCATCGCCCTTCCCCTTCTACTCCTTGCCCTATCCCGTGGGGGGGGACGAAGTTCCCCTTCAGCGGGAAGACTCTATGCCGTAGTGTATTTCACATGCATCGGATTCGCCTTCCTCTTCTTGGAAATCAGTTGGTTAGCCTTTTTCAGACGCATCGTGGGGGATCCCTTCTTGACGGTAACGATCGTGTTGACCGGCCTATTGGTTTCCGCAGGAGTGGGGAGTATGAGAGTGGGAACGGCAGGAAGCCGTCTGGAGTTCCTCATACTGAAAGCCGCTTTTTGGATTCTACTGATCCTTCTACTGTATGAAACTGTAGTTCCTTACCTAGTGTTTCCCCTTGCCCAAATACATCCCCTCATACGGTATGGGATTGCGTTGGCCCTGGTTGCTTTGCCAGGGTATTGGATGGGAGTGTTTTTCCCCATCGGGTTACGGATGGTCCAACGCCATGGACATTCCCTGTTACCTATCGCCTGGGCATCCAACGGATTTGCCTCGGTTATTGCCTCCCCTCTGGCTCAACTCCTTGCCATGAGTTACGGATTTCACTGGCTCTTCCTCCTGACAGGGATTTTCTACCTAATTGCTGCCTTATACACCTTTTTCTATCAGGTAATCAGGGGAATTCTCTTGGAAAAACGATCCCCTTGACAGGAAAGGCTATTTTCAAGGAATATCAGAAAACTCCATAGCTGTAAAAGAATAAAAGAAAAGAAGGCAGGAGGCTCTGGTTGGGGTTCACACTACTTTTCTGTTCCTGGGTCGTACTGGGAATCGGAAGTTTGCTTTTATGGTTTCTACGGAATAGAAACATGTCTCAAACGGCCGGGACAGTGACCGTTTTAGTTTCTTCCATGATGATGATAGGAGCATCCCTCTGGGTATTGATCAGTGGGAGTTCCGAAGAGTATTACCACCCCTGGAATGTTCCCTTTGGTTCGTTCTACCTCCGGATAGATCTTCTTTCTGCCCTGTTCCTGCTTCTTTTAGCTGTGATCGGAGGGCTCTCCGCTCTGTACAGTCATGCCTATTTTTCGGAAGAAAAGAAGCACAGGTCCCTCGCAGGGTATTGGTTCTTCTATTTCCTCCTTTTCGGAGGAATGTCCCTCGTGTTCACCGCGTACAATGGAGTACTCTTTCTCCTGGCATGGGAAGGGATGTCCCTCGCTTCCTTTTTCCTGGTGCTCCACGAAAACGACAAGGAGGAAGTACGAAAAGCGGGATGGGTCTATTTCGTGGCCACCCACGGAGGAACAGCCTTCCTCCTCGTCCTGTTCAGCATTCTTGGCTCTAGTTTCGAAATCTGGGATTTCAATGCCTTTCAGTACCCGGCAGTAGGGGGAACCTTCTTGTTCATTCTCGCCTGGATCGGCTTCGGGACAAAAGCTGGATTCGTACCCCTCCATATATGGCTTCCGGAAGCTCATCCGGCCGCTCCTTCACCAGTATCCGCTTTGATGAGCGGGGTGATGATCAAAACAGGCATATACGGTCTCATTCGGGTCCTATCCTGGGCAGAGGGGAAGATCCCCCTGTCGTGGGGAATCCTCTGTATCGGTTTCGGCGTTCTCACGGGAGTGCTGGGGGTCCTGCATGGGTTGGGGAAAAGAGACATGAAGGAGATCCTGGCCTACTCCAGCATTGAACATATCGGGATCATCGGGATGGGATTGGGGATCGGCCTGTACGGAATGAGTCGGACTTTGGGAATGGCTGCCCTGTTGGGATGTACCGCTGCCCTGTTTCACGTGATCAATCACGGTTTCCTCAAATCATCTCTATTCCTAGGGGCAGGGACAGTCTTACACGCTACCCACACCCGAAACATCGAAGAACTGGGCGGGCTCTTTAAAAAACTTCCGAAAACAGGAGCTCTATTCGGCCTTTCTTCCTTTGGAATCGCGGGTTTACCCCCCTTGAACGGTTTCGTGGGGGAGTTCCTCCTGCTTCTCTCTGTTCTGGCCCTCTGTATCCAGGGAAGTGCATTCCTGGATATCTTTCTGGCTCTTGTTGTCCTACTCTCCTTGGGAATCATCGGAGGAGGGAGTGTAGCCTGTTTCACACGATTGTTTGGAGTTACCTTCCTGGGAGACCCCCGGAAGGAGAAAGAAGTACATCTAAACGAAAGAGGCACGTGGGTCTTACCCCTCTACCTATTGGCAGGCTGTAACCTTCTACTGGGAATCGGTAGCATAGGGCTGGCCCCCCTCGTGTTTGGGGCAGTGGTGTCTACCTTACCGGACATCCCCTATAAAACCGCGCTAGATACGGTCAGGGTCCTTCGACAAACCCTCCTTCCCCTGGGGATGCTGGGAGTGGTCTTCCTGAGTGTTCTCTTTCTCCTTTTCAGAATCAGGAACTTGATCTTGAAGCATCGTTCGATAGATTCCTCTCCCACCTGGGACTGTGGATACATCCTACCCTCCCCCCGCATGCAGTATACGGGATCTTCCTTCTCCCAGCCCATCCTTCGTCTTTTTCGCGGATTATTGCAGATAAAAGAAGCTTTCCACTGGGAAGGGACACTTTTCCCCAGCTCGGCCTCCTATGCTTCTAAGCTGTACGATCTGGCCATGCGAACCGTGTATGAACCCTTCCTTCGATCCATCACGAAGGTTGCCACTCGTATCTATGAGTTACAGGAAGGAAGGAACCAGGTGTATATCCTCTATATCGCTCTCACCCTTTTGATCCTCATGGTGATGTTCCTGGGAGGAATTCCTTGAGCCCCATTCTCGCCATCGTACTATCCCCCCTTCTTTTGGGGATCATTGCAAAAACCAAAGCGTTCTTTGCTGGCCGCAAGGGGCAACCCTTACTCCAACTCTACTACGACCTTTTCAAACTGCTCCAGAAAGGAGTGGTTTACAGTACTTCCACCACCATCGTGATACGCCTATCCCCCTGGATCGCCCTGGCTGCCGCTTCGACTGCCCTCTGCATCCTTCCTGTGCCAGGTCATCCCGGATGGATCTCCTTTCCCGGAGATTTTTTCGTACTCTTTGCTCTTCTGGCGGTGTTTCGCTTCAGCCTGGTCTGTGCAGCCCTGGATACGGGTTCCTCCTTCGAGGGGATGGGCTCAAGCAGGGAAGTGTTCTTTTCCTTTTTGGCAGAACCAGCTTTACTATTGGGTTTCCTGGTTCTTGCCTTCGGCCTGGGAGGGTACTCCCTGCAAGAAATTCTTTCCGATCCTTTCTCTATAGGGAAAGGGAAAACAGTGGCCCTGTACTTCATCTCGGTGTCCCTCTTCATCGTGTTGCTGGCGGAAAACTCCCGCATCCCCTTCGACGATCCCAACACCCATCTAGAACTCACCATGATTCACGAGGTGATGATTCTGGACCATAGTGGTCTCGATCTAGGGGGAATCCTCTATGCCTCGGCCTTGAAACTCTGGATCCTGGGTTCCCTCTGGGTGAGTATCAGTATCCCCATGGGATGGGGGAACTTCTACCTGGACGTAGTGGTTTTCCTCGCTTCTATGGGGCTCCTGGCAGTGTTCATAGGGTTCATGGAATCCATCCTGGCCCGGGTTCGATTGATTCGGGTTTCCCATGCTCTGTCGTTAGCCACCGTACTGGCCGTCTTGGCATTCCTATGGATAATCGGGTGACGGAAATGGAACATACTATTCTAAATCTTTTGGTTTTGACGATCCTTCTCTCCAACATTCGTTTACTGAATACAAGCCGTATCCCGGTGATGATTCTTGCCGTGGCCATCCAGGGCTTCGTGATCGGAGTACTTCCCCTGGTGCTGCACTGGGAACGAATACACATTACCTTGTTCCTCATTTCCCTCATCACGATTGTAATCAAGGGGGTAATTCTCCCCCGTCTTTTAAATCGCTCCATGCAGCAAGCGGGAGTCATTCGGGAGGTAGAACCCTTTGTGGGCCCTACAGCCTCCCTTTTGATCGGACTTTTCCTTCTTGCCCTAAGTTACTGGATCACTGTTCCCCTGCGGTCTTCCCTTCCTGAGGGGTTCTTCTTCGTACCCGTATTGGCTCTGTTCACGGTGTTCAACGGCCTATTCCTTATCGTTAGCCGCAAAAAGGCCATTACCCAAGTGATCGGGTACCTCACGATGGAAAACGGAGTGTATGCCTTCGGTGCCTCTCTGGCAGTAGACCATCCCTTTTTGGTGGAACTGGGGGTTCTACTGGATGTGTGGGTAGGGGTATTCATCATGGGAATTGCCATCTACCACATCAATAGAGAGTTCGATCATATCGATACGGATAAATTGTCTACGCTGAAACACTAAGGGGTGTCAGGATGGCCTGGATTATCGTTGTCGTACCATTACTCCTGGGACTTTTTTCGCTACCCCAGAGGAATAATCGCCTTCTCCTTCTGGTACTGAGGGTCGGGGGAATAACTCATTTCCTCATTACCCTTTTGTTCTGGCTCCTTCCGAGCGAGGGGAGCCCTCTCGTGTTCCTCGATCCCCTGGGTATCCTGATTCTTACAGTAACGAGTTTCCTCTTCCTGATGGTTTCCTTCTATACGAAGGGATACCTGAAAACCCATACAGAAAGGGTTTCCCTCGCCATCGGTTGTCTGTTCTTTTTCCTGGCTGCCATGAGTCTCGTCTGTATCAGCGCCGATATGGGCCTCCTCTGGGTGGCCGTCGAGGCTACCACCTTAGCCAGTGCCCCTCTTATTTATTTTCACAAGGATCACCGGAGCCTGGAGGCCACATGGAAGTACCTATTGATCTGCTCCGTCGGAATTGCGCTGGCACTGATGGGGAATATCTTTCTTTCCTATGCCGGAGGTTCATCCGTAGAGAGTCTCCATATTCCAGAGCTACTAGCCAGCGCCGACCGTTTCGATCCGCGATGGCTCAAGGTTGCCTTCATCCTTCTTCTTGTCGGGTACGGAACCAAGATGGGGTTGGCTCCCCTGCACTCCTGGCTTCCCGACGCCCATAGTGAAGCCCCTTCGATTGTCTCTGCCCTCCTGTCCGGCTCTCTCCTGAACTGTGCATTTCTAGGAATCCTCCGGGGATTTGGAATCCTCCGTCAGGCCGGGTTGGAAGGCTGGGGAGGGAACATCCTGATTCTTTTTGGACTCGTTTCTCTAACAATGGCGGCCCTTTTCTTGATTCGTCAGACCGATTTCAAACGATTGTTGGCCTACTCCAGTGTGGAACATATGGGAATCCTCGTACTGGGAGCCGGTGTGGGAGGGATTGCAGGAACAGGAGCTATGCTCCACCTGGTAAATCATTCCTTTGCGAAGGGTCTTCTGTTCCTCGTAGCAGGCAATATTCTCACCATCTACCAGACGAAACAAATCGACTCTGTAAAAGACCTTGTCCACCACGCTCCCTGGAGCGCCTTCCTCTGGATGGTAGGTTTCCTGGCCATCACGGGTTCTCCTCCCTTTGGTCTGTTTTTCAGCGAATGGATCATCCTGAAGGGCATGATCGACAGCGGACACTGGGTTTCTCTCGTAGTCTATCTGGCCGCTCTCTTCATTGTGTTCGCTTCCCTTTCCAGATACGTGATTCAGATGACCTTTCCGAGGGGTACAATTGCTATCGAGGCCCACCAAGCGGAAGAACCCTTCTGGATGTGGGGTCCTCCCCTTGTGCTTTCGGGTATTACGTTGATCCTGGGCTTGTATGTACCCCCCACTCTTCTTTCCTTCCTCACCATGGCATTTTCGGGATAGGGAGGTAGCGTATGCAGAATGGAGAATCTATCCCATTGAACGCCATCCCGAAGCTCGAGTTCTCCAGTTTCAAAGTGGCACTGGTGGAGGGAGTGGCGAAGGGTTTCCGGATCGCGGGTTTATGGGCAGTCCCTTCGGGACCTGCGTATAAATTATTCGGCGCTCTCCTGGATCCCGCCACTCGATCTGTAGAGGTCCTCTCCAGTACGGTAGAGAAAACCTATCCTTCCCTCACACCAGATCTACCCTGTGTGCACTGGTTCGAACGGGATCTGGCAGAACGGTTGGGTTTGATTCCCCAGGGGCATCCCTGGCTGAAACCTATACGGTTCTACCGGGGTGAAGCGGGAAAAGTCGAGTTTTTCCGTGTGGCAGGGGAAGAAATCCATGAGGTAGCTGTAGGGCCCGTGCACGCGGGGGTAATTGAACCAGGACATTTTCGGTTCCAATGCCATGGGGAACGAGTGATTCACCTCGAGATCTCCCTGGGGTATCAACATCGGGGGGTGGAACGTGCTCTTACGGGAGGTCCCCACAGACGAAGCATCCACTACGCGGAAACTCTCGCCGGAGATACCACCATTGGCCATGGGACAGCCTACGCGATGCTGATCGAAGGGCTTTCGGGTTGTAAGCCCTCCCTCTATGCGGAATGGATCCGTGCCATCGCTCTGGAACTGGAAAGATTGGCCAACCATATTGGAGACATCGGCGCCCTTTCGGGGGATATCGGGTTTCTCCCCACCCAGAGTTACTGCGGTCGTATTCGGGGGGACGTACTGAACCTCACCGCATTGCTCTGCGGGAACCGGTTCGGGAGGAATCTCCTTCGACCGGGAGGGGTACGGTATCGCATAGAGCAAGAACGACTCGATACTCTACGGAAAAGACTGAAACAGATCGAGGAAGACACCTCTTCCGCCATCGAGCTTTTCTTCGAAACCCCTTCGGTACGCGCGAGGCTGGAAGGTACAGGGGTGGTTCCGGCCGCTACGGCTAAAGAGTTGGGATTGGTGGGTCTGGCTGCCCGCGCTTCAGGTCTACCCATCGATGCGAGGAAGGATGTTCCCTGGGGTTACTACCGAACTCAATCCCCTCTCCAATCGGTGCATTCCACGGGAGATTGCTTTGCCCGGGCCTACGTCCGTTGGTTGGAGATCCAGGAATCCTTTCGATTCCTTTTCCTTATCACCGAAAGAATTCCAGAGGAAAACGTAGAAGAGGAAGCTCAACTCTTACGAGAATCTGGGTCGACACACCTGCCCCTCTCACCCGAATCCTTCTGTATCGCCCTTACCGAAGGGTGGAGAGGGGAAATCGTTCACCTGGCCGCTACGAATCGGGAAGGGAAGTTCGCCTGGTACCGAGTCTTCGATCCTTCCTTCCACAATTGGTTCGGGCTTGCCTACGCGATGCGAGAAGGGGAGATCTCCGATTTTCCCCTATGCAACAAGAGTTTCAATCTTTCCTACTGCGGGCACGACCTGTAGGAGATAGGAGGATCCTTCATGTTCACCACACCGTTGCTATCCATCCTGAAAACGAGGGCCAAACAGGGGTACAGGACTCTCGGTTACCCGAAAGGTTCCCCTCCTACCCTCTCCGATCGGTTCCTGGGTAGGCCCGTACTCCTTCCTGGCCACTGTCCTACTGACTGCTCCCGCTGTGTGGACTCCTGTCCTGTGGATGCTCTGGAAATGAGGGATAAAAGACTACAACTAGACATGGGCTTGTGCCTATTTTGCGGAGCCTGCCTCGAAGCCTGTCCTAGCGGAACGATTCGGTTCAGCCAAGAGTTCCGATTGGCCGCGAAGGACCGGGAAAGTTTGGTCATCCATCAAGAAGTACCCCCGATGGAAACTTTTTCGGCGCGGAAGGAAACCGAGAGGGAAAGCGCAGGAGTCCGTCAGACGGCCTCACAAGAAGAATCGAAAGTTACACTCCTCGCGACCGATATTTCCAAGAAGTTCAAGCGCTCCTTCCGGCTTAGGCAGGTGTCTGCCGGAGGGTGCAACGCATGCGAGGCTGACTGCAACGTGCTAAGTACTCTGGCCTGGGATATGGGAAGATTCGGGATCCAATTCGTAGCTTCACCCCGGCACGCGGACGGGATCCTCGTTACAGGCCCCGTCACGGAAAACATGAAGGTTGCCCTGGTAAAAACCTATAAAGCGGTCCCCTCTCCGAAAGTAGTGATCGCGGTGGGAAGTTGTGCCATCGGAGGAGGTCCCTATAAGGATCATCCGGAACAGAAGAATGGCCTGAATACCCTCCTGCCCGTGGATCTCTACATTCCGGGCTGCCCGCCGCATCCTTTAACGATCCTGGAGGGATTGCTTCGGTTCCTGGGCCGCGTCTGAAGAGGGAGTCCACTCCGATGCAGGGAAAAGGTTTTGTGGGGAAGGACTAACTTATGGAAAGAAAGTTGCGACTCTCTCCCCTAGAACTTTTTCTTGCGGGAAAAGAGATTCGTTTTCGTCTTCCCCCTAGGCTTTCATCTGCCCGGGAGCTATTGGAAAAACAACTGATTTTACTATTACAGGCTGCAGGTTACGACCAATACCAGAGAGAAATATTGTTCTGCGTCCACGAGTTGGTTTCCAATGGATTCAAGGCAAACCTCAAGCGTACTTTTTTTCAGCAAAGAGGACTGAATATCGAAAACATGGAGGATTATCGAAGGGGAATGGAGGAGTTTCGAAACCTACTTGGAACTTCTCATACCCCTCGGGAAGATGCAGCCCTCTCTTGCGAGAACTCCTCCTGGGTGAAAGTGAAAGTACACTTAACATCCAAGGGTCTTCTTTTGGGAGTGGAAAACAACGAAACCCTTCATTACTACGAGCGCCTTCGGATTCTGGATAAAGAGAACCGCAGCAGTCGCATCCAAACCGTTACCGAACTCTTGCTGGATTCCCATGATACCGAGGAAGGTGCAGGGTTAGGCCTTCTGTTTCTTTTCTATATCCTGAAGCATCGCCTACCGGGCAGCACCTTTGCCCTCGTAACGGAACCAGGAATCACCCGTATGGAACTAAGGTTTCCCGCTACCCTCTCGAGGGGGAATAAGTTCTTCGAATAAAAAGTTAGTACACTGCGTGTTGTGGCCCAGAGGACTCTTCCTATCCTGGAGGTGCTTTGGCCAGAATCACGAGGGTCTCTGCTTTTGTATCGTAGGGAGCCTTCTGTAGGTTCCCACATACGGATATTTCTGAAAAACCGGCTTTCCGAAGGAGTTCCTTTACTTCCCTGGCAGAGTACAACCGCTGGGAAAAAGTGTAGTCGCATCGACTGTCTTCGGTGATCAGGATCCAGCGGTTCTTGAGGAGGGTCCAGTCTTCTTCCACCTCGTAGCGGGCCAACACGTACATCCCCTCTTCTTCGTACCATTCGGAATCTTTGAAGTCCCGAGCGGCGATCTCCTTCCCTTTGGTTTCGATCAACAACACCCCTGAAGGGGCAAGGCAGTCCCGCATCCGCTTGAGGAAGCGGAGGTCTTCCTCTTCCGATTCGAAGTAACCAAAGGAGGTGTACAGATTCAGGATCACGTCGAAAGGGTGGGGAGGATGAAACTCTCGAATATCCTGCACGAAAAACGTAACCGAAAGCCCTTCGGAAGCGGCCGATTCTTCCGCTGCACGAATGAAATCCTCGTTAAGATCCACTCCGATAACGGGAAACCTACGCCGGGCAAACTCCAGGGCATGGCGTCCCACCCCGCAACAAGCGTCCAGGATCCGTTCCGTACCCTTAAGCCCCAACAGAGAGATGATGGCATCGACTTCCGAGGGTGTCTGTGCCCACCGTTCTGGACCGAACATTAACGGAGCAAAGACCTGCCACAATCTAGAGTTCTTGTACCAATCGCGGCCGAGGGACTTCCGTTCCGGATCAGTCATGGGGGATGATACTATTTTCGGAGCTTATAGATTACATCGATCGCCTTGAGTTTCACGTCCCGTATATAGTTGGCCTCGAGAATTTCGATCAGTACACCCAAGGTTTCAGGGTTCTTGATTCCATCGTCCGACTTGGCTAGTTTTTCGATAGCCAGGAGGGTGGCAAAGGCAGAATTGTTGTCCGGAGTCGCCTTCATGTTCTCTTTATGGAGAACCCACATCATACGGTTCAGTACATCCCCCTTAGGGTCTTTGCCGATTCGGCCCAAGGCATACACCGCTTCTGCCAGTACCATGGGTTCGGTATCCGTCATCACCACGTCCAGTAGAATCCGTTGCGCCCGTTCGCCCCCGATTTCTCCCAGGATATTGCAAGCATCCTTCCGTATCAGGTTGAAGTTCTTCGTATTCGGTCCCTGTTCCTGCTTGGCTAGGCTCTCCAGGATTAGGAAAGCCCCTGGATTGTCGTCATTGATCCGTTTATCCGCTGCCATCGCGCGGAGACTTTGAATGGCAAGGTTTTTTACCTCCCAATCGTTGGATTGGGCCTGGTTTTTGATGATTTGAAGCTCGATATTCTGACTGAGGTACAGTTCCTCGATGGTCCGTTCCCTCCCTCGTTCAGGAGCGGGTGCCTTGCTGTTCTGTGGAAAGATGGGGTAGGCCCCGACCAGGAAGACGCACACCGCAGAAACTACCCATAGGTTCCGTTTTATCATACACTTTCCTCCCCTGCTACCATACACTAATTTTCCACGTTTCGCCAATTTTTTCAAGCTGATAGATCAGCACAGGATCCTGCCGCACGAACATGAAGGCTTTCACCTTGTTCTGATCGGTAAAAATCAAGTCGTCCAGCCGAACGGAAGCTCGACTGGGAACTACCACGTACATGAAGTAATCATGGAGAGTCTTGATTTCGATTTTGTTGCGCTTCAGCAGAGGTTGCTCGTTGATCTTTTTCAAGTTTTCAGGATCCATCACCGAAGCGATGAACTTGGGTGTCAAGTACTGTTCCCACCGATGGTAGTCCCCTGCTTTGATGATGGAGTTCAGTTCCTCGATCACTCGTTCTACCTCTTGAAAGGTTTTTTTATATTCTTCCTGGGTGATCTTGATGTTCTCGTCTTCCACCTTCGAGGTAGATACCTCTTTCGGGATAGAAGGCTCGGGAGCGGGCTCTGCGGCCGGTTCTTTCCTTGGTTCCGGGGGCGGTTCCGGTGTCGGGTGAGGCGGCGGAGAGGGTGAAGGGGCGGGAACTGCCTGAGCGGGTGAAAGGGGGGGGCTGACAGGTGGGCGAGGGGTACCGCAGGAAAAAACGAAAAGTAGACTGCATGCGAGTAGAAAAGTCCCCCGATTCATAGTTGAAAGTGTATTGTCCATCCCTGGATTTGTCAATTCAATCGGGAAGAAAATCTATTGCCCAAGAGGAAAAACCGCATTAGTATGATCAACGGTGAGTAAGAAAGAAGAATTACGAAAACTACTCAAGGCTTACATCAACAAGACTCAAGAGCCGGATCTCTCCTATTCTGCCTTTCGGTCCATACTGGACAAATACCTGGAGCGGTACGAAGGGGAACTGAAAGAGTTGGCTTCCGTGAAGAACGAATTGGATCAACACCTGCCTACCCTCCTCAACGAACTGGGTGAGGAGGGGATCGTGGAGGTAGTCCAGAAACCGGATGGCAGTAAAACCATACGGTTCCTCGAGTTCTACAGGGAGTTGATCGAGCAACGGTACAAGGTCATGCAGAGTCGTGGAGATACTCCTTTCCCTTCGGAACAAAGCTTTTCCATCATGTTCCCCCCAGACATCCTCATTCCCGTTGACGTAAAGGTGGATTTCGGTTCGTACCTCGAGTTGGGTGAACATCAACCGCCACGGATTCTAAGGATCCTGTTTCCCGAACTGTCCAAATCCTTGTTGGTTACCACCCCCCTTCTTTCCAGAGTGCTACTGGAACTTGCCTTGCAAAAAATAAGACAATACCTCCGGAACCAGAAGAACGCTACCTACATCCAGCACAAGCTGGTCCCCCTGTTCAGGGGGAGAGAGCGAATTCTAAAGGATCAGATGATCAATGTGGTGACCAAACCTGACCTCACCCTCCAGGATCTCATGAATCCGACAGACTTCATGTATCAGTTCTGGAGTCAGACGACCAGTTTTCTTTTGAAAGAATTGCTCGAAAAAAAGGAAAAGCTGGAAGAAGAGAATGACCTGGCCATAGCGGCCTATCTGATAGGGGCCTACTCCATCTTCTACAAGGGAAAGACCACCAAGGAAAGGGAAACGGAAACCGCGTTAAAGACCCTGTCGGGATACTTCGAAAAATCACCCTATGCGTATACTTTTCATGATATCTATACCTTCAAAGATTCCAAAGGGTTTCCGCTGGTAAAGAAAATCGACAATGCAACCTTGCAACAGTTCCTCGATCGTCAAACCACTCCCGCGGACCCCAGATCTCTGCCTGAAATCATCAGAGTAAAGACCGTCGACAAGAAAGAATACTTCATTTCCAGGAGCACGGTTTCGAAATTTCTATTGGAAAGGTCTTTTTCCCTTTTTAGGGAGATTCGGGCCCGTATCGTTCAGGATTGGTACGAGGCTCTTCAGGAGGACGAAAAAAGGAAAGAGTGGAAGGATCCCCAGGCATTCGAGGAGTATGCTCAATCCGTTCTCAAGCAATTGGACCCGCTATTCTTTAGTTTGCTGAATTTCAGTCTCCTATTCCTCATTCTGGAGCAGGTAAAACCGAACCCCATGGAAAAGGAGTTCCTCGAATCGGTACTCGATCGAAAAGGAAAGAAGATACACCCCATTACCAAGATCTTCCGTCTCTATCCGGAAGATCTTCTGGCAGAAGCCAAACTGAGGCTCCCCTTCTGGAAAACCGTCCCCATCCTGAAACAGATCGTGCAGTTTTTTCTCCGGTTGTATTCCACCCAACCGAAACCCAAGAAGACGAAGAAAGCAGGAGAGGAAACGGCTATCACCCTCGGTACCACAACCTCCAAGGGAGAAGAATTACCTTCCGAACCTTCCGAATCAACCGCCACTACTGAGCGGGCACAACGGGTGAATTTTCAAAAGACTATCGAAGCCTTGAGGGTACGGTACGGGGGGCCTAAGGGTGATGTGCAACGGGAACTGAAAGAGCTCATCAACCTATGGAATACCCTGCTAGATTCGAAAGCCAAGGCGAACCTGGTGGAAGACGTAAACTCCCTCGTACGGGATTTCCTACGAAAACTCAAGATCGCTCAACGGTACCAGGCTCCCACCCCCGAACGATTGGAGAAGCTGGCGGAGGAACTCGTCGCCCATGAGGCTTTGGAGAGAATCCGGAACAAGGAAGCGTTGAAAAAATACATTCTCCTGTACATGCTGGAGGTTCTCAGTAAGGTGCGGTAAACAACTGGTCCACGAACTGTTTGATGCTTTCGATCTTCATGTGCAGTTCTTTTTCCGCCTCTAGAACGGTCAAGCCTGGGAGAGTACAACAGGAGATATAGAACTTGATTTTCGGCTCGGTTCCCGAAGGACGGGCACTTAGGATGCTCTCATCTTCCAGGAAGAACTGGAGAACGTTGGAGCGAGGTAGGGAAATCTTCCCGGTTTCCCTACCCTCGGCATTCCTTTCAGAACCTGCAAGGTAGTCTTTGATCTTAACCACTCTGCGGGAACCGATCCGATCGGGGGGGGAAGCGCGCAGGGTGTTCATCAGTCCTTCCATTTGACGCATTCCTTCCTCTCCCTTGAACTCTTTCGAAACCAACGCTTCCCGGTAGTGCCCGAACTGGAAGAAGAGCTCCTGAAGTCTCCGATACAGGGACTTACCCTGGCTCCGGTAGTATAGACACATCTCTACCGTCATCACAGCGGCAGATACAGCGTCCTTGTCCCGCACTTCCGTATTCACCAGGTACCCGTAACTCTCTTCCCCTCCAAACACGTACTGGTACTCACTCTTTTCTTCCTCGAACCTCCGGATCATTTCCCCGATGTATTTGAAACCGGTTAGCACATCGACGCAGACAGCTCCATAGTACTCGGCGATCTTTCTCTGCAGCTCTGTGGTTACGATGGTTTTGATGATTACAGGTTTACGGGGAAGGGTGCCCAACTCTTTTCGAGTGGAAAGGATATAGTCTTCCAAAAGACAGCCTAGCTGATTTCCAGTCAAAAGGACGAACTTTCCCTGATCTTCCACAGCCACCCCTAACCTGTCCGCATCAGGATCCGTTCCCATCACGAGATCCGCTTTCAATTCGGTACCCAATTCGAGAGCCAGGTGGAGGGCTTCAGCTTCCTCTGGATTGGGATACTTTACGGTTGGGAAGTTTCCATCAGGCATTCGCTGGGCAGGAACCGTTTGGACGGGAACCCCCAAACGTTTCAACACCGTTTCCACAGGAAACGTCCCCGTTCCATGAAGGGGGGTATATACGACTTTCACTGTCGAAGCTTCCTCGAGGAACAGATTCGGTCGCAGAACCGTGGTTTCCACCATCCGAAAGTACGCTTCGTCCACCTCCCGATCTATAACACACACCCAACCGTCGGACTCCAATTCTTCCAGGGGACGGGAGAGGATCCCCGTGGACACCTTCCCCACCTCCTGGATGATTCCTCTGTCATGGGGAGGAACGATCTGAGCCCCGTCTGCCCAGTACACTTTGTATCCGTTGTATTCCGGTGGATTGTGGCTGGCGGTTATCACGATTCCCGTATCGGCCCGGAGCAGCCGAACGGCAAAAGAAAGCATCGGTGTAGGACGAAGAGTGGAAAAGATGTATGTCCGGATTCCATTGGAACCCAACACTCTTGCCGCTTCCCGGGCGAACACATCGGAGAAACGCCTGCTGTCGTATGCGATGACAGCCACGCCCCTTGGTTTTTGCTTCCTTAAGTAATTCGATAGCCCCTGGGTTGCCCTGCGCACGGTGAAGGGATTCATTCGATTCGTTCCCCCACCGATAACCCCCCGCATGCCACCTGTGCCGAACTCCAGATCCCGGTAAAACCGGTCCTGCAGTTCGCGCCAATCTTCCTTCTGGAGGAGATCTTCCACCTCCTTGCGAAAGGAAGGATACTCTTCCCCTTTCAAATAGAGTTGGATTCGTTCCTTCAGATCCCTAGTTTCCATACGGTTAAATCCTTTCTTTCAATCTTTCCTCGATGAGCGCAAGGGTTTCCCCCTGCTTGAACAATTCTGCGTACTTCTTCGCTGTCATTCCCAACGCATCCACCGGACTGAGATCAGCCCCTCGATGGATGAGAAGCTGGGCAATCTCGCTCTTCCCTTCCCCGATAGCCAGCATAAGGGCAGTCTGTCCGTTCTTGCTTCTGAGATTTAAATCGGCTCCCCGATCTAAAAGTTCTTCCACCATTTCCCTGTCTCCCTGGACAGCCGCCTCCATCAAGGCCGAGCTTCCCCGATCGGCACTGATTTTGTTCACATCCGAGCCTGCCTCCATCAGTAGATAGGCCACCTCCCGATGTTTGCTTCGAATAGCGAGGATCAGGAGGGGAATCCCCTTGGAGTTTACGGTATCCGGGCTGTACCCTAAAGTGAGAAACCGCCGGACAAAGTCGGCTTTCCCTTCCTGGACACAGAGGGCGAGGTTTTCTTCGGACAATCCAATTCCGGCGTTCACGATGTATTCCCTTGCTTCTGAACTCTCCTCCTCTTTAGAGAGTCGAAGCTGTTCGGCTGCCAGGTACTCGACGAGGGATTCTATCTGGGTAAAAAGGGGAAGGACGGTGAGAGCAGAGCCTCCACTCTTCGAAGGCTCTTCATGGAAAATATTGTGTTTGGCAGGCAAAAAGGCCACTCCCCTTCGAGCGGAAGCGAACCCCTCGAGGAACGGAAACCACTCCCCCCGATGATCCAAATGAATCACTAAATGTGTAGCGGAACGAAGTTTCTCTACCAACCGAGGCTTATGCATCTCCCACTGGGAAGTCAATCCAATGGCAGAAGAAGGGATTCCCTTTTCTTTCAGCTTGAGAAAGAGTTTCCGAAACTCATGCTTGAGCAGAGGAGATCCGATCAAAACCACTTGCATGGGCATCAGCGGTTTTCCCCCTTGCAGCGCATACAGATCACGCTTCCCTCTTTGAAATCCTTCGATTCTTTCCAGGTTTGGCAGGATTCACAGAAGACGAGTCCTCCGTAGGGATCCTGTTTTCCCGTCAAGAAATAGTAGCTTTTTCTGATTTTCATCCTGTTATGCCGCGAAATAGGGCCTCCCTGCAGCCAGGAACGGATCGTTTGAGGATGCACTTGAAACATCCAACCCATGGAGCGCTGACTCATGCGAAAGGTGTCCCGTATCCATTCCAGCATCTCTTTCGGTGGGGGTTCTTGTATCCTTGAAGGGTAGGAACTCATGATCCCTCCTTTTCCTACAGTATCGACGGTTTGCCTCGAGTTTTACACCTTCTACTCCCACTCGATCGTGGCAGGAGGCTTGCTGGATACATCGTATACGACTCTTCCTATTTGGGGAACGGCATTGGTGATGAGACTGGATATTTCTTTCAGATCTTTCATGGGGAAATCGAACACATCGGCGGTCATACCGTCCTGAGATACTACCGCACGAAGGGCCAATACGTACCGGTAATCCCGCGCATCCCCCAACACCCCCACGGAACGCACGGGAAGAAGTACCGCGAAGGCCTGCCAGATCTGGTTGTACAATCCCCGTTTTTTCAATTCCTCCAGGTAGATCGCATCCGCTTCCCGAAGGATCTGGCACTTTTCCTCCGTTACCTCCCCCAGAATCCGCACCCCGAGGCCAGGCCCGGGGAAGGGATGCCGATTCAGTATGGATGACGGCAAACCTAGTTCCCTGCCAAGAGCCCTGACCTCATCCTTGTACAAACGTTCGAGGGGTTCTATCACCAAACCCTGTGCCCGCTTCTCCTCTACCAGAGGACTCCGTACATTGTGATGACTCTTGATGGTTTGTGCCTTTTTCCCTACTCCCTTCCCGGATTCGATCATATCGGTATAGAGGGTTCCCTGGGCCAGAAACGCATCTGCGATTCCCAATGTACGAACCTCTTCCTCCTGTACCCGAATGAATTGGTCACCGATGATCTGTCTTTTCTTCTCCGGATCCTCCACTCCTCGAAGGGCTTGGAGGAACCGCTGGGACGCATCGATCATGTGTAGGTGGGTGGCTCCCATCTTCCGCAGGTTCTCTCCCACCTCCTGGGTCTCATTTTTCCGCATCAGACCAGTATCGATGTACATGAGATGAACCTGATCGGGATCGAGGCACTTCAAAAGCAGGGCACCCGTAACGGTAGAATCCACCCCCCCCGAGATGAGCACCAGGACCTTAGAGGTCCCTACCCGCTGCCTGATCTGTTCCCGTACCGTTTCGATGTACCGTTCCATGGACCATTCTTTGTGAGCACCGCAGATCCGAACGGCAAAGTTCTCCAGGATCTTCATTCCGAACTCGCAATGGGTTACCTCGGGATGGAACTGGATCCCATACCAGGAACGGTCAGGATCCTCCAGGGCCGCAGGGATCCCTTCCTTCGATACGGCAATCACCCGAAATCCGGGAGGGGGAACCGCCACGCTATCCCCATGGCTCATCCAGGAGACAAACCCATTGGGAACCCCCTCGAACAAGGGGGAAGCTTCCAGCAACTGAAGGGCGGAGCGACCATACTCCTGCTTTTCCAACCGTTCCACTTTGCCCTGGAACAGGTGGGTCATGACCTGCAGACCGTAGCAAATTCCTAATACGGGGACTCCGCTCTGGAAGACTCTCTCATGGGGTTTCGGTGCATCGGCGTCTCGTACGGAATAGGGAGATCCGGATAGGATGATTCCCTTGATCGTGTGTTTCGAGAACTGGGAAGGGTCGTAATCATGGGGGACAATCTCGCTATAGACCCCTAGTTCCCGGATGCCCGGGAGATCAACTGGCAGGTTTGACCCCCAAAATCGTAAATCAGGATACAGTCCATGGGCCCCTACGAACGATCGTCTGGTTGCGATGGTAACCCACCGAAATGATGTCGATAGGTGTTCCAGTCTCCTCCTCGATGAATCGAACGTAATCCTGCGCTTCCTTGGGCAAGTCATCGAATCGGGTACAGTGAGAGATCCGTTGCCTCCATCCTTTGAACATGCGGATTACGGGTTTCGCACTGTTCAGCATGCCTACCTGGGAAGGAAAATCTTCCACCCTCTTTCCATCGATTTCATAGGCTACGCAAACCCTGATTTCATCGAACTCATCGTACACATCCAGGTGAGTGAGAACGAGGGAATCGAGGGTATTGACTCTACAGGCATACCGGAGAGCCACCATATCGAGGTATCCACACCGGCGAGGTCGTCCGGTGGTAACCCCATACTCCCTCCCTAGCTCGCGGATTCTGTTTCCTATCTCCCCATCCCGCTCCCCTTGAAACTCCGTAGGAAAGGGACCGTTCCCCACACGAGTGGAATAAGCCTTGAACACTCCCAGCACTTTGTCGATCCCTTTGGGTCCCACACCACCTCCCAGAGCCGCCCCAGCGGCGACAGAAACTCCGGAGGATACGAAGGGATACGTACCCACATCTAGATCCAGTAGTGTTCCCTGGGCCCCTTCGAACAACACTTTCGAGTTCCTATGATCGTACATGAATCGGGCTAGATCGATCACGAAGGGTTTCAATTTCTCGCGGTAGGGACGGAGGTACTCTTGATCCTCGTTTGAAAGTTTCGAAAAGATCGTGGGATCGTAGAGATCCGCCACCCGAATTCCATCCCTGGAAGCTTTCAGCGAGTAGGCTACCCCGATCCCCCGCCCCGTAGTCCCGATGGGAACTCGCCGATTCTCCTCCAATTTCTTGTCCAATTCCCGATACCTGGGAAGTACCAGATGGGCGCGGTCCGAAAGGAACACCCTCCCTTCCCAGGAAACCTTCTGTGAAGAAAGTTCTTCCAACTCACGGAACAACGCTTCCGGATCCACCACCATACCAGTTCCCAATACGACTTTGCAGTTGGGATAGAGGATCCCGGAAGGCACCAGGTGCAGTTTGTACGTGGCCTGTTCGGTAACCACCGTATGCCCTGCGTTGGCTCCGCCACTGAACCGAACCACCACATCCGCGTTCTCCGCCAGGTAGTCCACGATCTTTCCCTTTCCCTCATCTCCCCACTGGGCTCCAATTACCACTAATCGCATCTGTTTTCCTCCTACCTACCGTGAATAGTTGGGTGGTTCCTGGGTGATTACCACATCATGAGCATGACTTTCCCGTAAACCCGCAGGAGAAATTTTAACAAATTTCTTGTACCGCTGCAATTCAGCAATAGTCTTGCACCCGCAGTATCCCATCCCCTTCTTCAAACCCGACACCAGCTGGTGCACGAAGGGTTTCAAGGTGCCCTTGTAAGGAACCCTACCCTCCACTCCCTCGGGTACAGGCTCTTCGTCACTGTTGTTCATCTGATACCGATCCCCCGATCCTTCCTGGATGGCACCTAGAGAACCCATTCCCCGATACTGTTTGAAGATCCTTCCCTCGTAGATGATTTCTTTCCCGGGGGCCTCTTTCAATCCCGCAAAGAGGTTACCGATCATCACGCTGGAAGCTCCCGCTCCGATGGCTTTTACGATGTCTCCCGAATATTTGATGCCCCCATCGGCAATGACCGGGATATCTTTTTCCATGGCCACTTCGGCACACTGAAGTACCGCAGAAAATTGTGGAACTCCTATGCCTGCCACGATTCGGGTAGTGCAGATCGAACCAGGACCTACCCCCACCTTGATAGCCTCGGCCCCTGCATCGATCAATCGCTTCGTGCCTTCTGCGGTGGCCACATTCCCTCCCACTACAGGCACGGGATACTTCTTGCGGATGGTTCTGATGGCATCCATCACACTCTTCGAATCTCCATGGGCTGTATCCAGCACAACGAAATCTACTTTATTATCCATGAGGAGGGGGATGCGGAGGTCGAAATCTCTGGGAGAAATTGCCGCTCCTACGAGGAGACGTCCCGAAGAATCCAAAGCTGCCTTGGGAAAGTTCTGGTGTTTTTCGATATCCTTTACCGTAATGAGACCTTTCACCCTCCCTTCCGCATCCACTACAGGAAGTTTCTCCACCTTGTACTTATGGAACGTATCCAGAGCGCGTTGGATGTCTGGCTCCCCTCTTTCCACGATGGGGTTCGTGGTCATTACCTCTTTCACCTGTTGATCGTAATCGGTGCAGAACTTCATGTCCCTGCTGGTGATGATACCCGAGAGTTTTCCTTCGCTATCGAGAACGAGAAGTCCGGATACTTTGAACTTCTTCATCCGTAGCTCTACCTCCCGGAGAGTCCTATCTTCCTCGACAGTGACAGGATCGTGGATGATCCAATTGAGAAACCGCTTCACGTTCCCTACCTGTTCCGCCTGGGCTTCGGGGGACAGGTTCCGATGGATCACCCCTACCCCCCCCTCGAGGGCGAGGGCGATGGCCATTTCTTCTTCCGTGACCGTATCCATAGCTGAGGAAAGGATCGGGATGTTTAGATAAATATCCCGAACCAATCGGGTTCGCACATCCGCCTCCCCTGGGAGAAAATCTGAATACGAAGGGACTAGGAGTACATCATCGTAACTCAAGGATTCTTCTATGTGCATAGGGTTCCTCCTAAAGGTTTTGTTTCACTGATTCCACCCGTTCTCTGGTAATTCGGGCTATGTGGAGGGATTTCTCCCGAGCCTTCCCCTTGTACAGTTCCGGAGAAGAAAAGAACACTTCTGGTGTTAAGCCCAGGATACGGCTGCATTGACTTTCCAGCCTTTCCCAAAGATCGGGGTGATTCCGTAAGGTCTCTAGAAGAGATTTTCCGTTTCTTTCCGCTTCCAAGGTACAGAGGCGAACGTGCTCATGGGCATCCGGATCTCCGCTCTCGGATAGTAGAATGTAGGCTGCTTCGGCGAGGATTGCATCTTCCCCCATACGGAGATTCTTTTCCAGTCGGGTTCGATCTACCTGGAGGGAGCGGAATACTTTTTCCATCCTGCATACAGCGGCCAGGAACCCCGCCAGGTATTCTGCAATGAACCGGGAAGAGGCCGAATTGGTCAAGTCCCGCTGGTGCTCCGAGATTTGATCGGCGAAGAAGGTGAGCACTCTCGGGTAAAAAGCTTTCCATAGACTCTTCACGTGTTCCGAGTTCCAGGGGTTCCGTTTCTGGGGCATGGTAGAGGAGCCCACCTGGTCCTTCGCGAAACCTTCCCGCACCTCCCCGATCTCTGAACGCTGGAGGTTCCGCAGATCATCCGCGAGGTTGGCCAGAATACCGAAGGCGATGTTGATCTCCAGCAATAGCCGCAGGAGGTACTCCGGTTCCACCAACTGGTGGGAATACTCGGAAGGCTGGATACCCAGGTAAGAGAGGAAGGTACGTTCGAACTCCTGGGGATCGGAAACCATCAGGCTCAGCGCGTTGTACGCGCCTACGGCTCCGGAGAGCTTTCCCCGCAGGTCAAGGGAAAGACGGTCCAGTTCTACCACCGATTTGCCTAGCCGGGAGGCAAACTCTGCCATCCAGAAACCTAGGGTGATGGGCACTGCGTGCTGCCCGTGAGTTCTTCCCACCTGGGGTGTGGAAGCCTCCCTTTCGACGAACTGGATCATTTCTAACAGCAGGTCGAGAAGTTTCGGAAGGATCACCTTCCGGATCGCGTTTTTGACTCGGAGGGCCATGGCGGTATCGAGAATGTCCGCCGAAGTGGCTCCCGCATGTACCAGACTGGAAAACTCGGGAGGCACATACCGTTTCAATACATTAACCAGGGCTCGAATATTATGCTGGGTTTTTTCCTCCTCTCGATAGACTTCGTCGGGGGGAATGGAAACTTCCAGCCTCGATAACTTTTCTTCCAACGACGAGTCCAGGGCATTCCTCTGGGCAAGATGTGTTTTCAGCAGGGCCACTTCTACCCGTACCAGGTATCGTACAGAAGCTTCTTCGCTGAGATGTTCCCCCAGTGCTTCGAATGCGTCCCGGTTGGCCAGGTAGTACCGGTGATCCAAGGGAGAAAGATTCTGAAACAGGCTTCTCTTCTGGGATTCCATACAGTATTCTGTCAAAAAAATCGTTCCTTGTCAAAGATGGGGGTATAGATTCTAATCGATACTTGAGGGTACAATGCGGTAATCTATGAAAAGGCTTAGCATCCTACTTGCCCTTTCGGTTTTTCTCTTCCAGTGTTCGGGTAAACATACGATACCATCCTCCCCCCAACCTCCCCAAAAAGCGTCTACCCCTCAGGGAACTTACGGTAACCTGCAAGGGGTCCCCCACGAGAACTCCGTGCAGAGTAGAATCCTCGTTCCCCTTCAAGGAGATGACTATGTCATTCAGGCTCTGGATACGAACCTGGATATCGATCAGCTGGATGAGCAGATCATCGTGTTCAAAAAGAAGAATGACCCTGAAGATCGTATCCAGATCATGGTGGTGGATTTCGATACAGTACGCAACACCTATGTTCCTGTATGGATCGGAAAGACGCTGGCCACCAACAATCGTAACTTTACCCTCTTTACGGCAGATATTCTGGGGGACCATGTGCCCGAGATTATCTGTATGGGAAGGAACAACAAGGGTGAACAGACCCTGGATATTTTCCGGAAAACCCTTCCCCCGCAGGGATTGGGATTGTACTACACTTCGATCTTTTCCCAATCTTCCACTGGGTCCATCGAGATCCAGGAACAGCCAAGATCGGAAGCCTATCGGTTACTCCAGAAGAACGATCCTAGTTTCCCCATCTTCGTGTTCAACCGCGATCCAGAATCTTCCAACTTCATGGATCTCATCAAGTTTACCTACTACTGGAATCAGAGGGAACAACAGTATGTACTGGGCGGTCAGGAAAAAGTTCCCGGCCAGATCCAGGCAGAAAAGCAGTTGGCCGAACTCTTCGCCAAGGATGCCGAAGCCTTCGAACAGTTCCTCTCCGGTCCCTGGTATCGGATCAGTACGGATGTTAAGAATCCACCTGCCACCATGCAGCAAGAAATGGTGTACTTCGACCCTCTCTCCCGACGGATCGTCTTCTACAATAACGAAATGCAGGAGATCCTCGTGTGGCGCTCGTCCTATCGAACCATCTACAGGGGGTTGTACATCAACGCCCATAACGAAGCGATCCCCAGTATACAGAAGCAGATCTCCATCTCCGTACTCGGAATGGATACTGTGGAGCTACAGGTACGGAGCATCGACGATACCTGGAGCAGTACCTATAAGAAACTGAGTAAAGAGTTACAGAATCGATACATTTCCGCAAGAACCCCAAAGGTCGCTCTCTCCCCTATCCAACTGGAAGGAACCTTCAAGAACGAAGGGGGCACAGAGGTTACATTCCAGGGGAACTCTTTCGTACTGATAGAGAAAGAAAAGAAATCAAGCGGAGTGTACATCCTGTACTCTTTCCAGCAGCATACTATCCTGGAACTGAAAGGGTTGAAACCGAACGGGTTGGTAGAATTCTTGCGTTCCTATAGTCTTGTGCTGAAAGAAGAAAAGAAAGGCCCGCAAATCATGCGAACCCTGACCCTCACACCCGTGCAAGTGGGAGTATCGAAAGTGACAGAACAAGGGGGTGAGGCTCTGCGGTTGTATCAAATCCGAGGGAATTAGGGTTACTCTCCATTGGTTTCGAAGATAAAGAATCCTTCAAACCCATGTTCTTTCAATTTGATCAGTACGGTTTGCTGATTCTCGGAAGGATCGATTGAGAGGGGCACGATGGTCCGATAGAGGAAAGAACCGTCTTTCCGCTGGCTTTGCTTCACGACAACGGGAAACCCAAGGGTCCGCAGGTCCTTCGCGAGGTATTCCGCATTCTCCTTTTGAGAGAAGGATCCCACCTGGATGCCTGTAGGTTTGGGAGGAGCGGAAGATTTCACCACCTTTTCCATCCCTGCCGCAGGAGAAACGACAGAGAGAGTGGCCTCACTGAAGAAAAGAGAAGGTAAGGGTAAAGGAGTGATTCGAATTTTCCCTTCGGGGGCGATGAAGTTCTTAAGCAATCCCCCGCTTTTCTCCAATGCCTCACGGTACGTTTCCTGCTCTTTCTTCAAACCCAGGGCGCCCGTTACCGTATAGAGGAAATAGAGTAACCCCTGGGAATCTTTCCTGTAGGAATTGGCTTCCTCCAAAAGACGTTTCCCTACCGTCAAGGCATCGGAGGATCTATGGGTGACCGCGAAGATCCGGGCCAGGTGGAACTGTGCTTCCCAACGATCCTCGGGCTTCTCGGTTTGACTCAAGGCGAGTCTAGTCTGTTTTTCGCTTTCTTCCAGCTCTCCCAGTTCGAACAGAAGGCAGGCAGAACGGAGGAGATAGGGGGTAGAGGAGGGAGCGGGATGCGTTTGATAGGCTAGGTGGTAGGCCCTCTGGGCCGGTTCAAAGGCTCCCATCCGTTCCCAGAGGGCGGCCTGCAGGTACAACGCCCGACTTCGGTTCACGGGGTCTTTCAATTTTGGAAGTGATAGATCGAAGAGTTTCATGGCGCTCTCTACACCGGGAATCCCCTCGAGGGTGCGGAAAAGGGTATCCGCTTCCCTGTCCAGATCCGCTTGAGAGGCGACCCATTTGGCGTACCAGGTTAAGGCTCCTTCGATATCTCCCTTCTGTTCTGCCTTTTTCGCTTCTGCCAACGGATCTGCAGGAAGGAAGGTCTGGCAGAGAAGGAGAGCACTGAGTGTACATACTAGGAGTCTACCCATCCCGTATCCTTCCCCCTGAACGTATTTCCCCTCAAAGAGAGGAGTTCCACCTCCCGGAAGGTACCGATCCATTCTCGAGGACCCGGAAGCACCACCATTTCATCCCTCTCTGTCCGGGCAAGCAGTTCGGTACTCTTCATTTTCGACACGTCTTCCACCAGTACTTTAACTTTGCTGCCGATCCGCTTTCTCCTGTTCTCCTTCCCGATGCGTCTCTGGAGATCGATCACAGCCTGCAGTCGTTCCAGTTTCACCTCCAATGGGACATCATCGGGAAGTTTGTACGCCTCCGTGCCTTCCCGGGGATTGTAGTAGTAGGTAAAAGCGTCATCGAAGCGTACCGTTTCCAGCAGTTCCAGGGTGGCCTGAAAATCTTCCTCTGTTTCGCCGGGAAATCCTATGAGGATATCGGTAGTGAGGGAAATTGAAGGAACGTGATTGCGCAATCCTTCCACCAAACGGAGGTAACCCTCCCGGTCATATTTGCGATTCATCAACCGAAGGATTCGATTCGAACCATGCTGCACCGGAAGATGGAGGTGTTTACAGAGCTGTGGGTAGAGGGCTAAGCATTCGATCACCTCCTGGGAAAGATCCTTGGGGTGGGAGGTGAGGAACCGAATCCAGGGAATGCCCGGAAAACGGTGCACCAGCTCCCTGAGAAGACGGGGGAAATCGACGATTCCTTCCGGAGTCTCGTACCGATAGGAATTGACGTTTTGCCCCAGGAGGGTTACTTCTTTTACCCCCCGTTCCTGCAGGTAAGTCAACTCCTGAAAAATATCCCGGGGATCACGGGACACTTCCCTCCCTCGCACATAGGGAACGATGCAGTAGGAACAAAAATTGTTGCATCCGTGCATGATAGGAACAAAGGCTTTGAACTCCCCCTCCACATAATGTTCCACGGCAAAATGGTATTCGGACTCTGGTTGGTAGGGAAAATCCTTCAGGGACTCCCGATAGGGATCCCTCAAAAAGGAAAGGAAAGCCCCTTTCTGAAAAGTGCCCACCACCAGGTCCACTGCAGGTTCCTTTTCTTTCAGTCTGTCCCGTAGCCGTTCGGCCATGCATCCCATGAGGACAAGGGTGTGGGGGTGTGTTCGTTTTAGGGATTTGTAGTACCCAATCCGACCCCATATTCTGGTTTCCGCTGTCTCTCGAACGGAACAAGTGTTGAGGATGATCATTTCCGCTTCTTTCGGAGAAGCAGCGGGAACCCACCCCAACTCAGCCATCCGGCTGACCAGGGAGTTGGATTCTGCCTTGTTCATCTGGCAGCCGTAGGTTTCGATCCAGTAGTATCTCGCCATTCCCTAGTGAGCCTCCAAAAAGTTTCGGATATACTTTTTCAGGAACTCCCAATCGTCTTCCAGGGGGAGCAGGATGTATGCACCCTTATCAAAGTGTTCGTTCACTTCGTTTTCCCGTAGCCCTTGAAGCTTCAGATTTTCATAATCCGCATACAGCACATTATCGGTACTCAGGACGATAGACCCCGAAACTGAGATAGATTCCCCTCGAGAAATATACCCAAGAATTTCCATGGGGGAAAGATTCGTATCGATATACTTTAGTATAACTGTAATCATTTGGTAAAGGGTAGTTATATTCCCTGGATTGAAAGATTTGAACTTCTTCAGTATCGCTTGCAGAATTTGCTGCTGTCGTTCCGAGCGACCAAAATCGGAAGAGAAGTGCCGGCTGCGCACGATCCGTAGGACTTCCAGCCCATTCAAATGGTAGGTTCCTGCGGGATAGAAGAGGGTGGTCCACACTCCGTTCTCCTTGATTCTGTACGTAGGGTCTATGAGGTCTTCTTTCAGCTCCAGGTCTACCCCGCCGAGCAGATTGATTACATCGATGAAGGAGTACATATCGATGACCACATACTTTTGCACCGGTATGCCCGTTATCTCCGAAAGGATCTCCAAAAACCGTTCTTTCCCAAACCTTCTATAGAGGGTATTGATCTTCCTTCCTTTGAAATAGAGATCCCTAGGAATGCTTACCATAGCGAGTTTGTTGGTTTTCAAGTCCAATTGGAGGAGAATTACCGTGTCCGTGTTTCCCTCATGTGTTCCTATCAGGAGAAAATGTACCAGTGACCTCTGGGAAAAAGGAGTTAGGGAGAGTCCTGACTCAAGCTTTTTTTTTTATCTTGCAGGGGGACAGGGATAGTGAACATCTTGAGGGAAGTGATAAATACATCGTCTTTGTCAAAGAGGGACACGTCTCCCCTAGCCTTCAGGATACCGATACTTCCGATACGTTTCCCCTTTTCCTCCAGAAGATCGATGAACCTGTACTCTTCTGTGTCCCGTTCCCTATCGGAAATCGAGACTTTTTTAGATTGTAGATACCGTTGGAATCCCGTATCCTTCATCTGTGCTCGAAGGGAGGAAAGGATCGAGTCCAGGCGCATTTCCTTCGAGGTACGGGTGTCCGCATTCCGGAGAGCTTGGGCCAACCGTTCCTCGAAAGTTCCCACCGCGTCGAAAGTCTCTTTTTCGATGAAGAAAACCCCCTTACGGTACTGAAGTCCCACTTCGAGTTTCGATAGGGTAGGTTCTACCTTCAACAAGTACCGCAGACGGATCCCGTCTGCGGACTCCTCTTCTTTGGAAAGGAACAACCCTTTTTCCGAGGCGAGGGATTGGATCCGGGTCTTCGTACAGGTAGAAAGGAGTTGGCTTTTGAGCTGCTGTATCCGGTGAAAGTGCGCCTCTAACAGGGAAGACTGCTCCTGAAGAAAGGAGGATATCTGAGAAATGGATGGTTCCTTTGCATCCACCGCCAACCTCCTACCGATGTATGACTCGATGGCAAAAGATTTGTCTTTCGAGCTTTCGGTGGGAAGGGTAAAAGAGAAGTATGGAACACCTTTCTTCTGGATTTCTATCTTTCCCTGTTCCTTTTTGAGTTCCATCCCTTGAGTTTTGATCAAGTTCATCACTTCTGGGGATCGAAGCAGTCCCATCAGGAAGGTTTCCCGTTCTTGCTGTTCCTTGCGAGAAAGAATCGTATCTACCGCTTGAAACAGGGGGGAGGAGGCTGTCTTCTCTGGAGAAGGTTCCTTTTCCTCCCTCAGTAGAAAATCGTAGGTTCGAACTTGCAGTCCCAGCACGGCTCGGGCGTGGTTCAGGTCCTGCGCAAGAAGGAGTTCGTTTTCTTTGATCTGCTCTAGGGTATGGTGGGTTTTCTTCAATTCCTCCAGTAACCGTTTTTCCAATCGGTTCGTAACCAGAATAAAAATCCCCCCCATCAGAAGTAGTATCCCCAGAACGAGAGCTGCCAGATAGATGTGTCTCCGCTCGATCCAGATCATTCCTGTTTTCCATCAATGCCGGAAGCACCGCTGGCCGGTGAACTTCATCGTGGCTCCGTACTCGTTGCAGGCCTCGATACTTTCAAAATCCCTCACCGACCCTCCTGGCTGCACCACCGCGGTTATCCCTTCCCGGAGTCCCACCTCGATGCCATCCCGAAAAGGGAAAAACCCATCCGAAACCATCACAGCGCCTGGTAAATCGCCCTTCCGTTCTCTTACCTCAGCCCGAAGTTCTTCCTGTTTTTCGCGATCCCCTAATTCGTTGAATAATTTTCCGTACCGCTCAACTGCGATGCGATCCAGGAGCTTCCGATAGGCTTTATCCCGAGCAATCTCGGCTACCCCCACCCTATCCTGTTCACCTGTTCCAATACCCAGGGTGACCCCGTTCTTCACGTAAATCACCGAGTTGCTGGTGATCCCCGTTTCCACCAACCATCCGAAGATCATATCCTCGTACTCTTCCGGGGTAGGTTCCCGAGCTACCCGATAGAGGGTCCCCTGGTACTCCACCTCGGCGGGGAGAAAGTCTTCCGGTGTTCGCGTAATGGGAACGAAAGAGCTCTGGACAATGATTCCCCCATCGAGGAGGGATTTGAAATCCAGGAACACCGTATGGCTGTACTGGGCAAGGTGTTCCATGTTCCGGATCCGGAGGATTCGGAGGTTCTTCTTCCGGGAAAGGATCGACAGGACCCCTTCCTCATATTCCGGTGCAGCCACCACTTCGAAATAGTGTTCCACCATCCGTTCGGCGGTTTCCCGATTCACGCTTCGGTTCAACGCGATGGCTCCTCCAAACGCAGCCAATGGATCCGCCAAAAAGGCTCGTTGGAAAGCTTCCTCCACAGTGTTCGCCCGGGCGACACCGGAGGGATTGTTGTGTTTCACGATCACGGCACAGGGGGTGGAGGAAAAGTACCGGAGGATGTTCAGGGCGCTATCTACATCGGTGATATTGATCTTCCCCGGATGTTTCCCCGATTGGAGGATCTCCATGTGGGAACAGAGGTACCGACCCCCTTGTATGGTTTCCACATCTCCCAGGATCAAATTACCGTTCACTAACCGGTACAGAGCAGCCTCCTGATCTGGATTCTCCCCGTACCGGAGACCCTTTCGTTCCCCCCCGATCTCCCAGAGGACTTTTTCGTACAGGAGTGTGTTCCGTTTACCTTCCTCGTCGATGAAAGTGATCTCCATACGAGGAGGAAAGTGATCGTCTCGGATAGTCTGATACTGTTCCTTCAATGATTTCGCCATACCTACCCCTAGTGGATCGTGTATACCTCTTCCAAAGAATCCTCTGCAAGGGTATCCAGAAAACGGGAAATTGCAGCATCGTAGGAAGCGGTCAATTTGAATACCTTCTTGGCCCAGCGGAATCGATCTCTTAGCGTGGTACATCCACCATTCTTTCGTAGCACAGCCAAGAACTCGGGATAGTCTTCCGGATCGCAGAGGGTAGCCACTCGCAGGAAGTTCTTCGCTCCTGAGCGAAGAAGGGTGGGGCCCCCGATATCGATATGGGTCCGCCCATCTTCCACCGTAGCCCCTTTTCGAGAAACAGCCTCCTGGAAAGGATACAGGTTCACCACCACCAGATCGAAGGGATCTACCTGCATCCGTCGTAGGTCCGAGCGGTGGGATTCGTTGTAGGTCTCGCTCAACAGTCCCAGGTAGATTCTATAATCGAGAGTTTTTACCAATCCCCCTTGCATTTCGGGTTGACCTGTGTACTCGGTGATCCGACGAAGGTGTTTCAACGCTTGGCCAACCCCCAGGTAAGACTCGATGGCAGTGTAGGTGCCACCGGTAGAGTAGATTACAACCTCCGGACAAACCTCCAAAAGGGAAAGGATGAACTCCTTCAGGCCCTTCTTTTCGGAAACGCTCACGATTGCCCTTCGAATAGGAACCTCCCCATCTACGTCCACTACCCGGTTCAACTCCATGGATACTCTCCTATAGGATTACTGATAGGCTCATGGGTTTCGTTAGACCGATAGCCCTTGTTAGACTTTAAGTCCCTCCCGGGCTGCCCGTTTTTTCGCTGCCCATACCGTATTGTACAATAGCATGGTGATCGTCATGGGGCCCACTCCTCCGGGAACGGGGGTAATCTTGGATGCCCGGGGAGCCACGGACTCGAAGTCCACATCCCCCACGAGGCGGTATCCGCTCTTCTTCGAAGGATCCTCTACCCGATTCACCCCCACATCGATCACCACGGCTCCTTCCTTCACCATCTCTCCCCGGACTAAACCAGGAGAGCCCACTGCCGCCACCAGAATATCCGCCTGTCGGGTGTAGAGGGAAAAATCAGGCGTTCCTGTATGGCAGAGGGTCACCGTGGCATTCCCCCCCCTCCCTTTCCGAGACAGGAGATTCGCCAGGGGTCGGCCCACGGTGATGCTTCTACCGAGAATCACCGCATGTTTTCCTGCAGGATCCACCCCCGAAAACTCGAGGATCTTTAGAATTCCATGGGGGGTACAAGGTAGGAAAGTTTCTTCCCCCAGTAGAAGCTTTCCCAGGTTCAACGGGTGGAATCCATCCACATCCTTCTCGGGATCGATATGGTTGAGGAGCTCTCGTTCCGGTAAACCCTTGGGTAGGGGTAACTGGAGGAGGATACCATCCACCTCTTTATCCTCGTTCAGGCGTTGGATCAGTTGAAAGAGAGTTTCGGGGGTCGTGGAGGCCGGCAACCTGTGGTCGAAGGAACGGATGCCCATTTCGGAGCAGGCCTTTTCTTTCCCTGTCACGTAGGAGACACTGGCGGGATCCTCTCCCACGAGGATCACGGCCAAACCGGGAAAGATGCCGAGATTCTTCAATTGGCGTACTTCTTCCTGAATCGTTTTCCTGACGGTTTGGGCGACCTGTTTTCCATCCAACAGTTCCACGAGAGTTTTGTACCACAAACCCCCCGTTGTTTCAAGGAATGGATTTATGGTACAATTCGATAACCTATGACAGAAGCGAGGACCTCATTGAAAGCACGGATCATCCTACCATGTTTGCTGGTTCTTTCCATGTTTTTCTTTTCCCCTTCTCTGCAGGCCCAGGAGGAGATTACTCCCTACGTACCGACCTATGTTCTAGGAAACCAGCTTCTCATCATCAATGCGGGTCTGTTCGTACCCCTCTTTTTCCAGTCCCTTGGAGGGGAGATAGACAACACGAACCTCTCCCTCGGAGGAGTGGGGTCCATCCAATGGTCTACGTACTTGAACAATGAAATGACTCTAGGGATAGAAGGCGGGGGCATGTTTTCCTTCAGCCCCAATGGCAGGACCCTCTACATGCTTCCCGTGACTGCCCGGTACGCTTACATCCTCCGGGCGTATCCCTTCGAGTTTCCCCTATCCATCAGTGCGGGAATAAACTTTACCCGGTTGAGCTCCATGTTCCAGATTCTCCCCATCGTGAAGCCGGGGGTTTCCGTGTACTGGAACTACAGTCTCGAGTGGGCCTTTGGGGTGAACTTCTTCTACTGGTGGACCCCAAACCTCTATCAAGGCCCAGAACCGCCCCAAAAGCATAGCCGATTCGGAAACTTCCTCGAAATCTCGCTCTCCGCTCTGTACCACTTCTAGGAGGATCGAATGCGCACCGTAAGGAATGGAACACGGATTCAAAAGCTTTGGATCAAGAGCCGGGGAACGCCTTCCCCTGTCATTCTGCGAATCTCGATCCTGCTCCTTCTTGCAGGGATTCTGTGGACAACGGGCTGTTCCAAAGACACGGAGGGGATCTTCTACAGTCTGGAACAGGAAGAAAAAGCGGTGGACAACACCCTTCCCAACGATGTACGGATTACGGGAAACATGATCAAGGTGAACGTCGGATCTAAAGACCTGTACTACGTGTGCGCCGGCTCCCTCTTTTACCGGACCACCAATCTGGCAGACAATGAACCCTGGACAAAGATCAAAAGTCCCATTTCTTTCGGGATCGTTTCCGGCGTTGCCGAAGCAGGCGGAAGGGTCTACGTATCCCTTTCCAATGGATCGGAACACGGGTTGTTCCGGTTAGATACCAGTGGGACAGCCTATGAAACCGGCAACCTCTACTCTGACAAACAGATCACCCGGCTATTTACCCTGAACAATACTCTCTTCGCCTCGGTAGGCACCATCCTAAACGACACTTTCGAACTGATGTTCTGGAACGGATCCAGCCTCGTATCCACCGGGGTATCTGGGTACAAGATCGTGGCAGGTGCCTGGGATGGGGTAAACTACTGGTTTGCCTCCCCTTCGGACCTGTTCCGATTCACTACCGCCCCCTCTTCCAATGGATGGGCACCTATCCCGTACTACAGCTTCCTGGATTCGCAATCAGGCACCCCTCCGGCCCCGCATGAAGCATTAAACAACAAAACCTACTTTACCGACCTCTACGTCGATGATACGGATCCTTCCGTGTCCTCCCCCCCCTACCCCCTGTACCTCTGTAGTTCCGACGGCTACGTTCTCAAAACCAAGGACGGGGGTGGAAGCTGGAAATCCTCGGTAGATCACAATCGATCCTTCCAATCCATCTCCAAGGTAGGAAACATGATCGTGTTAGGGGCGGGTGGAAGTGTGGTGCGGGAACTCCCCAAGGCAGTAAATGACGATGATCTAGACACCCTTCAAACTCCAGGGGGTAATTTTTTACGATTGCCCGATCTGTACGGATCCAACGTGATCCGGGTGTTCGGCTTCGGTAACATTCTGTACGCGGGCACCACAGCCAACGGCCTCTGGAGAGGGGACTATTCCACTGATCCCAATAGCCCGGTGTGGTCCCAGGAGTGAAGCGGTCAAACCAGAGGGTTTCTCGGGAAGCGGGCCGCCGGCAACAGAGATGCGCGGAACAAGGAACCGAGTACGAAGCGGCAGGTTAAGCGCCTGAACAAAAACAAGTAGCCAACTGCGAAGCGGGTTCATAAGCGGGAGTGGACGCAAACTGATGGGGTCTAATTCCGGTTTCTCTCGAACCGTACCTGCTCGGTACTGGAGGCCTCTAGATCCTTCAGGGAGTTGACGAGGATTCTCCGCCCCCCCTGCCGGAGTTCCCGGTAGGCTCCCTTCACCTGGAACTTGTTTTCCGCAACCACCACTCGAATCTCTTCCCGGGGCAGGAGGAAGAGGACCCCCTTCGGATCGGAAGCGATGAGCTCGTTCCCTTTGAGGAACAGGTCGGACTTCCCCTTCAGAACGAACCCACTGAATCCTCGACTAGAAGTCCCGAAGTCGAAGGTATTCTTTTCCCCTTCCATACGGCTATTGAGGAGCTGGAACGCGGTGATCTCCGCGCTAGTACCCTTACGAACCACATTGCCGATGAACCGAAGGGAAGAATCTTCAAAAGTTCCGTAGTAGAGGTAGTCCTCGGTGGACGCTCCTTCCAGTAAACTCTCCCGAAGGACGAGTTCCGACCTGCGTACCTGCAAGGCCTGGGCACCGTACCGCCCACCTATCCGGAAGGTAGACCCGGTAATCTCCCCTTTGCATTCGAACAGTCCTATTCCGATGGAGATGTAGGCAGCGGGGGCATGTTTGATTTCCGAGCGGTCCATCGTAAGGGTTCCTCCCTTTAGGCGGAGACCGTATGCCGCAAGAGTGCCGCTTCCGGTGCTAATTGTAGAAAACTGAATCTTGAGCACCGAATCTTTCGCATCGATTCCCATACTGGTCTCTCCTTCCCCAGGAGAAAGGGTGACTGATTCCAGCACCACCGACGACTTCAGGAACTGGAACAAGGGTGCCCCCCGTTCGGACTTTTGATAGGAAAAACTGCTTTCTCTCGATTGGAAGGTTCCACCCGACACGGTCAAAAGAGCATCGGTTTCCATCCTATGGCTCTGAAAGTTGGAATGATGGAAGGTCACACTCCCGTTCCCCTGATCCAACACCCGATCCTTCCCCCATACCGTGACAGAACCCGAAGAAAACTCTAAGGTACCGTTTCGAACCGAAAAAACCGCCTTCCCTTTCCCATCTCCCCCTTCGATCGTAACGCGGTCAACCTTTAGGGTGGCCCCTTCCATTGAAATGTAAGCGCTAACATCCTTGAAACTGTGGGGATCTATCAGAATCTTACTCGTTCCTCCTTCAGGCTTCCACCCATTGCGATCGAACCCACCGAAAAGAACAAGATCCCGCCTCACGATGATAGGCTTCGTGATTCGATACGTCCCTGTGGCGATGCGGATCCGTGTACGAGTTCCCTTCGAAGCCGCCTCCAAGGCGGTTTCCAGATTCGTGAAGGGAGAAACCCGGGTACCTTTACCTTCTACACCCTTTCCATCGATCACATAGAGATACTGCTTATCTACCATGAAGGACCAGCGTTGGATTTGCCGGGAGACGTTTCCCACCGAATCGCGGGTAAAGGAAGAAACCCAGAACACCCTGCTGGTTCCTTCCGGTACAGAGGTAGCGATGGGTTTCTCGAAAGCCTTGAACTGGTTTTCCTTAGGCAGAGGGGGAGGATCCTTTCCCTCCTCTACACCCGCTAGCAGATAGAAAATCGTTCCCTCCTTTGCCTGTAAAGAAAAGGATACATCCTGTCCATAGGAGGCGCCCCCTTCGACTCCCACGAGTTGCGGCGGGGGAGGCGGGGTACGATCGATCTTCACCGTAAACTCCTGGGCAGGAGAAACAGGAAGGTTGTTCTTGGAATAATTCTGAACTTGTATACGATATAATACAGTTTCTTCAGGAAGGGCATCGAGTGTCAGGGGACGTTCTATTCGTGGAGAAAGGGCATCTATTCTCCGGGGCGGAAGGTTACCTGTGGAAATCTCATACCGTAGAATCGCACCATTCTCCAGGTTCTGAAGCTGGATTCCTCGATCGTACTCCCCCTTCTCGCCCCCGGAAATGCGGACAGGAACCGCGGGAGGAGGTGAAACAAGTTTCACCTTCACAGGATCTCCGCTCCTACCCTCCTGCCCTTTCCCCTGTATCAGTACTTCCCTTTCCTTCGAAGATTCCACAATCCAGGGATTTTTTACCTCCTTAAGAGAGAATCCTTCCTTAGGATCCAGACCGACTAGGGATACAGAAGAGTTTTCTTCCCAGGTGAGAATAGAGTAATTCCCTAGCGAAAGGGTGTATACCGAAGGAGTTCGGCCTGGATGAAGAGGTATCGACGGAATATCGGTGACATAGACAACCTCGCTCCAGTTCCCCCCCTCGTCCCGGCTCCGGGCAGATAGGGCAATGTAAGATCCATTTGTTACGTTGCGGGGCAATTCCCTCACGTAGGAGGGAGAGTTTTCTGTGGGAACCGGAGGCAAGGAGCCATCGGTGGAGAGTTCATAGTAAATCCTCCCTTCAGGGGCTTTCAGGGCAATTCCGTTTTTTATCTCTACCGCAGGTGCTTGGGGCGGTTTTTTATCGATCACCAGTTTGATCGGTTGGGGGACTTCCACCGTATTGCCGGCGTCATCGATCACACGATAGCTTAAGAAAAAGGTAGCCTCCTTCCCCTCCTCTACATCCAAGAGAAAGGGTCCTGTATAGGGCATCCAGGGTAGGTCTTTGTCTTCCTTCTGGGAAAAGACCCTGAAAAACACTCTATCGGAGGGATCCCTACTACCGAATCGTACCCAGGCGCCGCGGTTTCTCACGGGGGGATCGATCCCTAAAATCTTCGGAAGTTGTGGGGGATCCCGATCGATGACGAACTGGTAGGTCTGGATCTGTCCTTTCTCGAGGGATCCTCGGTACCTCGCCCATACCTTCACTGTATAGAGGATCCTCTTTCCCGGCTGTCCAAAGAACCGAAGGGTCGACGCTTCCTTGGGGGAAGAGGAGGTGGGATCGGGAGGTTCCGAACCATCTTCGGTAAAGGTGTAGAAAACTTCCAGATCCCCTTTCGGATCCGGAAAGGAAAGTAGGAATTCCTTGTTGGTAATGGGGATGGAAGGCCCCTGTGGCCCTCCAGGTTGGAGGGATAACGGCACCCTTCGGTCGAAAGAGACGGTGTAGGGAACTGACCACTCGCTTCTATTTCCCCCTTCATCCTCCGCGTAGGCAAGGATACGATACTGAACCATCCGTCCTTCCGGAGCAGGAAGCTCGATCGGCTTCGTGTACGGACGGAAGGATATGGATTCGATTCCAGGCAATTCCCCCTCGAGGGAACCGGTGGTTTCGAAAATTTGATAGAAAAGAGATCCTTCTCCCGTGAGGGTCAGGAATCTGTCCTTCACGGCAATCTGGGGAACCGGGGGTGGAACCCTGTCGAAGGATAGGGTAAGCACTTGGGGGTACTCGGTAATGTTTCCTGCCCTGTCCCGGTATGCTAGGCGAAGTTTAGCCACTCCCTTGTACCCGTAGGGAACTCGAATCGATTGTTTTGTGTTCAAAACGGGAGAGGCAAGGGAAGGAGCTTGCGGCTCTTTACCACCCCAGGCAATTTCGTAGATCCCTTCCCCATCGGGTGGGGAAGGGAGTTCGAGAGTGGCGTATCCCGAAGGTTTTTCAAAATGGAGCTTGGGAGAAGGTTTCGGGGGTGGAACCGTGTCGTACTCGAGAAATTTTTCCGCTACAGGTCCCCACTTTTGTCCCAACCTCGCCCGTGCCCGGAGGGTTAGGAACCCCTCCCCCTGGGGTGGTAGGGAGACTTCGAAAGGACCGTCATACAAAAAGGATTCGGTAGTGGGAAGACTCCCATCGAGAGTGTAGTACACACTGGTTCCAGGCCTTCCCTTTAGAGTCACCCGAGCTTTCCCTCGATATACCTGCTTTTCCTCGAAGAGGATCGCCACATCTCCCGGTACCTCCCCCTTCAACTCGGCAAGGTATCGATACTCTCCCTCCGTTACCGCGGAAGTCGGTTTCAAACGGATCACCACTACCCGGTTGAGTCCCACCGTTGGATAGAGAGAAAGGCGGTCTCCCGTTTCCGGATCGTACCACTCCACGGGACGATCCTCCAGATTGTACCGGTACTTCCCCTTTCCGAGAGGCAGGATCACTTCATCCTCCAGGGAGTATACACTGGAAGGGGGAAGATCCTGTACCTGGTTCTCCTGCCGGAATCTTATGACCTTCGTTTCAATGGTAGGACTGAAGAGTCGCTTGGCAGAAATCTCTACTTTCACGAAACCGGTGGGTTCCACCAGGATGGGATGCTGGTACGTCTTGAATGCCGGAGCATCGTTGATTCGATATCGGATCCACTCGTAGCCTCTATGTTCAATCCATAACACTTGAGGGTTAAGGAAGGACCCTTCGACAGGACTGAGAATCTTGAAGAAGGAGTCTAGGGGTGGGGTTTCCGGATTTAGGGTGAGAGTACGGCTTTCCACACGGCTTGTGTTTCCAACCTTGTCCTTCGCATAGTACAGGAGGGTTACCTCCGTGGGGATAGAATCACTTACCAGTGTGAGGGGTTCCCCATTCCAACGCTCGAACCGAGGCTTTTCTCCCTTATATACCGCCAAGAATACATCGGCCTCCGGATCTTTGCGAAATGTGACCGTGCACTTGCCCCAGTACTCTCCCGATTCCACCGAAGGTACAGGAACAGAAGGGGGACGCTTGTCGATCCTGTAGGTAACTTTACCTTCTCTGAGGAGGAGGTTCCTCTCGTACACCCGATACTCCAGTTCATACCGGCGATCCTCACCCTCCAATGCGGAAAGGACTACAGGAACCCGATAGGGGACATAGGCAGGATCCAGTGAATCGGTGAACCGGTAAAGAAGCCTAGCGGTTGGAGAGGGATACACCACACTCAGTTTTACATCCTCGGCATACTCTCCCGGCGGTAAGGAAACCTCCACATCAACGGGTGCTTGAGCATACCCGGACGCAGAGGCGTATAATCCAATGAGGATCCATCCCACTAGGGTCGATATGCGCATAGGTTCCCCCTTGCTCAAGAAAGATCCATCTCCTTGAATACTTCCTCCAGTTGAGGATCTTCGCTGATATAGTAGGTTTTGATCTCTTCCTCCGTCAGTCCTAAAAGCTCATGACTAAGGTAGTGGATCCAGAGATCCTCCGCTGGAGAATTGACGATTAGTTTTCGGCAATAGAAATCGGGTTGTACGGGATGAGTTTTCTGTAAAAAAGTACGTATTTTGTAATCGTGAACGGCTACTTTGATGTCCTGTCGTGGGATCCCCTTGTCCATGATGATCTGCACCAGATGATTGATGGTATTTCCGGAATCGAAAATGTCATCCACCAACAGTACCTTATCCCCATGACGGAGATAATCGGGGTTGTAGGTCCATCCGTCCACCATCACTCTCTCCTGCGCGTTGATCCCCACGTAGGACCGGGCCACTACCGCCGCATAGAATACGGGCCTTTGGTTTCTTCGTACTACCTTGAAGTACTCGCTAATCACGTTCCCCACATAGGCGCCTCCCCGCAGACTCACATAGATCACGTCGGGGACGAACCCAGAATGGTGGATCTTTGCGGCTAGCTTCAGCGCATTGTTCCGCACCACATTGAAAGGCAGGAATTCTTTTCTCATCGGCATTCCTCAGCGGTAGATCCCAATGCTCATACGCACACCGTCCCGCTCGTACACGAAGTCGATCTTGTCCTTAGATTTATCGTTCAGCTGAGCATAGAATTGGCGCAGATTGGTGATTTTCATACCGTTCATCTCCAGGATGATATCCCCACTCTTCAGCCCCGCCAACGCACCCGGAGTACGCACTTCAACGGATTGAACCAGTACCCCCTCCTTTGTCTTGATGTCCAGCTCCTTCCGAATTTGTTCCGTCAACGGCACCACGGTGAACCCGGGCCACAGGTTCCTACTCTGTTCGGAGATGGTTTGCTGAGTACCTCGAGCCGTGATCACCACCGAGAGGGACATCGTTTTTCCCTGTCGAATTAGGGTGAACTCCGCTCGTTTGCCTACAGGAAGGTCTCCCACCCTCAGCACCAGTTCATCGGAGGATTTGATGGGAGTTCCATTCATACTGATAATGAAATCACCCGGGAGAATTCCTCCGGTGTCAGCAGGAGACCCCTTGAATACATGGTACACGAAGGCTCCTTGGGTAGAGGGAAGACCCATATCACTGGCCCCCTCCTTACTGATCCCTGCGATACTCACTCCCAACCAGCCGTACTGGACAGTGCCTTTCTGGATAAGCTCATCCACCGCCTTTTTCAGGTTGTTGATAGGGATGGCGAACCCTAACCCGATGCTTCCACCGGTGGGTGAAGTGATCCATGTGTTCACTCCCACCACTTCTCCTGCCAGATTCACCAGTGCCCCTCCGGAGTTTCCCTGGTTGATGGCTGCGTCGGTCTGTATGAAATCGCTGATGTTTCCCTCTGGCCCTCCCTTCCTTCCCAGGGCACTGACGATCCCTGCGGTCACGGTGGACTCCAACCCGAAGGGATTCCCCACGGCCAACACCCAATCCCCTACCTGCAAGGTGGAGGAATCCCCCAATACCGCCAGGGGAATATCCGATTCGCCCTCGAAGGAAATGACGGCGATATCCTTCCGCTCATCCCTTCCTATTAAGGAAGCCTTGTATTCCCGCTGATCATGGAGACGAACGTTGATCTCCTCGGCATTTCCGATCACGTGATTGTTGGTCAGCACGTAGTACTTCCCTTTATCTTTCCGGACGATGATGCCCGAACCCAATCCCCTGTTCCTGAACTCCCGAGGGGATTTTTCGTTTCCCTCCGGATCACCGAAAAAGTAGTAGAACCAGGGAAGGTTTTTTGTGTCGGGGGCAGCCTGCTTCTGAACTTCCACCACGTTGATCATCACCACCACGGGAAGGACCTTTGCGGCCACCGTTCGAAAGGAGCCCTGTAAGCTCTGAAGGGTCCTCATCGCCTCGGTATTGGCATCCTGGGCATAGACTTTCGTCACAGGAGAAGGCTTGGAAGAGCAGGAAAAGGAAAGAAGGGCCAGGGAAAATCCTATAAGGATACCCAAAGACACCAGGTTGAACACGAAGACTTTTTTCGATTCGAATAGATTGAAGAACTTCATTGGATACCTTCCTCCTCCAGATTCTTCTAGTAACTATACACAGGATCGAAGGCTTGTAAAGCTATTCCCAGAAGGTGAGTACCTCGGTTCGATCCTCCAGAATGGCAACGGTATGTTCGAAATGGGCCGACAATGAACCATCTGCAGTCCGCACTGTCCAATTGTCCGCCTCTACAAACACGTCATCTGAACCAACATTGATCATGGGTTCGAGGGCCAGGACCATCCCCGGAATCAACCGTGGATTGGGGCCCCGGCTAACATAATTCGGCACCTGAGGTTCCTCATGGGGGTGGAAACCGACCCCATGTCCGCAGAACTCTCTCACTACTCCATACCCATGATTCTTCGCATGTTGATACACAGTTCTACTGATGTCATGCACACGATTTCCTGCAACCGCTTTCTCGATGGCCAGATCCAGGCATTCTCTGGTAACCCGGAGCAATTTCTCCGCCTGCGGATCTATAGGGCCAACGGGAAGGGTAAAGGCGGCATCGCTGTAGAACCCCCGGTACTCTATTCCACAATCTAAACTGACGATATCACCCCTTTTTAGTTTACGTTTGTTGGGTATTCCATGAATCACCACATCGTTTACCGATGTACAGATGGCAGCAGGATACCCCTGGTAACCCAAAAAAGCGGGCGTGGCTCCCAACCGTTTACACTCCCCGCGAACAAATAGGTCGATCTCCTTTGTGGTGATCCCTTCCTGTACCATAGGCCGTAAGGAACGGAGGAGTTCGGAAAGGAGAATGCAGGAATCTTTGATTCTCTTGATTTCTTCGAGGGTTTTCAACCGAATCATGAAGGCGGCAAGTCCTTCTTCTCTAAACTTTTTTCTAAACTTTTTCGGATTCCATCCAGGACTCCGTTTACGAACCGGTAGGAATCCTCTGTTCCAAACTCCTTGGAAAGATCTACAGCCTCATCGATCACCACAGTCGGAGGAATGTCCTTCTGGTACAGGAGGCAGTAGACGCTCATTCGAAGGATGGAAAGGTCTACCTTGGCAACCCGTTTCAATTCCCAGTTTTCCAGATGTTTTTGAATCAAGGAATCGATTTCTGGAAGGTGTTGGACTGCCCCTGTCACCAGAAGGGCGGCAAATTGCTTTGCCAACGCACTCGATTCCCCTCCTTCTGAATCCTCTTCCTCCCAGGGGAACTGGATCAATGCTTCCAGGGACCCGTTGCCCTGTATCTCGTACGCGTATAAAGCCTGGATAGCCAAGATCCGTCCCTTCCTTCTAGGACCCATGGTTACCAATTGAGATTTTGCTCGTAGATGGTTATTTCGGCCTGCTTGCGGAGTTCGTCCACAAGTTCCGTCAGGGCTTTCTGAAAGGTAATTTGCTGGTTCTGAACCCGAACGAGATCCTTTATCCGTTGTCGGACCGTGACCGTGCTCCCAGGGAAGATGGGGTCGTCCAACCCCAATAGCTTGGGATCCCTCCGTTCGGTAACCTGTACAATATGGTACCCAATGTTGGAATGGATGATTCCGGAGGTCTGATTCAACTGGAGAGAGAATACCGCATCGAAGAATCCTTTACCCAGAATGGTTTCCCTCTGGGTATCGTTTCGGGCAAGGTAGCCAAAATCCCCTCCTCGATACTTGGAACCTGTATCATCCGAATACTTCAACGCCACATCCTTGAAGGGGTTGGAGCGCAACTCTTTCAACGCCTCTTCGGCTCGTTTCAATGCGGCGGCTTTCTCTACCTCCGAAAGATTCCGCGTGTCGATGAAAATGTGGTTGAACCGAACCAGGAGTGGATTGGTGAAATCCGTGGCATGTGCATTGTAGATGTCCCGAACCTGCTCTTCCGAAGCTTCGGGAATCGCCGCAAAGAGGGATCTTTTTCTCTCTAAAATATACTTTTCCTGAATCATCCGTTGCCTCATGTTCCCCACGAACTCATCCCAACTCATGTTCAACTGGTTCTGCACCAGCAAGCGGAACTGGGCATCCGATATGGGAGCCCCCATGGATCGCTTGTAAGATTCGATACTTTCGGCCAATTCCGCATCGGTAACTCTGAAATTGTCCCTGGCCGCTGCCTGATTGATCAAGATTTCCCCAATTTTAAGGTCCAGCACCTTCTTACGACCTTCCAACGATACCTGTTGCCTGGTTTGCTGTTCCAGGAGTTCTACGTGCTTCATCAGTTGCTTTTGGGTGATGATCTCCGGTTTGGTCAACTTCACTCGAGCAACTGGTTGATCGATTACCTGAGCCCACAAGCCCAGAGTTCCTACCCACAAGATGCATAGTCCGTAAATCACTGTTTTCCTCATACTCTTATCCTCTTCAACGATTCATAGATCTTGGAAATCTTTTTCAAATAGTAAGTCTGCTCTTTGGGAGAGAAATTACACTCCAACAGTCGATGGTAGTAAAGGAGCATCTCCTCTTTGGTGGAAACCAGGGGAAGCTTTGTTCCTGCCAGATCCCGAAGACGATGCACCACCTCTTCAAAGAAATGCTTGAAGTACGGCTTTTTCCTCTCCCACTCGACGATTTTCATCAACAGGTCGAATGCCTTCTGGTACTTCCCTCGGCGATCGTACTCCTCCGCCAGGAGAAATGCGCAATCCATGAAATCTTCCCGGTCCAGGTACAACTCCAGACTGAAGTCGGAAAAACGGAGCAACTGCTCGTAGAGTTCCAACGCATCCTCTTCGTGATCGTGGAGGAGATCGAAGAAAATGAGTTTCGATTGACTGGACCGATCCCAGGATCGACTTTTAAGGAACGTTCTATAATCGAAAGTATCGGTTTTCCCCTGGCTTCGGATATGTCGATCGTACTCTTTGCGCTGGTTCGGGTCACTGAGGACTCGATAGGCCGTGATGAGCAGGTTCATCTGTTCGGTATCGTGCCCCTTGCCGTTCCCCCTGGCCAGATCAGGATGCAATTCCTTCGCTTTCTTTCGAAAAGAACGCTTGATATCTTCCAGGGAACAGGAAGGTTCCAATCCCAATACTTGATAATAATTATCCAAAATAGAACACACACTCCCCAAAAATTTGTGTTTACTATAGAGGGAATACGGGATCCTGTCAATTTCACCCTTTTTCGCTCACCCTTTTGCTGTCGGAAGGTGGATACCCAACTGTTCTGCCTGTGAAGGGGACGATAGAATCTCCGAATACGTCAAGAACATACCTTCCCGTTCCATCGCCTTCATCAATTGGGAAAGGGCCCGGGAGGAGGCAAACGGATGCTTTCCGATGAAGGCACAGGAACGTTTTCCCCCGATGCTTCCCGCTTGAGAGAGGAACGTACTTACAGACGAGGGAATTTTCCTGCCGAAGAGGGAAGCGGGTTCGCATCCAATCACTATGTATTCGTAGAAGGAGAGTCTTTTCCCTTTTTCCACTTCTCCATCGATCACGTCCACGTGCAGTCCCCGAGATTCGAGCCCTCGCGCGATTCCTTGGGCAAGTTTGCGATACGATTCCCGATTCCTGGGTGCAAAATAGGCGATCACTACCCGCATGTGCCATTCCTTCTCTACAGAGATTTGAACAATCGATCGATGTTCATCTCTTTTACCACCAGCACGGAGCACTTCGCATGATACAATACTTCACGATGGGCTTCTGAAATGATATCCCGTTCCCTTCGTTCCTTCTCCCATCCACCGAGAAGGATCAAATCGGCATTTCGCGTTTCCGCTTCCCGAAGGATTTCCGTGTAGATGGCTCCGCTCCGTAACGAGGTTTCTATCTTCACTCTCTTTTGCAACGCTAATTCCTGCACATAGTTGAGGTACCGCTTCCCATTGGCATAGAGATTTTCCTCATACTCTTTACTTTCGTCTTCGATGAAAATTTTCGTCAACACCAGTTGTCTCAACGTGGCCGTATCCACCACATATACCGCTGTCATGGAGCACTGGTACTGCTTCGACAGAATAATCCCGTACTTGGCCGCATTGATGGATGCATCAGATCCGCTGATTGCCACAACGATATTCTGGATCAGGGGTTTCATGCCATTGCCTCCCTCTTCGATTTTAACATTTTTTGAATAAAGAAAATTTCCCGTTCCCGTTCCTCCAGGACAGCCGTAATATAAGTAACTGTTTCTGAAGTATCGGGGATTACCATCTTTTCCAATGCGTTCACCCTGCGCTGGGTTTTTTTCACTTCCTTCGCCAAACGCCAAACCATCGTACGGACACTGGCCAATTCGGCGATAATCTTGAGATATTCCAAGAAAATTGCCATCGTTTCATCCGTATGCGTGTAGGTGTCCATCAGGGAGTACTGCAGGCTCACAGAGGGAGGCTTCACCTCTACGGAAGGCAGAGTGAGACCTGCCACCTTCACGCTTCGTTCCTTTACCGTAAACTCGTATCGAATTCCCTGACTGATTTCTTGGATCGTTTCCCTCCCTACCGAAAGCAAGGTCTTCCGTAACGAAGCATACGCCTTGGCACTGAAGGAGTACAGTTCCGATTCGAGGAGTTTCACCCGCTCCAGCATGCGCATCAACTCCATCACAAGGATGTCACGCTTCTGTTGCAGAAGATCGAATCCCTCTTTTGCAACTGCCAGTTGTTCCTTGTACTGAAAGAGGTTCGATTTCGTGGGAGGAACATTCAGTCTCGGCATGCCTTAGCTTCCCTCCCCCACTTTCGGAAGATACTTCTCGAGGAGTTCTTCCTTGATCCGGTACAGTTCCTCTTTCGGGAGGATCGTCAACATCTTCCAACCGATATCGAGGGTTTGCTCGATGGTACGGTTCTCTGTTTCTGCCTGGGACAGAAACTCTCGTTCGAACCGATCTCCAAAGGTAAGGTAATTCTTATCCAAGGTAGACAATTCTTCCTCTCCGATGATGGCAGCCAGGTTTCGGACCTGTTTCGTGCGGGAATAGGCGGCGAACAACTGAGAGGCCAGGTCCTTGTGATCCTCTCGGGTCATTCCAGGTCCAATTCCATCCTTCATCAGCCGGGAGAGGGAAGGGAGCCCTGCCACAGGAGGATAGATCCCTTTCTGGAAGAGCTCTCGCTCCAGTACGATCTGCCCTTCCGTGATGTATCCCGTAAGATCGGGAATAGGATGGCTGATGTCGTCGTTGGGCATGGTAAGGATGGGAATCTGCGTGATGGAGCCGGAGGATGTTTTTACCTTTCCTGCCCGTTCATAGAGGGATGCCAGGTCCGAGTATAGGTACCCTGGGTACCCCTTTCGGGAAGGTATCTCTCCTCGTATGGAAGAAATCTCCCGCAAGGCCTCGCAATAGTTCGTCATGTCCGTGAGGACCACGAGAACATGCATGTTCTTCTCGTAGGCCAGATACTCCGCTGCCGTAAGAGCGCACCGGGGAGTGATGAGTCGTTCGATGGAGGGGGAATCCGCCAGGGAAAGGAACATCACCACGTTGGAAAGTACCCCACTTTCCTCGAAGGCTTGGATGAAAAACCGAGCCACATCGTACTTTACTCCCATGGCGGCAAACACCATCACGAAGGATTCCTCTGTCTTCAGGCGGGCTTGCCGGATGATCTGCGCAGCCAGCCTGTTGTGGGGCAAACCACTGCCGGAAAAGATGGGGAGTTTCTGACCTCGAATGAGAGTGTTCATCCCATCGATCGCGGAAACCCCTGTCTGAATGAAATCCCGCGGGTACGTTCGAGCCGAGGGATTGATCGGTACCCCATTGATGTCTCTGAACTCGGAGGAAAAAGGTTCCGGATACCCATCGATGGGTCTACCGAGCCCATCGTAGATCCTTCCCAACATATCGACGGAAACTCGCAATTCCAGGGGTTTCCCAAGAAATTCCACAGATGTTTCTTGTATCGAGAGTCCTGTGGTAGGCCCGAAGACCTGCACGGCCACTGCAGAATCGGAAACTTCCAGGATACGCCCCACCTTTACTCCGCCGTAAGGATCCCGAATCCGGGCGATTTCCCCATATCCCACGTTCTCCCTTCGTTGTAGGATGATGAGGGGGCCCTCCACCGACTGAATCCCCATGAACTCGAGCCCTCTCATACTCTGTACTCCTTCTCCAGTTCTCCCAATTCACGGTCCAGCAGGATCCTTACCTCTTGCACGAGTTCCAGCCGATCGTTGGGGATCTGCGACTTCATCCGAACGATCCGTTCGATGACACTCAAGGAACGAATTTTTACTAGCGGAGCTCCCCCTCGAATAACTCGAAGGGCTCTAGTGTAGAAATCCATGATGAGCCTGAGGATGATCACCTGTTTCTCAGGAACAGAGTACATATCCACCGGATCGAAGGCATTCTGCTGAAGGAATCCGTTCTTGATCATATCGGCACAGAGGAGAACGAGGCGGCTGGTATCCGGCAATGCGTCGGGACCGATCAACTTTACGATCTGTGCCAACCGCTGTTCCCTTTTCAACAGTTCCATCGCTTCCCTACGAGTGGCGGCCCAATCGGCATTGACCTTCTCCCAGAAGCCCCTCAATTCTTCCCCGTACTCGCTGTACGAATCGATCCAGGAAATGGCAGGATAGTGCCGCGCGTTGGCCAAATCCCGGTCCAACGCCCAGAAACAGCGAATGAATCGTTTGGTATGCTGGGTAACGGGTTCAGAGAAGTCTCCTCCCGGGGGAGATACGGCACCGATGATCGTGATGGAACCTTTTTTCCCCTCCAGCGTGGTGACTCTCCCCCCCCGCTCATAGAACTCTGCCAGCCGGGTAGGCAGATAGGCGGGGAACCCTTCTTCGGCCGGCATTTCTTCCAACCTCCCCGACAACTCCCGCAAGGCTTCCGCCCAACGGGAAGTGGAATCAGCCATGATGGCCACGTTATACCCCATGTCTCGATAGTATTCGGCCAATGTCACCCCTGTATAGATCGATACTTCCCGGGCTGCCACAGGCATGTTGGAGGTGTTGGCAATGAGGATTGTCCGTTCCATGATGGATCTACCCGTTCGGGGATCCCGGATTTCGGGGAACTCCCGAAGCACATCGGTCATTTCATTTCCCCGTTCCCCACATCCAATATACACGATGATGTCGGCATCACACCATTTGGCCACCGCATGCTGGGTCATGGTCTTGCCCGTGCCGAATCCTCCGGGAATGGCAGCTGTGCCTCCCTTCGAAATAGGGAAGAACACGTCGATCACCCTCTGCCCCGTCAAAAGAGGCTCCTCCATTCCCAATCGTTCCCGATAGGGTCGAGGGTTCCGTACAGGCCAGGAATGGCAGAGGAACAGTTCCGTTCCATCTTGCATCTTCGCTACCGGCTCTTCCAACGTATAGGACCCTTCCGACGCTACATAGGCCAGAACTCCTTCTTTCCCGTTAGGAGGCAGGTACATGGGGTGCTGGATATGTTCGGTTTCCTGCACGATTCCCAAGGGCATACCCTTTACGAGAGTGTCCCCTTTTTTACACAAGGGTTTGAAGGGCCATTTCTTCTTCATGTCCAAGGGATTTGTTTTCACCCCGGGGGTAATGCCGAATCCCGTTCGCTGGAACAGTTCCTCCAAGGGACGCTGAATACCGTCGTAAATACGGCCGATCAATCCCGGACCTAACAGCACGGAAAGGGGAGCCCTATGGGATAGAACCCGTTCCCCAACTTTCATACCCGTATTGTCTTCGTAGATTTGAATGGTGGCGATATCCCCTTTCAGTCGAATGATCTCCCCCACGAGCCCCAGATCACCCGCCTCTACCACATCGTACAATCCCGCATGGGCCAACCCTTCCGCCTGAATGATGGGTCCGTTGACTCTGATGATTCTGCCTTCTACCATGTGCGTCCACCTACCCTTTCGCCCCAGGGAAGAGAGCCTCGAACACTTCTCTTCGGTAGTTCTGTCTCACCTCTTCCTTCAGCTCTTCTACCGTTATACGGTACTGTATAGTACCGTCTTCCGATTGGATTCGAAGTCCCCGGGATGGCTCTCCTTCCTTGACTTGAAGGATTCTCGCCCCTGGAAGTACGGATCGCACGAGAGATTCTGCCTGTTTTATGCCATTGTAGGTGAGAAACAACGATGTTCCTTGGAAAAAAGACCCCACCTGGGATAGCCTGGTTCGAACCAAAGAGACAAACTCCTCCTCACTAAGCCTTTCAAAGAACTTTTGCAAAAAGTCCTCGAACTTTTCGTTCAAGATACGGAGCTCGATCCGTTTTGACTCCAGGGGTAACGTGGCAGAAATCTCCTGCTGGATCCTCTTTTTTCTATCCTCCAATTCCTGCTTACTGGCAGAGAGGAAGGCTTCCTCTTTCTTTTTCCATTCCCCTTCAATCTCGAGAATCGATTTTTCAGCACTCTTCTGAATCCGCTCAGCCTTTTTTCGGGCATCCTCGAGGATTTCCTGCTCCAACTTCTCGCTGGTTTTTATTTCTTCCATAGACAGCCTTAACTACACACTGATACCGATGGCTTCTCGAATAGATTCCACTAAAGTCTTTCGGCCCGGCAATTTTCCCTGTAAGCCCGGTATCTCTACCAATAGGGGGAACTGGCCCGAAAGGTTCCATTCCGCTGTTTCGGTCTCTAGGTAACTGGCAACTTCTTCCGTAAGAACGAGAACTCTGGGTTTCACTTCCCTCGTGGCATAGAGGAACCCTTCCAGGGCTTCCTGCCTATTGGTAACCACCTTCCCCTCGATTCCGACCAACCGGAACCCAATTACCAGTTCTTCCTCTCCCAGACAGTAGAACTCCATAGCCGAACTCTAGATGAAGAGGATCAGAAGGGCAACGAGGAATCCCCACAGACAGATTCCTTCAGCCAACCCTACATAGGGAAGTGCCTTGCCGGAAAGTTCTGGATTTTCGCTCATCGCACCCATGGCTGCCGCTCCGATCTGCCCCACGGCAATCCCTCCCCCAATACAGGCAACACCTACTGCCACGGCCGCAGAAATCCATCTCCAATACACGTACGAGGTCGCTGCACCCGTTGCCTGTTCTGCCCACACAAGCCCCGTCAAACCCACGGCGAAAAACAGCAGGGAAATCAGTTTCTTCATACTCTATTCCTCCTCAAAAGTGTTCTATGCTTGCGTCAAGTCAAACGGCTTGAACGGAGTTCCCGATTCGGTGAAGAATTTGGAGAAAAACTCATAGTAGTGCAATCGAATGACCTGGATCGTAACAATGAGCCCCTCCAGAACGAGGATCAAGGCATTTCCCGCCAATACGATGAGAATCTGGAAGAAGATGCTCCCCGGAAGGGACTGCAGGAGATCCACGATTTGAAACACGATCAGGCTCAACACCGTATGGGACAACGCAAAGGCTCCCACACGAAGAAAACTCACCGAGTTGGATATGTAGTAGGAAACGGACTCCAGGACTTCCACGATACCTTCCATAATGAATGGGAAAAATCCCTCGGGAAAGAGGGGGCGTTTCCCCTCGATCCACCGGGCCAGAGGCTCTCCCCAGAAGATCAATAGGAGGAGGGTAAACAGGATAGGCAGGTCGAAGGAGAGAATCCTCCCCTTCCACACGATGAGCCGAACACCCAGGGCAAGGGCATACCAGAAGAACAATGCGCCCAGGAGGCCTGTCTTGGAAAAGATCCCCCTATGAAGGTCCTTCTGTCGGATTCTATTGAAGATATTGATGATCAATCCTACGGAGTTGATCACCGCCCCGATACCGAGGGTAAAGCCGAAGAAAGCGAGCATTCGATCGATCCCCTCTGTGGGCATGAGGGAAATGAATCGATCCTGAGGGGACCCTAAAACTAGTTTTGTCAGTACCCTCTCCACAGGAATCAAGATCCTATCACTAGCGAAGAAGGACCCATAGAGAAGCCCCGTAAACATCGAAGCGGCGCCAACGACCTTAAAGGCGAGGGCATACTTCTTCCAATTCTTGAGCTGGGGGACATGCTCCCTCTGGAGAAGCACTCCAAAGAGGAAGATGAGGAATCCCTGTCCCAGGTCTCCGAACATGATGGCGAATAGAAGGGTGAAAAACACCGCCACCAGGGGTGTGGGATCTATGGTTCCGTACAGAGGCGCCCCGTACGCAAATACGATGCCATCGAAGGATTGAAGAAATTTGCTATGTTTCAACCGTACGGGAATCTTTTCCTTTCCTTCCCGTACCGAGGGAACTTCCTCCGGTTCATATACTCGGATGGCGATCCTGCCTTCGGTGAGGGTATCCAGCTCGGCCAATGTCTTCTGTAGAAAGGATTCGGGAATCCATCCGGACAACCGAAATGCATGCTCGGTCTGCTCCAGATGTCCTTTCAATTCTTCGATCCTGAATCCGACTTCCACTATCTCGTACACAAACAGGAGCGACTTTCCATAGGTCTCTTTCAGTTTCTTCTTTTCCTCTCCGATGCGTTGCAATTCTTCCTTCACCTTTTGAAGATTCGACGCCAACTCTTCCACAAGTTTAGGAGTCAGTTCCATCGCAATTTCCGGCAGGGGAAGTTCTCGAAATTCGGCTTTTTTCAATTCCGTTTCCAGAGCGAACCTTCCCTTTTTCGTGGCAATGATCAATATTTTTCCCCCTGGATCCAGGACAAAGACCACTGCCCTACCCAGAAGATTCTTTTCCACTTCTGAAATGCGGGCAGGAGCCAAATTGCCGTATCGATACACCAGATAGGTAACGTTCTCCAATTCTCTCAAGGGGAATTTCATCCGCTGGAAGACCCTTACTTCCTGCAGGGTGGATTCCAGAGACAACTGCTGTTCCAGGAGAGTTTTTTCTCTCTGCAAGAGTTCAGAGGTCTTTTCCAATATGCGTTCTGCCAATTCCAGATCTTCATTCCTGGGGCTACGGATTTCCTTCGAATGAGAACTTGACACGTTCCCTGTAAGCCCCAGGATCTCCAGGGAAGACTTCAACCGGTTGAGGAGGTCTTGGTATTTATAAAACAGCTCCCCCTTCTCCTTCTCTATCGTGTCGGTCACCTGAAAACATCGCTTTACCCCAAGGTATTCCAACACCCTGTCCATATCGCTTTTCAGAAGGAGAAGCTCGACTTTTCTCATCTTCTCGGTGAATATCATAGCCCTTCGACCAACTCCCTTATAGCCGATTCGCTCACTCCTATGTACATCCCTTCTGTCAACGTATGGATCAGCCGAACTTCATACTCTTTCATCCGAAAGAACCCATAGATGGCGGCAAGGGTGAAGGGACGATGGTAGAAGATCTTTCGATAGAGAAGATACAATCGCTTAGATACCCGCCAATTGGCAGGAGCAGGATCTAAAAGCCCTTCCGATGTGATCGTAACAAGCCAACCATACTTCCAGTTCTGCCAAGGGGAACCCTCATCCAGGGGAAGCTTGTACATTGCTTTGACGTCGGCCTCTACATGCACCTTGTCCTGTAAAAACAGCCGCTTGAGAACCTCTTCCTCATCGATCCTATAGTAGTACCGCAGGCGTAAGACCCAAAGGATATTCAATAATCGAAGTTCGGTGAGGAAGGCTGGCCGGAGGATCGATCCTTCTTTTTTTGGTAATACCTCTATCTCTTCCCACAACGTTCGGTAGTACTCTTCGTCCAGATGGAACTCGACTTCCCATAGGGGTTTACTCTGCAACTCTTCCAGGAAGGAAGCATAAGGTGTACGTTCAAGAGTCTTGCGGGGGTCTACCACAGGCAGAGGGATCGTACGGTATCTCCCGATATCCCAAAGCTCTCCTAGAGGCAGGCCCGTAAGGATACTCCTAAGGATAGACTTCACGTTTCGTATTTCGAAGCGTTTCAAGGCATGAACCAGTAGCGTTGGAGGATCCGGGAAAATTTCTAAAATGCGTAGGTAACTAGCTAGATTCTTCAACGCATACTTTCGTTCGATGGAGCGAACCAGATCTTTCTCGGAAAGTTCCAGTCCTTCTCCAGGAAACAGCGTGCGGTATACATCGGAAAGGCTTCCTAGCTTTAAAAGGGTTTGGAATCTGGCGTCCAGGAAAGATTTAGCCGTGATACCGTGTAGTTTCCCATGAAGGTACGCATATTGACCGGCCCGGTTCATACGATTCCCAGAAGTGACTTCAATACTCTAAAGGCGTCTTCCCACTGGCCTTCGATGGTTTCTAATTGCTTCTTTTTTTCTTCAAGAGCTTGATCCCGATTCTTCTGCTGCTCCTCTCGATACTCTCGGAGCTGGCGATCCATTTCCCGCTGCCACTGTTCCCGTAGAAGACGAAAATGCTCCTCTTTCGATCTTCTCAAGTTTTCGATCTTTTCCGCCGCGGATCGTTCTGCCTGGTTTACTAGCTCCTTTGCTGTTCGCTCGGCTTCGAGAAGACGTTGGAGGATTTCGGATTCGGAAGGCATTTAAGTTTCCTGGTAATCCAATATGTCTTCGAATTGTTTCAATACCGCGTGAGCTTTCTCTGCAGTATCCGTTTCCAGTACTTTTTTGTAAAAATCCGTATACTCCATAAGGGAAGCGACTTTTTTCAATACCTTTAAATGCTGTCCCGACTCATCCATCGAAGAAACAAGAAGAAAAATTAGGTACACAGGCTCTCCGTCCAGGGCCCCATAGTCGATCCCCTTCTTTGATACGCCCATCACACCACAGATTCCCTCGATGGCATCCGTCTTTCCATGGGGAACGGCAATACCCGTCTTGATGCCCGTAGACATCTTCTGCTCACGTTCCCGGATTGCCTCGAGAATCGCATCCCGTTTTCCTTCGAGGTGAAAACTGCGTACCAGAAGATCCACCAACTCTTCAAAAACTTCTTCTTTGTCCTCCGACTCGAGATTCACCTTTATACGAGAGGGTGTGAACAGTTCCTGAAGAAGCATACCGATCTACCTATTTCTTCGGTTCCAAAGGGGTAGCTTCCGTTACCTCTTCCTTCGGTTCGGTTTTCCACCACTCTACACTGGTCTGCGTACCTTGTTGCCTTCTAGCCGCTCCAATCACGTCTCCACTCTCCGGCGTTCGGTTGACCCAGGCCAACCCGAAGGCTGTAATGATAAAAATAGCTCCTAGAATAGAGGTGAGTCGGGTTAGCACATTCCCTGAGCGGCTGCCGAAGGGAGTACTGCTCCCCCCTCCAAAAAGACCTCCTAGTCCTTCCCCCTGTTCATCTTGAATGAGTACCACTCCAATAAGTAACAGGGCACTCAGTACGAATAGAACTAGAAGGATTCCACTTACGATCAACATACACAATCTCCTTCACTCAACGATCGAACCAGGCGATCGGTACAAAAGTTTCCTTTTTCAACGAAGCTCCTCCCACAAGGGCGCCGTCGATGTTCGGCATGGTAAGGAGTTCCCGAGCATTTTCGGGCTTTACGGAACCCCCGTACTGGATGGTAACAGTTTCCCCCGTACCGGGTCGATAGAGAGTATCCAGAACCTTTCGGATTACCTTGTGGATCGCATCGGCATCCTGGGGGGTGGCATTTTTCCCCGTACCGATCGCCCACACAGGTTCATAGGCAATGGTGATCATGGGAAGGTCTCCCTCGCCTACCCCTTGTAGACATTGGGTGACCTGCGTGGTTACCACTTCCTCTGCCTTTCCCTTTTCACGCTCTTCCAAGGTTTCCCCCACGCAGAGAACCACTTCCAAGCCGTGTTTCAAGGCCAGTTTGACCTTTTCGTTGATCAGTCCATCCCTCTCGCCGTAGATAATTCTCCGTTCCGAATGTCCCAGAATGACGGATCGAACTCCGATGTCTTTCAGCATGAGAACAGAGACTTCCCCCGTGTGAGCACCCTGTTCTACCGATGCCATGTTCTGCGCACCCAGTAGAATAGGGGTACCCTTCACCACGGAGGCTACCGCTGAAAGGGCCGTGAAGGGTGGAGCGATCATGAGTTTGTGTGGGCACCCCGCAAGAGATTCGACAAGTTCCTTCGCCAGAGCTACAGCTTCTCCGACAGTCTTATGCATCTTCCAGTTTCCCGCTATGTACTTTCTTCGAGCCACCTTCTACTCCTTATCCAATGGAACGCACTAGAGGTCCTATTTCTGTTGCAATACGGCTATCCCAGGGAGGGTTTTCCCTTCCAGAAACTCCAACGAGGCTCCCCCACCGGTAGACACATGATCGATCTTGTCTGCCAGGTTGAACTTGTTTACCGCTGCCACAGAGTCCCCTCCTCCTACGACGGTGGTGCCTGGGCATTCGGCTACCATGAGGGCTACCTGACGAGTGCCTTCGGCAAAGGGCTCGAATTCGAACACTCCCAGGGGGCCGTTCCATACGAGGTTCTTTGCTTGCTTTACCCTGCCTCGAATGAGATCGAGAGTTTTTCTTCCGATATCCATCCCGATCTTGCCCTCGGGAATATCGACGCCATCGATGTATTCAGGCTTGGCTTTGTCGGAGAACTCGGAAGCCACCACATGATCCACCGGAAGGATCACTTCCACCTTTTTATCTTTCGCGAGAGAGAGTAGTTTCTCGGCGGTAGTCAAATGATCTTCTTCCACGAGGCTTGACCCTACTTTCTTCCCCATCACCTTCAGGAAGGTATAGGCCATTCCCCCCCCGATTACGAGAGTGGTACAACGGGACACGAGGGATTCCAGCACACCGATCTTGGAAGAGACCTTGGCCCCCCCGATGATGGCCACAAAAGGTTTTTCCGGATTTTTCAGAAGGGGCTCCAGGTACCGCACTTCCTTTTCCATCAGGAAGCCTCCCACGGCTGGCAGGAATTTCGCCACATCCACCGTGGAGGCATGGGCTCTATGAGCGGTCCCGAAGGCGTCGTTTACATACAGATCCGCATAGGAAGCGAGTTTCTTGGCAAACTCCCCACGTACCCCCTCATCCTTACTGGTTTCCTCCGGATGAAACCGGGTATTCTCCAGCATCAACACTTCCCCTTCCTTCAGGCCCTTCACCATCGACTCTACTTCTGGGCCGATACAAGAAGGAGCGAATTTCACCGGTGTACCGAGGAGCTGGGAAAGGTGTTTTGCCACCGGCGCCAGTCGATGTTTACCCGAGAGGTACTTCTCCTCATCGAAAGGTTTTCCCTCTTTGGCAGCCTTTTCCCTTGCCTTTTCCATGTCTTTCTTGGGATCTCCTAGGTGGGACATCAAGATAAGGTACCGGGCTCCCTGTTCCAGCACGTACCGTATGGTGGGTAAGGCGGCTGTGATGCGGGTATCGTCCTGCACAACACCGTCCTTCATGGGAACGTTGAAATCTACCCGCATCAGTACCCGTTTTCCCTTCAATTCTACATCGCGCACCGTCTTGATCATACCGACACCTCCGGGTGTATCTGACTCATTCGTTTTCAATGACCCTACTTCTTGCTATCCATGTACATCAAGAGGTCAACCACACGGTTGGAATATCCCCACTCGTTGTCATACCAGGAGACGATCTTGAAGAACCGCTTTTCCCCCTTGAGGTTGTTCTGGAGAGTGGCCAGCGAATCGTAGATGGAGCTTCTGGGATCGTGGATGAAGTCTGTGGATACGAGTTCTTCTTCCGTGTAGCCCAGAATTCCTTTCAGGTACGTTTCAGAAGCCTTCTTTAGGAGGGAATCGATTTCTTCGATCGAAGTGTCCCGGGCGGAGCGGAAGGTAAGGTCTACTACGGACACGTCCGGGGTAGGAACCCGGAAGGACATGCCGGTGAGTTTCCCTTTTATGGCAGGGAGCACTTCCCCTACCGCTTTGGCTGCCCCTGTGGTAGAGGGGATCAGGTTGATCGCTGCAGCCCGGCCACCCCTCCAATCCTTCTTGGAGGGCCCGTCCACCGTTTTCTGGGTGGCGGTGTAGGAATGGATGGTGGTCATCAATCCGGTCTCCAATCCAACTCCTTCCTTCAGAAGTACATACACGAGGGGAGCTAGACAGTTGGTGGTACAGCTGGCATTGGACACCACATGGTGCACCTTGGGATCGTACTCCCAATGGTTCACACCCATGAGGAAGGTCCGCAAGTCTCCTTTGGCAGGTGCGGTGATGATGACCTTCTTGGCCCCTGCCTTCAAGTGCCCTTCGGCCTTTTCCTTGTCGGTGAAAAGCCCTGTGGATTCGATGACATACTCCACTCCCAATTCTTTCCAGGGCAACTCTTCCAGACTTTTCTTTGCACCCACACACCGAATCTTGTGTCCGTTCACTACCAATAGATCGTCCTCTTCCAGAGAAGGCGAACTCTTTTCCGATCGTATGTCAGCCTTCATCCGGCCATGGACGGAATCGTACTTCAGCTGATAGGCAAAGTAGGATGCATCGGTACTGACATCCACCACTGCTACCACATCGATCGCTTTCCCTAATAACCCTTGTTCCACCATCGCTTGAAAAGCAAGTCTCCCGATTCTACCGAACCCATTAATGGCAACTTTCATTTGTTCCCCCTAACCATCACTTAGGATAAAGATGCAGATAGACTATACGGAAAATCCTATCCTCTGTCAATTGAAGAGGGTCAATCTATAAAAAAAGATTCTATTGAATGCGAAGAATCTTTTTATAGAGCATGAGAGCGGAGGGAGTAGGTACGGGTGAAGGGGATGCTTCTCCTTTCGGCTTCTGCTCTTCGTAGGGAATAACCACATCTCCCGGGTTGATGCGGTCGAAGAAACCCTCTTTGACAACGGTACCCTCACAGAGAAGGTCATCCACTTCGGTAACGGTAAAAGTTCCCAGAATCTCCTTGGGAGAGTACACGAAGCCGATGGAATCGTTTTTCAAGCTGACGGCCTGGGCGGGAAGGATCAAAAACTTATCCCCCTTCTTCACCCCATCTGCGGATCCCAACCCTACCAAAGCCCGCTCGAACTCTCGTTTCAACAGTTCCCCGCGCAAAGGAAGCTTGCCTTTAATAAGCGAGGAAACCTGCAAAAGAGCATTCTGCACCCGGTCGTTCCCCGTTCGGTACACGGCGAAGGTTTCGATCTTTCCCCCTGTACGGGAAAGAAACAGATCCCCCTGGATGGAAAATTCCCGTGCAGTTTGTCCGAAGGAAAGCAAGATGAAGTAATCCGTACCTCGTTGACGGGCTTCCTGAAAAGCTTCCCCAAAGGTATGCGATACCATGGGAGGGGAAGGGATCTGGATCGAGGGGATTCCGATCAGGAGATCCGCAAGGTACCGAGCCAGGAAGAGTTCCGAAAATCCATGCTGGAGAGTCCCCGAGGTAAGATCCACGAAGAGGGAAAGGCTCAGGGAAGGTTTCCGATGGATGAACTGATCGTACTGCCACCGCATGGCGGGTCTGTCGGACAGGATACTCGTAAGGATTTCCAGCTGCTCCAGTGCGGTTCGGTCTGCCAGGTTCTGTTTCTTGAGAAACTCGAGAGAATTGTAGGCATATCCGGGGAAACCGATCTTCTGTTGGATCTCCGCATAGGAGAGGCGACCCCTCTTCGAATAGGGATCGATCTGCAATCCCCTACGGTATTCTTCCAGGGCCCGCTGAAAGAGATTCCGGTCCTGGAACTTGTCTCCCCGATCGAAGTGGTACTGGGCGTAGGTTTTACGAAGATTGTCTTCCACGGGCAGGATTTCCTTCAGGGAGTCTTCCAGGGTGATCCTGGCTACCTCATCCTCCGGTGCCAGGGTTACAAGGCTACGCAGGAGGGTAATACCTTCGTCTTTTTTTCCCAATCGAAGGGCAGATAGGGCTTTGAGGTAAAATCCCAGAGGATTGGCTCTATTCAACGACAGCAAGCGATCCATCCGGGAGTATGCTTCGGCGTAGTCTCCCTTTTGAAAGCTGATCCATCCTAATAGTTGATGTGCCTCCAGGTAATCGGGTTTGATGCTAAGGGCGGTTTTTGCCCGTTCGACGGCTAAATCGTACTTCCTCTGCCTGAAGTAGTATTCCCCCACGAGGTAGTGCACGATGGGGTTGTCGCTGTGGTACCGAAGGGCCGCATCGAAGTAGGTTTCCGCCTCCTGTACATTCCCCTCTTGGGAGAGGAGAACTCCCAGGGAAAGCAAGGCCCGCCTACTATCGGGAAATCTCTTCAAAGTATCCAGATACTCCAGGGTGGCATTCCTATTCTTCCCCAACGCCAGATCGAGTTCCGCCTTCCCGAGTCGAGCGTCCGTGTTATTGGGTTCTTCCTGTAACAGGTTGGTGTAAATATCCGAAGCTTCCGTGAATTTTCCCATCCCTACTAGGATCCTTGCCTTCAGTACCCGGGCTGCCGAATCCCTTCGGGACAACCGAAGGGCCGCATCCACCATCTTCAACGCTTCATCGTACTCTTCCAATTGAAAGAACAGTTCGGCGGAGGCAAAGATCGGATCGAAATAGGCAGGATTCTTCCGAGTAGCGGCTCGGAAGAGTTCCAAAGCCCGGTAGAAGTCCCCTATCCTTCTGTATTCCATCCCCTGGCGGTAGAGGGATATGGGATGATCGGGAGGCAGTTCCTGGGCCTGGAGCATAACCGGTAAACATGCGGAGAGGGTTAGAAGAAGAACAAATCTAGGAATTCCCAGGGTTTTCATCTTTTTCGGCAAGGAGTATCTTTACAGACTTGATCTTGTGTCCTTCCATCTCCTGGATCACGAATTCCAGGTTCTTGTAGGAGACCTTTTCGTAACGGGCCGGTATTTTTCCGAAGAGTTCGAACACGAATCCTCCCAGGGTGTCGAAATCTTCCTCTGGTAGCCCGAGGCCCAATTCCTCGTTCAAATCATGAAGATTGATCCGGGCATCGCAGAGGAAGGCGTTGTCTCCGATTCGAAGGATCTCTTCTTTTTCGTCATCGAATTCGTCCTGGATATCGCCGATTACCTCTTCGATAATGTCCTCTAGACACACGATTCCGGAGACCCCCCCATATTCGTCCACCACGATAGCTATGTGTACCTTTCGCCGTTTCATTTCCCTGAGAAGGGAATCGAGCTTTTTGCTCTCGGGGACGAAATAGGGCTTTCGAAGTATCTCGGCAAAGCGGATAGGCTGACCCTGGACGAGTTTCATCAGGATGTCCTTTACATAGAGCATCCCTACCACATTGTCTATGGTGTCTTTGTATACAGGAAACCGTGAGTAACCCGATTCCACGATCTTTTGCAAAACTTCCTGTACCGGAGCATCCAGGGAAAAAAATACCACATCGATTCTGGGAACCATAATTTCTTTCACCGATGTACTGGCCAGTTCCCGTATGCCGTGGATCATTTCCCTTTCATCGGGAGTTTCGGTACTGTGACGCTTCTTGAACAGTGTATCCAGTGAGAAGATTCTACCTAGCCAATTTCCCCAACTCATGTACGTATTCGTTCCTCCATCAACGTTTGGAGCAATCGGTCCTGAAGATTCAGCATCTCACCTTCTTCTTCGGCCTCCTCATGATCGTATCCCGCCAGGTGAAGGATTCCATGAATCAACAAACGTTTCAACTCGGCTTCCCAGGATTCACCTGTGGTTTCCCGGTTTGTTTCTATCATTTCCAACGATATCACTACGTCTCCAATAGTCTTTGACAGATTGGGATAGGAAGGAAAGGGCTCCCCTTCGGATTGAGAGAAGGACAACACATCCGTCACTTCGTTTTTCCCCCGAAACCTGTTGTTCAACTCTCGGATGAACTTGTTAGTACAAAATACTATGGAAAGTTCCCAGTTGTCCAGTTGTAATTGTTCCAGAACTTTCACGCAGAAACGTTCCACTCCAGGCAGCCAGGGGGGCTCCTCTAGGCCTACAACGGTGATTTCGACGATATTCAACGATTTTTCCTATTCCTTCCGGCTTTCTGCCTCGTAGGCTTGCACAATCTTTTTCACCAGGGGATTTCGAACCACATCTGAGGCGGTAAAGAATCCGAAGTAAATTTCCTCAAGACCCTTCAAGATCCTCGTCGCATGGATCAACCCTGAAGCTTCCTTCCGCGGTAGATCGATCTGTGTGATATCCCCTGTGACGATTACCCGCGAATCCTCCCCCATTCGGGTTAAAAACATCTTCATCTGTTCTCGAGTGGTATTCTGAGCTTCGTCTAGAATCACCACGCAGTTTTTCAAGCTTCTTCCCCTCATGTAGGCGAGGGGTGCGATCTCGATCATCCCGTTTTCCTGTAATCGATTGATCAGTTCCTGGGGGATAAGGGCCTCCATTGCGTCGTACAGGGGTCGGAGATACGGATTCAGCTTCTGGGTCAGGTCACCAGGAAGGAACCCCAGGGATTCACCCGCTTCCACCACCGGTCGGGTCAACACCAGTTTTCGCTTTTTTCGGGTTATCACCTCTTCCAGCGCACAGGCCACTGCCAGGAATGTTTTTCCTGTACCTGCCGGACCAATTCCAAAACTCAGTACATGGGATTGAATCCCCTCAATGTATCGGGCTTGACGCAACCCCCGAGGAAAGACCCGTGCGTATCCCCCCGGAATATTGATGCTACAGCTTCGAAGAAGCTCTATTTCTCCAGTGTTCTGGGTCAGGATCGACGCATAAACGGCTCTGATCAGATCCGGTGTGGGGGATTGACCTTGCAATGCATAGGTTTCCAGTTCCTGGATCAGTTGCTTGAACCTGTGATGTACCTGGACGTTATCCGTTTCCAGAACGATCTCGTTTCCCCTGGAAAAGATGGGAGTTTCCAACACCTCTGCGATGATTTCGAGATTCGTATCGTTCACACCGCAGAGTTCTGAAAGAACTCCCACATCCTCCAATACAATCGAACCTGTTTTTTTCGATCTCACTCCTCTCTACGCACCTCTTCTACATAAAGTGTACGAAGACTTTCTCTCCCCTGTCAATGGGTATCAGTAAGTCAACCCTGTCTTATCGTAGCGGAACTCCGACTTCACCTCAGGTATCGGCTTCCACTGTAAGAAGATACCCAAGATCCCGTTCCATCGAAACTCTTGCCTTCCACTCGACAGAGTGAGCAATTCGGGTGTGCCTGTGTATGAAATGGTAAGATTCCAATCGTCCAGATGGTGCACTGCCTCCAGCTTGATGGAACTCAGCTTGAAGAAGGATTCGTACCGATCTTTCGGACGAAAGAAGTTGAAGGATTTCGCCAAATCTACCAGGGGGTTCCGCCAGCTTCGATCCACTCCTTCGGCCAGGCCCGGGAAATACTGGTACACTGCCGTATTTTTCGAAGTGGTGGAAAGTTTCAGATCCAGAAACCGATAGATGGAAAACACAAGGTCGTAGGAAACGGATAGGGAGGATTCTGTATACCGGATGAGATTCATGGAGAAGCTGGAGTTCACGCCCGTGGAAAGACGGATCCGGTTCTTCCATAGGGGATCCGGTTCATACCGATAGGAAAGTCCGAAGGAAAGATCCGAGGGGATGAACTCCTTTTTTTCCTGCTTTACCCATCCTTTGGAAGGACCTTCGTACCGGTAGGGTTCCGTATACCGGGCATTGAATAGAAACTGGAGGTACCAGAGGGTGGCCGAGAAGGCGAAAGAAGTGGGATGATTCTCTTCCAGATCATACAGGTACGTTCCATTGAAAATAACCTGAGGAGCGAACTGAAGTTTCTGCTGGAAACTGAGGGGCTGATTCACCCATTGGGAATCGATCTTTTTCTGCGTGAGACTCACGGTCGTGGTGGAAGGCCCCCACCCAAGGGAAGCGATGGTGGAAAATACTTCATCCAGGGGCGGCATGGTATAGGTGAATTGGATCTGAGGTTGCAGGGGGTAGAAGTTGCCGATCAAATTCAACTGGGTGCGATGCTGGGTAATGGTTTTTTTAGAAAAGTCCAGGTATTGATCCTTGTATAGGGGCTCCTCGTTCACCAGGGCAGTGAAACTTCGCTGGAATAGAAAGGCATTCACCGAATAGTTCACGTTGGAGTTCTGGAAGAGTTCCGTGTGGAGCAAAGGGTATGTGGTAAAGGTGTACGCATCGGAGATACTGAAGGTTCGGTACTGGTATGCCGTTAGTTCCAGGCTCCTTTTCTGGTTTGCCGGTAACGAATCGTCCCAAAACGTAACATCCCGATACCGGGTGGAAAAGGAGAGGGTATTCTGCTGTTGGATCAGTTTGTCGTAGAGGCGCACATTGGTAACCAACTGAAAGAGGTTCTGTACCGTGAGGGTAGCATAGGAAAACTGGTAGTCCACATCCTTCGGATACACCCAGAGATCCGGATAGGTACTATGCTGATAGGTCACGGTGGGCTTCAGTGTATAGGTGAGATCGAAAGTGATAGGAACAGGAAAGGGGGGTAGCGTCGCATTGGGTAAGGGGTTGGGGGCCTTGAGATCAGGAAGTTCCTCTGTGGGAGGCTCCTCTTTTTTCTCGGGAGATTCCCACGGAGGACGCAGATCGGCAGAAGGCTTCTTCCCTCCCGAAGGGGGAGACCCCTTGGCGGTAGAGGGAGGGGGAGCGGCCCATGTGGAAACATACCTGTATAGAGTACCCCCTAGTTCTAAAGACATTTCAGGCAAGGTAAGTACCGAAGGGTAGTAGTACCTTCTCGTGGGGTCTACCCTCTCGTACTCTCTTAGAAAGGCGGAAGGAATTTCTTTACTCTTCCAGTTCAAGGATGTTCTCATTCTGGGAATACGGAAGGAAGTGATCCAAGGCGTGAGGGATGCCGTATGGAAGGAGTAGGATCCTTCGAGGAACCAATCCAACTGTTCCTTCAGTACGGGGGTGGTCTCAACAGTGACCACACTCTGCAGAAGGCGACTCCAATCGATCCGTTCCATCCTGTCCGCGAAATCGTCCTTGAAGTAAGGATCCGAGTACTGCTCGAACTTCAATCGCAATTGGAGGGGATCCTGCACATACTCCACGGATAGTTCGCCGCCATACCTGAAAGGGAGTTCGGTTCCCAGGAAATACGTGTTATTCCAAAAGGTGGAAAATGTTCCATCCTTCTCTTGCCAATAGGGAGTGTAAGCTCCGGTAAAACCCGGCACAGTACCAGAGTATAGGTTTCGGCTTATCCCGAGTCCGCTTGAAAAGGTGAAAGTTTTCAATTTTGGTACCCAATTGGGTAAAGACCCCTCGATTCCACCGTAAACCCCCAAGCGGCTGTAGGCATCCAGGAGCAGTTTCACGTACCAATCCGGATGAGGCAATTTTTCCTCCGTGTCTTTCAGGAAGATTCCATGGAGGCTTTTCACCCGATCGTTAGGGCCCATATCGGAAAGCTGGAGGAAGGAGGCAGTGCCCGCTTCGTTCTTCCGGTTCCCCACTAGATACGTAGTGGTTTGGAAAAAGGTTCCTTCCCGGCTCTTGTAGCCGAATACAGGATGGAACACCACCTCATCCCCAGGGTAAAAGAAGAAGGGGAAATAAAAGATGGGGATGTTTCCCACGTAGAGAGTTGCATCTTTCACACCCCATTCCTGGGGCCCCAGAATCCAGATCTTCCCCGCATCCAGGCGGTAATGGGGGGGCAAACTGGTGGAGGAGGTAATGGAAGCCCCCTCCATCAACACGAAGTCGGAAGTGGATCGGGAAATGAACTCTCCCCGCAATCGAAAAGTCAGGGGTTCGCCGGAGATGGTCCGCTCCCGAATGGATTGTCCCTGGAGAAAATGCCCCTCCCAAGTATCTAGATTGATCAAGATGTTGGAACCGGTGAACTTCTCTTCCTTGCCCTGGGATTTGATTTCGTACCGTACGTTCCCATAGGCACTCAACAATTTTTTGCTTCGATTGTAGAGTACAGAATCTGCAAATAGGGTATAGGTAGTACCTTTTTTCGTATCCTCCATCACCAGGTGGACCCCTCCATCGAGGCGCACATACTCCTCGTCGAACTCGGGGAGGGAATAGTATTCGGTGGAAGAGGCGGATTTGATCTGTACCAGGGTTTCCTTTTCTTTTTCCTGTTCCTCCGGTTTGACAGGGGAAATGCCGTAGTAGGCATACAGTCGTTCTTCCAAATCTTTGCGGGTTCCCTCGGTGGAAAGTCCCAGGCGCTTACACCAATCGGCAAGTTCTATAAATGTCGAGGTAGTGATCTGTAGGGGTACAGTTTGGAGGAATAGATCCGAGGGAGGGGCCTCCCCGTCTCCATAGATGCTGGACACGGGTAAGAACATGCCCATGCATAGGGCTAGGAGGAGGGCTATAGGTACAGGTGTACCTTTTCCTATCACGCACCTACTCCCTCTCTTGAAAAACCGAGCGTAAGTGGATAGCCGTATGGGAGCTAGAGTATGCTGCCACCTCTTCCGGAGTTCCCTCCCCAACGATCCATCCCCCCTCATCCCCCCCTTCGGGACCCAGGTCTATGATCCAATCAGCCTGCTTGATTACATCCAGATGATGCTCGATCAAGATCACCGTGTTTCCCCGGTCCACCAGCCGATTCAACACATCCAGCAGCATCTTTACATCGGCAAAGTGGAGTCCTGTGGTGGGCTCATCCAGGATGTAGAGAGTTCGGCCTGTGCTCTTGCGGGAGAGCTCGAGGCTGAGCTTGATCCTCTGTGCTTCCCCGCCGGAAAACGTCAAAGCCGATTGCCCCAGTTTGATATACCCCAACCCTACCGAAAGGAGGGTATCCAACTTTTCCACCAGGCGGGGATGGGAACCGAAAAACTCCCTCGCCTCCTCCACGGTCATCTCCAGTACTTCGTGGATATTCTTCCCTTTGTATCGGATGTCGAGGGTTTCGCGGTTGAACCTCTTCCCTTTGCACACCTCACAGGTGACGAACACATCGGGAAGGAAATGCATCTCGATCCTAATCGTTCCGTCCCCCTTGCAGTGTTCGCACCTCCCTCCGGGCACATTGAAGGAAAATCTTCCAGGAGTATACCCCCGAGCCCGCGATTCGGGAAGGGAGGCGAAGATTTCCCGAACGAGAGAGTACAGTCCTGTATAGGTGGCAGGATTCGAACGGGGAGTCCGACCGATGGGGCCTTGATCGATGAGGATCACCTTGTCGATGTGCTCCAATCCTTCGATGGAATCGAAGTCCTTTTCCCGAGGAACCCTCCTCCCCATCCCTTCGAGGATTGCGGGATACAGGAGGTCCGTCAATAAACTAGATTTCCCCGAACCAGAGACCCCTGTAATGACGATGAACTTTCCCAGAGGAAAGCGGACATCGATGTGTTTCAAGTTGTGCTTTCGGGCCCCCCGGAGAACGAGAAAGTGGCCGTTTCCCTCTCGTTTGTGGGGGCGAAGGGGGATCCGGAGTCGGCCGCTCAAGTACGCCCCCGTGAGGCTGTCCGGATGATTCAGAATCGTGGAAGGGGTACCCTGGGCCACAATGGAACCTCCGTGAATCCCTGCTCCAGGTCCCAGATCCACGATCCAATCCGCAGCGAGGAGGGTTTGCGCGTCGTGCTCCACCACGATGAGGGTGTTTCCCAGATCCCGCAACCGGAGTAACGTGTCGATGAGCCGTTGGTTGTCCCGTTGATGCAGGCCGATGGTGGGTTCATCCAGAATGTACAGGACCCCCACGAGGGAGGATCCGATCTGGGTTGCCAAGCGAATCCGTTGAGCCTCGCCTCCACTGAGGGTAGAAGCCTCCCGGTGAAGGGTTAAGTAATCCAACCCCACATTCATCAGAAACTGCAAACGACTCACGATTTCCTTCACCACCTGCGAGGCGATGGTTTGTTCTACAGGAGAAAGGGTAAGGTTTCGGAAAAACCCCAGACACTCCCGGATGGTGAGACAACTTACCTGGCAAATGTTCTTTCCCCCCACGGTTACAGCAAGAGCTTCCGGTTTCAAGCGGGTACCGTTACAGGCAGTGCAGGGGCGGTTCGTCATGAACTGTTCCAGCCATTCCTTCACATGATCGGAGGTGGTTTCCAGGTACCTTCGTTTCAGTTCTTCGAGGATGCCTTTGAAAGGAGCCGAGTATTCAAACTTTCCCGTACCTTCCCGGTTCACGTAGGATACGTTCACTTTCTCTTCGGTACCGTACAAAAGGATGTCCATCACTTCCTGGGGAAGATCCTTCAGGGGAGTATCCAGGGAGAAGTGGAAATGCTCCGCCAAAGACTCGAACTTGCTTCGATTCCAGTTCGCCTCCGGATTGAAAGGAAGAATCCCCCCCTCGTTGAAGGAAAGATCCTTGTCGGGCATGATTAAATCTGGATCGAACTCCAGGTTTACTCCTAAACCGGAACAGGTGGTACAGGCACCAAAGGGACTGTTAAAGGAAAACAGACGGGGTTGTATCTCGGGAAGGCTCACCCCACAGCTAGGACAGGCACTTTTCTGGGAAAAGAACTGTTCCACAGGAGGCTCCAGATCCACCAAGAGGACTCTTACCTTCCCTTCTCCTATTTCGAGGGCTGTTTCGAGAGATTCCGCCACCCGTTTTCGGCTCCCCTCCTCCAGGACGATTCGATCCACGACGATATCGATGGTGTGCTGTTTGTTTTTCTCGATAGAGATGTGTTCTTCCAGGGAGTAAAGCTGCCCATCGATCCGCACCCGGAGGAATCCTGCCCGTTTTGCATCTTCCAGGATCCGCTGATGTTCTCCCTTCTTCCCCTGGAGTACAGGTGCCAGGATCATGATCCTGCTTCCTAAAGGGTAGGAAACCACGGTATCGATGATCTGGTCTACCGATTGTTCCCGGATTTCCCGGCCACACACGGGGCAATGGGGAATCCCGATCCGAGCGAAGAGGAGACGGAGGTAGTCGTAGATTTCCGTCACCGTTCCTACGGTAGACCGGGGATTCCGATGGGTGGTTTTTTGTTCGATGGCGATGGCAGGGGAAAGCCCCTCGATGTAATCTACATCTGGCTTTTCCAATCTACCGAGGAATTGACGGGCATAGGAGGAGAGGGATTCGATGTACCGTCTCTGTCCCTCGGCAAAGATCGTATCGAAGGCTAGGGAAGATTTTCCCGAACCGCTCAGACCGGACAGGACGATGAGCTTGTTCCGGGGAAGATCGAGGTTGATGTTCTTTAGGTTATGCTCCCGAGCACCCCGAATGATGATTTTGTCCATGGTGCTTCAAAAGCCGATCAACGGTTCCGCTTGAGGCTTTTGCAACTGGCGCTGACTCCGGGCTTTCATCTCTCCCTCTCCGAACTGTGCGGTTAGGCTAAAGAGGATCTTTGCCTGGTCCCCTACCCCATGGAGGTAGAGAGATGAAGCAAGGTAATAAAACCCTTCCCACGCTCCGCTTTCATTCAAATACCCTCTTAGGTAGGGTCTTTCAGTGGAGATGGTGAGCAACTCTTTCAGATTTTTGTACTGGTAGCTGGGATCGATGAACTTCAGTTCCTCGATCAGGGTAGAGAGAATCCCGATTTGGGAAAGAGTTAGGTGGAGAATCGCCTTGTCGGATCTTCTCGTCCGGCAGTAAAAGATCCCCAATTCTCGATTCGCCTGGGTAGCGAAATCGTGCTTCAGTCGATACAGTTGGAGGGCCACTTCGAACCCATCGGTGGTAACTACCCGAACCAGAGAAGACCTGAACTTTTCAAACCGTTCCGAGCGACTTTCCGGATGATCTTTTAGAATTTCATACAGGGTATTTTCATACTCCCTGTACCGTTTTTCCGTCACCAGTAGGTGAGCCAGCCGATACAGTACCTGGTATTTATCTTCCCGCACGTAAAACTGTTTGCTCAGTTCCAGTGCGCGTTGGTAGTATTTTTGCGCAATGCGGTTTTCCCCTTCCGCCTCGTACACCTGTCCCGTGAGGAACACGGCCTCCGGTATCTCTCCATGCTCTGCATGAAGCCGTTTCAACAGGGTCAGGGTTTCAGAGAAGTTCCCCTTCCGCAGGGCATCACGTCCTTTTTCTAGAAGAAACCACAGAGGCTCCTGGCCAGGACTGGGTTGGGAAAAAAGGGACAGGGTAGTACACAAGAAAAGGAAAATACCCAAGTAGGATCGTTTCCTGGCTTTCAAAGGTTTTCGAACTCCTTTAGGAAGGCTTCCACGGCCTCTTCGGGTCGAACCGTCTGTACGATTTTGCCTTTCCTGAACAGCACCACTTTATCTCCCGATCCGGTGATCCCCAGATCCGCATGACGGGATTCCCCTGGTCCATTCACCACGCATCCCATCACCGCAATGGTAAGATCCCTCCTGTCCTGCTGCAATCGGTCCCCTACCACCTGCAGGAACCCCTGCACATCGAATCCCGATCGACCACAGCGGGGACAACTGATGATCCGAACTCCTCCCTTACGTAGGCCTAAGGTTGTAACGAGCTCTCTGGCGGCAATGATTTCCGTTTCCGGGGAATCGCTCAAGGAGATCCGGATGGTGGAACCGATCCCCTCCCTCAGAAGCTGGGACAACGCAACGGTGCTCCGCACGATCCCGGGAATGAGGGGACCCGCTTCCGTGATGCCAATATGGAGGGGGTAGGAGTATCGTTGGGCAAACCTCCTATTCGCTTCCACCGTACTTTCAGTATCGGAGGATTTCATGGAAACGATGATGGTACGGAAAGAGAGGCTTTCCAACACCTCGATCTCTTCCTCCGCCGCGGCTAACAGTGCCTCGGCAGGATCCCGTAGATCCTGGAATTTCCGGGGTAGAGAACCATAGTTCACCCCAATTCGAATGGGTACTCCCCTGTCTAGAGCCTTCTTCACCACTTCTTCCACTTTCCATCGGGCACCGATATTTCCGGGATTGATCCGAATCTTTGCAATGGGGTAGTCCAGGCAACGAAGGGCCAACCGATGGTCGAAATGAATGTCCGCTACCAGGGGTAGAGAAACCCGCGACGCCAGCTCACCCAAAAGATCGGCGGTTTCGAGGTCTGGCACGGCAAACCGCAGAATATCGCACCCCAAGGCGTGGAGCCGATTTACCTCTGCGATGAGGGCTTCATCTACCCTGAGGAGTGGGCGTTTCCACATGGTTTGAATAGAAATGGGAGCGTCTCCCCCAACGGTTACGCTCCCAACCTGTACGGCGATGGGTTTCATGAATGGTAGCTTTCTAGGGTGCGTTCCTATCCAATGATTCCTAACAGAAACACCATTACAAAGAGGGCTACTGTTTCTATGATTCCAAGCACCAGGATGTAGTTACCGAACCCCTTTCCCGTTTCCGCAAAGGCATCGGAGGCGGAAGCGCCCGCTTTCCCCTGGAACCAGGCTGACATCCCCATCGCGAAGCCGCCGAACACTCCCGCGCCGAAGATCACCCAGGGATCCATCTTGTCCATGGCGGTGCGCAGAGCGTTCATCAATATGAACCCGTAGATCGTCTGTGTGAGAGGGGCTCCCACGAAGGCAGTGAGAAGGAAGGGAGCAGGTTTGTTCTGAAGGAAACATTTCTTCCATGCCCCAATGGCAGACATTCCGGCCGATCCTGCCCCCAGGGCCGAACCTGCTGCCGAAAGAGCCATCACCGCTCCAATGCCCATTAATCCGATGTTCATGCGTTTCTCTCCTTGCACTATCGAAAATTTACATTACCTCTTCCCCTCGCTCCCGAAAGGGCCTATAGGGAAAGCCAGCCCATTCGAGACCGAGATGGTTAGAAAACTCAAGCATGTTCAATCGAACACCGTGAACCACTACGGCCAATCCCCCCATCGCTAGGTTTAATCCATGCCCGAAAATGATGATCACTACGCCCAACACCATTCCTAGGGGATGCTGCATAAGGCCTGAGGAAATTCCATTGAAACTTTTGGCAATTTCTATCGAAGCTAACCCTACGGCGAAAAGACGGATATAGGATACGATGTCGGAAAACACGGAAATGCCACTCAAGAAGGTGGTGATAAACCCGCTCAACCCCTTCAGCACTCCTTTGATGAAGTTCCCCTCCTGCTGACCGAAGACGAACACAGCGGCCAATCCTCCAAAAATCATGTACACGCTATAGGTAGGGATAGGGTACTTACTGGAATCCAGGGCCAGGTTTAGAACCACGGAATACAACCCTAACACCATCGAGAGCCATCCCAGTTGAGCAAAGGCCCGGATCTTCGGTTCTTTGGTAAGCTCCCTGAAGAAATTCCACCCATGGGCAATGCTGAGATGGATCGTCCCAATGATGAAGGTGAAATGCTTGATGGTTTCACTGGACCGGGGATTCCAGGCCGACAGGGAGGGTACGATGAACCAGCTAAAGGGAGCCATCCGAGCGATGGGTTCGAATCCGAACCAGGTTCCCGTAAGGGCTCCCCAGAGGATCGTTCCGAACCCCATCACCAATAGAAGAACCAAGCCGTCAGAGATAACCCCGATTCGTTTCTTCTCTTTCACAGCGAAGTAGAAGGAAAGACCGAAGAGGATTACTCCGTATCCCCCGTCCCCGATGATCATGGCAAAGAACAGACTGAAGAAAATCAGGAACACGAAACTGATGTCCACTTCGCGATACCCCGGAATCGTTCCCAGTAACTGAAAAACAGGTTGCACGATGCGCACCCAGGGAGGATTCTCGATGAGGGTGGGAACGGTTTCATCCGGTGCAGGATCTCGGACAAGAAGTCCCCATCCGTTCTCCGAGACCGCACGTTTAAGCGCCTCCAGCTTGGGTTCCGGAACGAAGCCTGAAAGGTAGAGAAGCTCTCCTTCCTGCTGCAAATCCGCACATACCTGCTCGAATTCGAGGGCGTCTTCCAGGCGATCCAGGACCCTTTCCAAAACCGTCCGATGCTTCGACAGTTCGAAGAGTTCCCTTTCTAGCCGGGTGATCTCCCGTCGTTTTTCCCCATACTCTGCCCGCAGGAGGGACAAGCCTTTTCGGGGAAGAGGAAGAGGTTCTAGTCCCTGGGGAAAATCCGTTTCTTTCCTGGCAACCCAAAGGATCCCCGCATACTCTTTGGTTTTCCAAATCTCGAATTTCGAACCCGAACCGGGCAGACTTTTGAGTAGGGGAACTCGAACTTCATACAGCCGCAGGAACACCCCCTTCTGTTCCAAGGTTCGTACATCCTCTGGGTTGAAATCCCCCCATTTTTCCCACAGGTCAATCTCGCGGAACAGTTTATCCGCCTCTTCTTTGCAGGTTCGCAGTTGATCGGCGGTTCGGTTGATTCTTTCGGCCAACGAGTATGCTTTCTCCTCCCGGAGGAAGGCACCTTCCCCCGGTGGCTCCATTGGTTCTACTTTTGCCTCCCCTTTTTTACTCTTTGTCTCCAGGGGAAGAGCCTGGAGGGCTCTCTGTAGAAACTGCCGTTTTTCCTGGAGTTGTTCGAGGGATTCGTTGGATTTTCCTAATAGTTCGATATGGAGGACCCCTACTTTTTTCAGTCGGGCGAGGGACTCTCGTTTTCTCGATTCGAGGAGTACCAGGTAGACCTTTTTCATCGGTACGATCATGGCTATTACACCTTTTCGGCAACGATCTTGTTCTTTGCGATCTTCCCTCGGACCACGGCGGCGGTCTGTTGATCCCCCAGGTAGATCCGAATCACCCGGATGTTTTCCTTTGTTTCGGGAATCTTCACCTTTTCGAAGAGGTTGACCCTCTGGGTGGTGATCCGCAGTTCCTGAGCCAGAAGCTCTATCTGCTTCTGGAGGATCTCGATTTCCGTATCGTAGGCAATCAACTTCTGTAGATATTCCACTCCTTTATCCACCCACAACGGGTACCGATACAGATCGTAGGGAATCTGCTCGAAACTGATTCCCTTGAATACAGGGATATCCACACCCGCAATGTTTCCGATTTCCGTTTCGATCCGCTCGATCCTTACCAGAGCGGAGAGGTCAATGGGTTCACCGAATACCTCTATCCAGGTATTGATGGCACGGCGCACTTCCTCCTGAGCTTCCCTCTTCTGTCGCTCCAGGGTTTCCACTGTCCGTATCACCATCTGCAACTGCTGTTTCTTCAGTTGTAGCGTAGGAAGGTACCGCTGAAATCGTTTCAGCGCATCCTTCTGCCGTTTCAGTTCGTTCTTCGTGTACTTGATCCGTGCCATACCCTTACTTCACCGGCCAAAATTTCTGAATCAAATCGGACCTCAGGCCCGTTTCTTCCTTGGTGAAACACTCCGCAAGGATCCTCCATCCATTGTCCAGGGCCTGCTCCAACGGGATGTTCACCGAAAGATCCATCATTTCTCTCTCGAAAATCACTCCATACTTGAGGAGTTTGTTATCCCACTCAGACATGCGGAATCCCATGGATTTCTTTTCCAGAGACTCCTTGTACGCTGCGTACAACTTGATCATGGCATCCATCAAAGCCCGGTGGTCCGCTCGGGTGTCCTTGTTCACCATCTGCTTCAATCGGGAAAGGGACCCAAAGGGTTCGATGCGTCCATTTCGCAGGTAGTACTGTCCCTCGGTGATGTATCCTGTGTTGTCGGGAATCGGGTGGGTTACGTCATCCCCGGGCATGGTGGTTACACCCAGGATCGTGATGGAGCCGGCACCCTCGAAGTCTACCGCTTTTTCGTATCGGGCAGCCAGTTGACTGTACAGGTCCCCTGGGTATCCACGGTTGGAGGGAACCTGCTCCATGGTGATGGCGATTTCCTTCAGGGCATCGGCAAAGTTCGTCATATCCGTCAACAGCACCAGCACCCGTTTACCCTTCAAGGCAAACCGTTCTGCCACGGCTAGGGAAATATCGGGCACCAGAAGGCATTCCACAATGGGGTCCGATGCCGTATGCACGAAGAAGATGGACCGGCTGAGGGCTCCTCCCTGTTCCAGGGTATCCTTGAAAAACAGGTAGTCGTCGAACTTCAACCCCATCCCCCCTAAAATGATAATATCCACCTCCGCCTGCATGGCGATTCGGGCAAGGAGGGGGTTGTAGGGTTCTCCGGATACGGAAAAGATCGGCAGCTTCTGGGATTCCACGAGGGAGTTGAACAGATCGATCATGGGAATCCCCGTACGAACCATCTTTCGGGGGATGATTCGCTTTGCCGGGTTCACCGAGGGGCCTCCGATTTCGATCAGATTCTCTACCAGTTCCGTGCCTCCGTCCCGGGGACGTCCCGATCCATCGAAGATCCTACCCAATAGGTTGTCGGAGAAAGAAACCCGCATGGGGTGGCCGAGGAAACGAACCTCATCCCCTGTGGAAATACCCCGAGATCCCGCGAATACCTGCAGAGAAACCTTGTCTTCCTTCAGGCGGATCACTTCGGCGAGAGACTTTCCATGACGGGAACTCACCTCGGCCAGTTCTCCGTACCGTACCCCTTCGGCGGAAACGGTAATCACGTTCCCGGCTATGGATTCTATCTTGCTGTATACTTTCCGCATGGGCCTACTCCTAACTCCCCGATAGTTTCTTCAGGATCTCTAAAGCTCGTTCTTCGGTACCCTTTTTCTTTTCCGCAATCAGCTTCTGGATCTCCTTCTCTTTTGCGGCGAACTCTTCCGACTCCCATTCCGTTCCATTCCAATCCCGGAATTTCTGTCGAAGCTGGTTGAAGTACTTTCGAGCTTCCTCTTTCGATTCCAGATTGAAGAAGGAGGAGAGCACCTCGAAAATGAGATTGTATATATACTGCTGCCGTTCGGTAGAGACTGCCGCGTCCACCGGATCGAAGGAATCCTGCTGGAGGTACACATCATCGAGGAACTCGCTCTTCAGGTACACGATGTAATCTTCCAGGCTGGTTCCTTCTTCTCCTACCACCTTCATCATCTGGGCGACATCGTTTCCGCGGAAAAGGATCTCCCGGCCATACTCGGTCATTTCTTTGTTGACCGAACCCTTGTACTTGCTCCAGCTTTCCAGGGGATGGATGGCAGGGTACTTTCGGGCATCCGAGCGTTCTCGGGACAATCCGTGGAAGGCACCTACCACCTTCAAGGTTGCCTGGGTAACAGGCTCCTCGAAGTTCCCCCCAGCGGGACTCACCGTACCACCAATGGTGACGGATCCGATGGAACCATCCCGTAGCCGCACGATTCCTGCCCGTTCGTAGAAGCTGGCAATAACGGATTCCAAATAGGCGGGAAAGGCTTCTTCACCGGGGATTTCCTCCAGCCTACCCGACATTTCCCTCATGGCCTGGGCCCAGCGGGACGTGGAATCTGCCAACAGTAACACATGTAACCCCATCTGCCGGTAGTATTCGGCTATCGTAACCGCCGTGTACACGGAGGACTCTCGGGCCGCTACCGGCATGGAGCTGGTATTACAGATGATCACGGTCCGTTCCATCAGGGTACGGCCTGTGCGGGGATCGATCAAAAGGGGAAACTCTTTCAGGGTGTCTACCACCTCCCCTGCCCGTTCCCCGCAGGCTGCGATGATTACGATATCCACCTCGGCGTTTCGGCTGGTGACCTGCTGGAGAACTGTCTTCCCTGCTCCAAAAGGCCCAGGAATACAGTACGTTCCCCCCAACGCCACAGGAATGAAGGTGTCGATGATACGAATCTTCGTAACCATGGGCTGATCTGGCCGCAAACGTTCGGCATAGGCCGTGATGGGTCGTTTCACAGGCCATTCGAAACTCATGGTGATGGGATGCACGTTCCCTTTGGAGTCCACCAACTCGGCAACGGTATCCGTGATTCGGTAATCCCCCGGGGGAAGGATAGATTTTACCGTACAGGTATCGTAGAAGGTAAAAGGAACCATGATACGATGTTTGAAGATTCCCTCAGGTACGGTTCCCACCGCATCCCCCCGTTGCACCACATCCCCTGTTTTCACCGTGGGGGTAAAGGTCCATGTTTTTGCTTCCGAAAGGGGAGAAAGATACACCCCCCGTTCGAGGAAAAATCCGCACTTTTCTGCCAGTTCCGGGAGAGGGTTCTGCAAACCATCGTAGATCTGCTGCAACAATCCCGGGCCTAATCGTACAGAGAGGAGTTCCCCCGTGAACTGCACCGGATCGTTCACTCCGATTCCCCGGGTAATTTCGAAAACCTGGAGGTCAGCCAGGTTTCCCCGAACACGGATCACTTCCGACTTCAGCTTCTTTTCGCCTACCACTACATAGGCTACTTCGTTCATGGTTACCAAACCATCGAAGGCAACGGTAACCATATTCCCGTTGACACCTACAACTCTACCTTTTGTTTCCGTCATTGTGTACTCCAGCGTTCCAAGATGGGATTTTCCCTTTGTTCGCGAATCCGATGATACACAGATGTAAAGTTCTTCACTCCCTCTTCCCGATTCCGTTGGGCCTGGAGGTGGAGGATCTGCAGCTTGAGATAGTAGATCAAAAGCTTTTCCAGGTCGAAGAAGTGGTTCACTTCCAGTTCCTCCAACACCTCCCAGTATGCCTTTAGAATGAGTTGCTCCGCTACCGCAGGAGACCCTTCCATCAGGGCGGCCCGGGCCACTTCTCCTACCCTTCCGGATTCGGGGACTATCCGGGGAATGGACTCCGCATCCAATCCTAGCCGTGAAGCCCGCAGTCGGGCCAGTTCAGAACGGAACGATCGCTCCCATTGATGCCAGCGAGCAAGGAGTTCATTTCCCCCCGTTTCCTCACCGAAGAGGGAAACCTGTCGAAGGATCTCCCAGTCCGATTCCGTAAGGGTATCTCTACAAAAAGAGAGAAATTCCTCCACGGAGATGGGAGGAGGAACATCGAAGGAAAGATACGGAAGGGCCGCAATGGTATAGTAGTACTGCGCCAAGTTTAGCCCTCTGCTTTTGCAGCTTTTTTCAATAGTTCGGCCAATCGGGGACTCAAGGTGGCAGAAAGGATCTCCGCTAGACCCTCTACCGTGAAATCGTAGTAGGCGGAACCGTTCTTTTCCCCAATCCGGAAGCCCGCTTCCACAGAAGTGGCAGGTTTGATCACCACACCTTTTTTGAGCTCTTTAGCCAACCGGGACTGCAACCCTTTTTCCAGCTTCTGGTAATCCTTGGGGGAAAGGAGAATCTCGATATCAGGGGTATTCTTTTCCACCCAAGCGCTTACCAGGGCAGTGAGGATCTGGACCATCCCTTCTCCCTCTAACGCTTCTTGCGTTGCGGCCTTTGTCACCCCTTCGAAGAGCAGGACGATCCGGCGTTCCAGGCTGAGCAATAGATCTCTCCCCGCCTGTACTAATGCATCCCGCGAGGCCTGTTCCGTTCGACCAATTTCTCGTTTCGCCTCCTGAATCAATTTTTCCGCTTCTTTCTGGGCTTTTTGCAGAATCGTTTCAGCTTTCTGTTCTGCTTCTGCGATGATCTGGGCAGCTCTTGCCTCCGCCGAAGCAATTCCGTCCTTCTTAATCGTTTCGATCAACTCTTTCAATTGAATGTCCATGCTACCCCTTCCTATTGCGAGAGATTTTACACGATAATCCAAAAAAACTTCAATACAAAAATATCCATACTCACCAATAAATTTTCCATTTTAGTGGATCTGTCTGTTCCAGGGCCTGTACCACGGGAATGGATAACTGGGCGGTATTTCCCTGCACCACACTCTGAGGGACGGAGGTTCGTTTCACAGCCTGGGGAAGGGTAAGGTGAAATTTCAAGGAATAGGTGGAGAAGAAGGCATTGACCAGTTCTTTTGTCTTTGGATCAAGACCTCCGGGAGTGCCTGAAGCGATGGTAACCTCCACCACCCGATCGGTTCCCTCCTGGCCCTGGGAGATCACTGGATTCTTTCCCCCGAACAGTTGATTCACCTCCGAAAGAGCGGAAAAGGTGAGACTGGCCTTGATGATACTTTTGTCCGGTTCGTCCTTCCGTTCATAGGAGCGAAGGGCAAGGCCCGGAATGGAAGCCACCGTTTGACGAAAGTCTTCTTCCGCGATGGGAAGGGGAAGGTTCACCCCCGGAGAAGCGGTTGATCCTAGTTGTACGAGGGCGGAAGAAACGATGTATACCAATTCCAGCGTTCCAGACCCCTGGGAATTAAGTTCGATCTTCGTTTCCATATCTATACAGGAACTCAAGGAAAAAACGACCATTCCCAGGATGCCTGCCAAGAACCAAATCTTTCGATTCATACTTCTCCTTTAGAAGGGGTCTGTTGAGCTTCAGTAGCCGAAAGCAGTGATTCTTCCGGAAGTCGAACTCGAACCTTCGGCTTTTTATCGAATTTTGTAACCTTCCCCACCAACAGGGCAGAGATCAAGAACACTCCTCCCCCTACCCACACTTGCCACTCCGATAGAACTTCTTTTACGATACCGAAGAGGACATGTAACGGCATAGGTAGGCTCATAGTAACGAGAAAATTCGTCCATGGCAAGGCTATTCTACCCTAACTTCATCCGCACAATGGTCTTACCCGTTCCACCCGCCTCAGGTGAAGCGAAGGAATACGTTTCCACCCAGGGGCAGCGAGAAAGGTACTCCTGGATGGATTTTTGTAAAATACCCTCACCCTTCCCATGAATGATACTGAACTCCTGTAAACCCTTCAGTAAAGCCCCATCCAACTGCCTTTCAACCGCTTTCAGAGCCTCTTCCACCCGCATTCCCCGCACATCCAGTTCCAATCGTGGGGTATCGGTGGCGACACTTTCCTCGATGCTCACCCGGGGAGTTGAGTTGGTCAAAAGCACTTCCGTGATATCCCATTCCGGTACCCGCATGCGCAAGGGGCCGATACTGACCTCCCAACGGTTGTCCTTCAACTGTTTCAACAGGATTCCTTTCTGCCGATGGTTCCGAATCCGTACCTCCATCCCGGGGGACAGTCGTATAGAAGGAGTGACCCGCGCGAACCGTTCCTCCTCCTCTTCCTGCAGATCCTGCTGCTCCGAAAGGGTAGACTGTACTTTCTGGACGAACTCCTGGGCTTTTCGGATCTTGTCTTTCTCCAGTTCCCCTTCCCGCAGTGTTCGGATGAGATTCTCGAGTTCCTTACGGGCTTCCCCTAAAAACACCCCCAGCTCCCGAATCCCCTGTTTTCGTAACTCGATCTCCCGCAGTTTCAATTCCCGCTCCCTCTGGTCCAGCGTCTCCCGCAGAACCTCAAGCTCCCGCTCTCGACTCTTCACCTCCTGTAACAGGGTCCGATATGCCTGGGCTTGTCGGAATAGTTCCTCCATCAGTCTCTGGGAATCAGAGGTTTCCCTACTCAGAATGGAGCGGGCCAATTGGAGCACCGGGGGTGGAGCACCGCATCGTTCGGCAATTTCTAGGGCATAGCTGGGCCCCGGGATCCCCTGTACGATCCTATAGGTAGGTTTCAGTTCCTTCACATCGAACTCTACAGAGGCATTCATCATTCCATGGCGGGAAAATACGAAATGCTTGACCCTCCCCAGATGAGTACTCCCGAAAAGGAACACCCCCTTTTCTTGAAAAGTTTCCAGGAATGCGATGGCCAAGGCTGATCCTTCCTCTGGGTCCGTTCCCGCCCCTAACTCGTCCAGCAGGAGGAGGGACCGTTCGGTGCATGAAGTATAGATCTCTGTCAGGTTCCTGATATGGGCAGAGAACGTGGACAAAGATTCGGATATGGACTGCTCGTCTCCGATATCGGCAAAGACATCGTCGAACAGGGGAAGGGAGGAATCGGAGGCAGGGATCTCCATCCCAAACTGATTCATCAATACCAGGAGGCTGAGGGTTTTCAACGCCACTGTCTTTCCCCCCGTGTTGGGCCCCGAAAGGATGAGAATCCTTCCCGAAGGGAACTCGATGTCTATGGGAACTGCCGATTCCCGAAGCATCGGGTGCCGAGCCTTCCGTAGGATAAGCTGATCTTCCGATAAAGAGGCAAATTGGCATCGATGGACCTTTCCATACCGGGCACGGGCTTGACGACTGTCCAGAAAGGAAACCCGTTCCCGGAGGAACTGAATTTCCACGCTCCGCTGGGTAATTTTTCCCGTGAGCTCTCGAAGGATTCTTCCCACCTCCAGCTGATACTCGTTCTCTTCATCCACCAACTGGTTGTTTTTTTCGAATAGTTCCAGGGGTTCGATGAAGATGGTGGCCCCTCGTGCGGATATCTCGTGCACCACTCCCCGTACCTTCCCACGAAAATTCACGTTTAGGGGCAACACGACCCGACCGTCTTTCAAGGTGGGAGTATCCGTTTGCCAGTACCCCCGATAGGCCGGATTCTGCAGGTATCCATATGTCAGCTTCTCGATCTCCCTTCGAAGATGCCGGATCCGTTCCCCGATGCTCCGCAAAGAAGGTATTTCCTGTTCCTTCAGGTTCCCTTCGGGATCGAGAAAACGTGTAAGGTATTGGATCAAGTCTCCTAGATCCGGAAGATCCTCCCCTTCTTCCCGGAGGCTCCCTTCCTGTTTCAGCAGGATGAGTTTCAATTTTCGAGCGGATTGCAGGTATCGAACGACCTGGGCTATCTCTATTCCTTCCAACTGGGATCCAGGTTTCTCGGCCACCCGCATGATTTCCTCGATGTCAGGGAAGGAGAAGGTGGGTAGATCCTGTTCCCGGTCATACAGTTGACGGAACTCCTCCACCAGTTTCCTGAATCTCTCCAGTCCCTCCCGGTCCGTGAAGAAGGGCTCGGATACTATCCGTCTCCGGCCGTCCTCACCCCATGTGTAGGCCTGTACCTCCTTTAGAATCAGGGAAAACTCGAGAATCCGGAGGGTATGGTCATTCATTGTACAGAATCCGTTCTCTTTCCTTCAGGGCGAAATACAGACGAAGGTAACTCTCGTACCGGTCGGGATGAATCTGAGCTTTTTCTACCGCTTCATTTACCCCGCACGCAGGCTCCAACGTATGGGTACAGTTGGGGTACTGACACCGTTCCCGAAAAGCGAGAAAGTCCTTGAAGTACCAGCCCAGTTCGGAAGCCAGAACCCCCACGGGCTCGAACTCTCGAACACCGGGGGTGTCGATCAACTGCCACCCCTCGGAGGCCGTTTCCATATAGGCTAGCACCGTCGTGTGGGTTCCCCTGTTGTACTTCTCCGAGATAGGTCCCACCTTCCTGTCTTTACCGGGTAGAAGGGCGTTCAATATATTCGTCTTTCCTGTACCCGATTGTCCCAGCAGAACCGTTCGTTTGTCCCAAAGGAGTTGCCGTAGTTCTGCAAGCCCCTCACCCGTTTTGACCGAAATGTTCAAAATCGGATACCCTATACGGGAGAATACCTCAAGGCGTTTGTGAATCACGCTGTCCACTCCCAGGTCGATCTTGTTCAAACAGATCGCCACGGGAATCCGTTCGATTTCAGCGGCGACGCACACCCGATCGATGAAACGGGGACGGAAAGGAGGTTCCTCCGGTGAGGTAACCACCAGCACCTGATCGATGTTGGCGGCAATCGTCTGGGCACATTTCCCTTTCTTGTTGAATCGGGCAATACGGTTTTGCCGGGGGAATCGGGAAAGGATCCGCCCCTTGCCTCTTCCGTCCTCCTCGAAGGAAACCTCATCTCCTACGGCTAGAGGGTTGTACTCCTCCTCAGCCCCTTTCAGGATCTTTCCTTTAATATAGCAGGCTAATTCTGTATGGTCGTAGGAAACGTAGAAAATATTGTTCGCTCCCCAAAGCACCGTTCCTTTTCGATGCACAGTCCCCCTGTCACTCACAGGATTCCCGCCACCTCCAGGCCAAACATTCTAGCGAAGGTATAGTACCGTTCTTCGATGGGGGAGGTACCGGTCACGTAGAGGAGATCCCCTTTTTTCGGTTCCGTGTTGGGGACGGATTTCGTGGAAAGTACCCGCATGAGCTGGCGACCCACCCCATCCCTGGAATCGATCAACTCGATATCTTCTCCCAATCCCAATCGCAGTTCCTCCTCCAGGTAAAGAAAGTGGGTACACCCTAGCACCACTTCATCCACCTTCCGTTCCTTCAAGACTGCGATTGCATCCTTTATAATGCCATATTTTTCCTCGGGAGAGGCTTGAAAAAGCCGCTGCTCTACGAACTCTACGATTCCAGGTCCAGCCACTCGAACCACCTCACAATGGGAGGCAAACTGCTTGATCAGATTCTCCAGATACACATCCTGGAGGGTACGATTCGTCGCCATGACCCCAATACGTTTCCCGTGTGTACGCTCTGCGGCTGGTTTCACCGCAGGCACCACCCCCACGAAGGGAATCTCCGGATGAAGGACTCGTAGCCGCTGTAAGGCTACCACACTTGCCGTGTTACAGGCCAACACAATGATCTTCGGCCGCACCTTTTCGATCAATCGAGCTATCCCTTCCGAAACCGCCTGGAACACCTCTTCCTTGGTTTTGGTTCCGTAGGGGAAATGGGCTCGATCCAGAAGGTATACGTAGTTTTCCTGGGGCAGGTGTTCCTTGGCCCATCTCAAATAGGGCAGTCCCCCTACTCCAGAATCGAAAAAAGCAATGGGAGCGGTACCATCCCGCAGGGCAGTATCATTCTTTGAAGAGACTGTTGAACTTGTCCCGACCATAGGATTCCTTTCCTTTGTTGCGTTCCGTCGATGGTTTCTCCCCGATGGCGGGCTTGAAATACTCACAGAAATTGGCCCGTTCCTTATCGAACACTGGTTCCTGAATCGTCTCCCGGCAATCCCAATGACTCCCGGGAGAGTAGAATCTGCAGTTCAAACAGATCCGCAACTCTTTACCGCACTGTGGACAGAGGGAGGAGCGGTAGATGGGTGTAGCTTCCTCTATACTGGCTCCACAAAAATGACATTTCATAGAGCTCATAGTATCCCCCTTTCCCCCTTTCGTTCAATTCCCTTTCTTGCAATTGCCTTCCTTGCGGGAATCCGAAAGATTCGTTATGCTTTTCTGTATGTTTCAGGTAGTCCCCTGTCATAGGGAAGGGTGTACAAAGCCGAAAGTATTCCGTTCCGAGTTCTGTTTCCCCCATCATCCGGATCCAACGCAATACCTCGAAGATATGAAAACATACCTGCAGGAAAGGGAGTCCTTTGCAGGGTTGGTGTTCTCCCATATCCCCTTCGAAGGTTTCGACTTTTCCAACAAGACTTTTTACCTCTGCGAGTTTTCCCATTGCACCTTTCGGGACTGTACCTTCCTAAAGACATCCTTTCGTCTGTGTTTTTTCGACAGGGCTCAGTTTCTCCGACTCAAGGGAGTGAATCTGAACATCTACAATTCCTTGTTCGCTGCTGCCACAATAGAGGAATGTGCTTTTCTCGAATCGAACATCGTATTGGCCAATTGCAACTGGATCGAATGTACCCGCACCTCATTCAAGGATAGCGATCTGTACAACAGTCGTTTCATCGGCGCCAGACTGGACAAGGTGGAGTTCCTGGATTGCAACCTCTTGAATGCCGATTTCTCTCGTTCCCAACGGACAGAGACCACCTTCAAATACTGCAATATCCAGGATGCCATCCTAGATACGGAGGAACCCGTATGAGGTTGTACTATCACCTGGTGTTCCCCCACCTGTCCAACACCTACCTGTTGGTTTCTGAGGAACGAAAGGAAGGAATTCTGATCGATCCTGGCTCTTTGGATATCCATCTGGTGCAGACCATCGAAAAAAACCAGTATTCCCTTGCGGGAGTGCTTTTGACAGGGAACACGGAAGCCCATACGGACGGGATTCCCACCCTCCTGCGAGTGTACCCACCGGTTCAAGTATTCACGGCGGAACGCTCTCTGGAAGCCTGTCCCTGCATCTCCATCCATGACGGCGATATCCTGGAACTAGGGGGCTTCAGGATCGAGGTGATCGGGATGCCGGCCTATTCCCGGGAGGCCGTGCTCTACCGTATCGGGAATCTCGTATTTACCGGAGACGTGCTTACCGCGGGGAAAGTGGGTCCTGTACTGAATACTTTCAGCCGAACGCTATTGATTCAGCGTCTCCGTCAGTACCTCTCCCAGTGGGATCCAGACACGATCCTCTTTCCTGGGTACGGCCCCCCCTCGAAGGTGGGGGTAGAACTGGAGTTGAACCCGGATCTGAACGATCCCCATCTCACTTCCCTTGACAGCCAGCCAATTTTCTAAGGGCGTCTTTGAAATCCGACGGAAGGGTGGAATAAAACATCCTAGGCCTCTGCTCCCCGGGAAGGGTTATCTTTAAATAAAAAGCATGGAGGTAGAGCCGGGGGGCTATCCCTTGTGGGAGCAGCTTTCCTGTACGGCTATACACCGGATCCCCGAGAATGGGGCATCCCAGGGCCTGCATCTGCACCCGCAATTGGTGGGTTCGTCCGGTCCGGGGCTTCAGTAGAACGAAGGCATATCCTCCATACCTTTTCAAAACACGAAACCAGGTCTCCATGGGTTTGCCCCGTGCCCCTTCCCCTTCCACCATGCGGAAACGCTTTCGGTTCCTGGGATCCCGAACCAGCTTACCCACGACCCACCCTTCTCGCTTCAAAGGAGTCCCCTTTACGATGGCCAGGTAGGTTTTTTCCACCTTCTTGTGTCTAAATTGGGTAGCTAGGAACTCCAGCGCCTCTGGATTCTTCGCTGCGATCAGCACACCGGAGGTGTCCTTGTCCAGCCGATGCACGATCCCCGGTCGTATGGTTTCCTCCGGAAAGGTCTCTTTCAGCGTTTTTACATGGTAGAGAAGACCTTGGACCAAGGTGCCCCGATGTACCCCTGCACCGGGATGCACCACCATCCCGGATGGTTTGTCCACCACGATCACCCGGGAATCCTCGTAAAGGATCCGTAGGGGAAGTGCCTCTGGGGTAAATTGAGGTTCTTCCAGGGGTCGGAGGAGAACTTCCAGCTCTCCTCCAGGGGTTATCCGATGGGAAGCTTTCACCTTCCTCCCGTTCAGCCGTATCTCCACTACCCGTTCTTTCAGCTGACTTCGGCTAGGAAGTTTCAGTCGGTCTACCAGGTACACATCCAGCCGGACGGGCTGAGCGGAATCCTCAATGCGAATTTTACGGGTTTCCATGGGACCTTCGATCGACGGGTTTCCTGGTCTCGATGAGATAATCCACAAAGGCCAGAAGGGCCGAAACACTGATACTCACTACCAGTACCCCTACTCGTTCCTGCTGGGAAAGGGGTGAAGCTCCAGGGCTTTGAAAGGGACCAGGAGCGTAGTTGGGATTCCCCCCCGAAGCGGCAAACCGAAAGGTATCGTATGCGAGGGAGGAAAAGAGAAACACAAAAGGGAATAGTCCCAGCGCCACGATCTCCCCCCTTCGTAAAGCGTGGGCCCAGGCGGGGAACTCTTCCGGCGCGTAGGGGACGGGGTCCTTGGAGCCCTCTGCCCACACCGTTTCTCCCACAACTACCCCGAAGCTCAAAAGCAGGCAACAGAGAAGGATCGATTTTTTCATTCTTTTCTCCGCTCCCCAAAGAGGATCGTACCCAGTCGAACCATCGTGGCGCCTTCCTCGATGGCAATTTCGAAATCCCCGCTCATACCCATGGAAAGGGTGTCCAACTTTGCCTCCGGGTATCGCCGTTTCAAGTCCTCGAAGGCGTGATGCAGCTTCCGGAAAGCACGTCGGATCTGGTCTGTATCCGTGGTCAAGGGACCGACGGTCATGAGACCTCGAACCTGTAGATGGGGGAGGGAAAAGATCTTTTCGATATCCCGAAGGAGGGATTCATAGGTAGGATACCCGCTCTTGGACTCTTCACCGGAAGTGTTCAATTCGAGGAGGATCTGTAGCGGCGAGTTTTCCGGCCCTCTATGAACACCCGGCCCCCTATTGTCGCCTTCCTCTCCACTATCACCCCGTTCTCCAGCATCACCCCGCTCTTTAGAAAGGCGTTTTTCCAGTTCTTCAGCGATGGAGAGGCGATCGATGGAATCGACCCAGGAGAAGAGGGAGGGAACATGCTTCACTTTGTTGGATTGCAGATGGCCGATCAGGTGAAGCTCCATGCCCGGAAGAAGTTCCCGGTATTTCCCTCTCGCTTCCTGTACCCGATTCTCGCCGAAAATCCGCACTCCCCCCTGGTAGGCTTCCCTTATCGCTTCCCAGGGTTGCAGCTTGGTAACCGCCATGATCCGAATGTCTTCTTCCTTTCGCCCGACTCGAAGGGCAGCCTTCCGGATCCGATCCCTAACCAGTTCCAAGTTGATCATTCTCTTGCATGATACAGGGATAAGGAGGGCCTATCAACTACCCGTGATATGCTTGCGAATCGTTTCTTCCAGATCGGTGTTCAGCTTTTCGCGCAACTCCTGGTAGAGGGAGGTGATGGTTTTATACTTATCGAACACCTCCCACTCTTCTTCCTCGTAGAGGAGCTGGTAGGGCTTCAGTCCCAATACAGAAGCTATCTTTTCGAGATTCTCCGGAGAAGGGAACTTCTTGCCCGATTCTATTTCACCGAGAAAACTGGCGGAAAGGCCGCACAGTTCGGCAAGTTGGGATTGGGAAAGGTGGAGGTGCACACGGGCCCGTTTGATATTGTTTCCTACGATGAGTTGGAGTTTCCCCATGGGTTATCATACCCATGATGAAATCTGACTGAGCCAAAGCACAACCTTCTAAGAGAGATGTTTGCCTTCGCCAGGAGCGAAGCTTTTTCTTCCTTGCATCAAACCCTCCAATGGACTATAACAGGCAGTGGAGCCGTAGGAATCCCCATGGAAAGATCCTTCCTGGAAGAAACCCTGAATCTTCCCCTGGCGCAGCGGGCGGTAGAGGACTATCGAAAGTCCACGGGAGTGAACGCCTTCATCATCGATATAGACGGAAGGTACTATTTCGATCCGCACCGGCAGAATACCTGTTCCTTCTGTTCCTCCCTTCAGAATCGATTCGGTTTTAAGGATACCTGCATCCACTCCCACCTGTACGGCAGTTATCAGGCGGAACGGTTCGGGGGGAAATATATCTACTTCTGTCCCATTGGACTGGTTCATTGGGCATCCCCCCTGTTTTCTGAAGAAATCATGATAGGTGCCCTCATCGGGGGGCCCGTATTGATGGTGGAGCACGAAGAGTATTTCCGAGACGAGTACCTGTCCCGGTTCAGTCTATCCGAGGCGGAGGCTGAAGGATTACGGGCGGAGTTGAACGAAATCCCCTATAAACCACCCGAGGTGGTAACGAGCCTCTCGGAACTTCTCTTCATCCTGAGTCTCTATATTTCCGATCTCAAGGCCGCCGAGTTCATGGAGGAACGGGAGAGACTGGCCCAACAGTCCAACATATCCGCCTACATTCATCATCTGAAAAGCATGGGAGGGGACGAGTCACTCATGACGGGGTACCCTCTGAAAAAAGAACGGGAACTGATGAAACTCATTTCCCTGGGGGACAAAGAGGGTTCCCGAAAGCTTCTAAACGAACTTCTCGGACATGTATTCGTCTCCAGTGGAGGAAAGATCAATGTGGTGAAAGCTCGAATCCTGGAACTGGTAGTCCTCCTCTCCCGGGCAGCGATGGAGGGGGGCGCCGATGTGGAACAGATCTTCGGATTGAACTATAACTATCTGAATCAGGTGCATAAACTCAACACGGTGGAGGACCTTTCCTACTGGGTGAGTCGGATCATGGCTCGTTTCACCGATCTGGTGTTCGATCTGCGGGACGTGAAACATGTGGATGTGATGCACAAGGCAATGGACTATATCAAGAGAAACTACCATAAAAAGATCACCTTGAAGGACGTGGCGGACCACGTAAACCTCAGCGCTTCCTATTTCAGCCGCCTCTTCAAGACGGAAATGGCGATGACCTTCACCCACTACCTGAACCGCGTGCGGATCGAGCAGAGCAAATCCCTCCTGTTGAATGAACGCATTCCCCTGGTAGACATCGCGCTGCACACGGGGTTCGAGGATCAGAGCTACTTCACCAAAGTCTTTCGCAAACATGTGGGAATCAGTCCCGGCAAGTTCCGAGAGTGTCGGGGCCAGGTCAAAGGCGGAATACGCGGGGGGAAAAACAGGGAGGAACAAGGATGAGCCTACACACCTTACTGAGGCTTCCGAAAGAGTTGTACACCCACCCTGAGGGTTTACCCCTCTACCTAAAAGGGGGAGAGGAAGCGGTGCTTTTGATCCATGGGTACACAGGGATTACCGATGAACTTTCCTTCTTTGCCCGACGACTCAACGAGGCAGGATTTACCGTAGTCCTTCCAAGACTGCCCGGGCACGGAACCTCGGGTGCGGATTTCCTCTCTACCCGCGCCGAGGATTGGTACCGGAAGGTGTTGGACACCTACTGTGACCTGAAAGGCCAATTCCCAACTATACACTGGGTAGGTCTTTCCATGGGCGCTCTGCTCGCCATTCTGGGAAGGAGTCAGTTCCCCTCGGGGAGGCTGGTGCTGGCAGCCCCCGCATTACAGGTATTCGACCGCCGACTATTCCTCACCCCCCTGCTTCGTTTGTTTGTCCGTCGTATGCAGAAGAAGGACTACCGCTTCGAAGGACCTCCCGAGTATGCTCCCATTGCGGATTCCTACTGGCGGTACGATTGGCCCGGACAAGCGGCAGAATTGTACCGGTTGCAACGATTGACTCGCCAGCGCCTTTCACTGCTCTCGGGGAATATCCTCGTACTCCTCGGTGGAAAGGATGACACTGTCCCCCCTACCGTACTGGATGAGATCAAGAAAAGAGCCTTCAATTGTACTGTGGATTCCCTCACCTTCCCCGAAAGCGGACATGTGGTATTGAACGACGGGGAACGGGAACGGGTGGCAGATGCCGTAATCAGGTGGCTTAGACCCTCTTAGTCCAGCCCCTTTTCTTTCAGTTTATCGATCATGTATCGAAAGGCGGAGTTTGGTTTCTTTAGTTCCCGGGACCCCCGGGTAATTTTGCAGAGGCTTAACGAGAACTTGCGGGCGATCTCGCGCTGGGTGGTGCCTCGGTCGATTTCCCGTACCAGTAGCCAACGACCCGCGATTTCCCTGATTTCCGAGGGGGTTAACAGATCGTAGAGGAATCTGCGGATCCATTCCCTATCTGTGGTTTCCGCCAGTACGGTAGAAAGTTCCTCGATGGAACCCTTTACAACCTCATCGTCCATCATACTTTAGAGTGTACCACTTCTATGGACACAAGAGAAGGTTTTCGGGTAGGCTTTACCCATGTGGGGATTTACCATCAAGAAAGCCTTCTTCGATTTCTGGGATCATCTGTTCCTGGTGATCATTCTGAACCTGGGATTCCTGCTCCTTCTGGCGGTTCCCCTCCTCCTGCCTTCCTGGCTGTACCGATTCGGGGTGGTTCCTTCGGCTATCGCCTTCGTGGCGGGGATCCTCCTCCTCTTTCTCTACAGCGGAACGGTTTCCTTCATGATGAAAGAGGTTGCCTACTACAGGGACCCGGGAGTGGCAGAATTCGTAACCTTCTTCAAGGAATCCTGGCCTTCCAGCCTGGTGTTCGGAGGAATCGCGGTACTCCATCTGTTCGTACTCATGGTTGCCTTCCCTGTGTACGCTTCGATGAAATCGATCTTTGGAACCATGGCCCTGGTCCTCATTTTCTGGTTCAGTGTGCTGTGGTTCTTTTCAAGCCTCTACTACTTTCCCCTCCGTACACAGGTGGATTCCAACGTAAAGAAAATCCTTAAAAAATGTTTCCTCGTGTTTTTCGACAATACCGGCTTCACCTTGTTTCTCGCCGTGGGAGCCGCATGTATCTTTGCCATCTCTGCTTTTACAGCTTTCCTTTTGCCGGGTTTTACAGGGATCCTCCTCTGGCTCCAGGTGGGATTCAAACTCAGGTTGCTGAAGTACGACTACCTGGAGGCTCATCCGCAATCCAACCGTAAGGAGATCCCCTGGGACACTCTCTTAGTGGAAGAGCGGGAACGGGTGGGGAAAAGAACCTTGAAAGGAATGATCTTTCCCTGGAAGGAGTAGAGGCTTAAGGTGAGCTCAAGTCTGTAGCGATGAATAAAAACGTGCCTATGGATTAGCCCGAAGGGTAAATAAGGAAGGAAGATGCTACAAGGATTGGGTTTTTGGGTGAAAGAGCATAGAATCATTCCCCTTAGGGATCCTGCGGAAGGGACACATATCAGCTACATCATCGAACACCCTGAGGAGTTTACTTTGACAAAGGAAGAAATACAGAAAATCTACGATACCTACCAAGAGGAGTTATACAGAGAGGGAAAGGCCAGAGAGGAAATCATCCAACGTGTCAGCCAAGAGGGATGGATACGGGTGAGGCATTACCTAAAACCAGATTACTGGAGTATACAAACCTATGACACGGTGAGGGAACGGAAATACATTGTGGATTTTGTGGTGTGGTGTTTGGAAAATACCTTGCATAACCGCAGAATCATGACCCTGACCGATGAGTTACATCTTTTCTCGTATAAGGATGCAACCATGGAAATCTATGATTTTTCACGGGGAGGGGTGGAAAGATTTCTTTTGGAGCATAGGGACTATCATAGAAATCTCAGTGCATAGATGATACGCCGTTTTAAATACTGGAAATACCGTAACACAGCTCAATCAAAAAAAAACTAATTTTTTGTATAACTTTTTTGAGAGGGTAAATATTTTTCGTGCAATTAAGCACCCACGTATCGTTTGAAATCTAGCAGGGGCAGGACTTGAACCTGCGACCTCCGGGTTATGAGCCCGACGAGCTGCCAACTGCTCTACCCTGCGTCGTTACCTATATACATACAAAATTTCACTCATCGAGTCAATAGGGGGCGCGGCTCCGGTTACAGATTCCTCTATCTTTCGGGCTGCATTCCAGATGTTTCACGATTCCTCCAGATTCCGGGCTGCATTCCAAAGGTATCCACAGATTCCGATGGAAAGGACCAGGATACCGATAGGAATGCCCCCGATGGGAATCCCCATAGAATACTTCCATCCTGCATTGTATATCCCGTGAAGCAGGATGGCTGCCGCTCCTCCCCAGAGAGTACGGGCCTTGTACTGGTAGCGGCTGTATCCGTAGGCGAATCCGAAGATCGCCGAGAGGGCTGCATGGAGGGGAACGGAGGTGAAGGATCGGAGTAGAGAAAGCCCCGGATCTTTCACTAAAAACAGTATGTTTTCGAATAGGGAAAACCCAAGTGCAGAGGCCACGAACAGTAGAATCGTTTTCCGGATGGAGACGGTACCTCTAAGTCTGACCAGGAGCATGGGAACTAAAGCCTTTCCCAGTTCCTCTACCGCGGCTAACCGCAGGTACGTTCCGTACCCTTCCCCTGGAGGAAGGATAAGAAGAACTGCCAGGGTGGGAAAGGCAACCACGAATCCTCCCAGGAAAGAGGGAAGAAGGGAAAGCTCTGCCTTTTGGTCGGAAGGGGATCGCCGGGGAGGAATCCTTTTTCCCCAACGGTTCACCCCTCCGAACAGAAGGAGGGGGACCAGGAGGACGAGTAGGAGATGAGCCACGAAAGACCAGGGCAACTCCTTCCTCCTATCCCTAGTAGCTTAACCCTCGAGGACCTTCTCGAGACAGCTCACGAACTTCCGGTTCTGTTCCTCCGCTCCTACGGTTACACGGATCCACTCGTTCAATTGGAAACTTCGCAGGGGGCGAATGGTAACTCCCAGGTCCATGATAGCCTTGAAGACTTCCACCGAATCTCTCCCCACATGGACACACACGAAATTGGCATCGCTGGGATAGTATCGAAGGCCCAGGCGGTCGAATTCCCGGTACAGGTACTCTTTTCCCTTTCGGTTGGTTTCTACCGATCGTTTCACGAACTCCTCGTCCTCTAAAGCTGCCAAGGCCGCTTCCTGAGCCAGAAGATTTACATTGAATGGGGTTTTCGTCTTGTAGAAATCGGCAATTACTTCCCTGGCACCAACCCCATACCCCACGCGGAGCCCCGCCAACCCATAGATTTTCGAAAAGGTACGGAGAACTACCAGGTTGGGGTACTGAGAAATCATCCGCAAGGTATCGGGAAAATCGGGCCGTTCCACATACTCCCGGTAAGCCTCGTCCGAGACTACCAGGACCGAAGGGGGGATCCGTTCCATGAAGGCCCGGAACTCCCCTTCCCCGAAGGAAGTTCCCGTAGGATTGTTGGGGTTGCAGAGGAAGACGATTTTCGTACGGGAATCCACCAGTTCCAGGATCTTTTCAAGATCGAACCTTCCATCCCGCATGGGGGCGTATTTCACCTTCCCGCCGAATAGTACCGTGGCAAAGGTGTATTCAGAAAAGGTATGTTCCGAGGTGACGGTATTGTCCCCCTCTTCGATGTAGGCCCCCGTAATCAAACAGAGGACTTCATCGGAACCGTTTCCAAAGATAAGATTTTCCCGTTCCACCCCCAATTTACTCGCCACAGCGTCTCGGAGCTTCAGCACCCCCGCGTCGGGATAGAGGGAAACGGTAGCTGCCACTTCTTTGATTCGGGCCACAGCCCTGGGGGAAGGACCCAAGGGATTTTCGTTGGAAGCCAATTTGATGGCCCCCTCCTTCAGGGTGCCCGGTGAATAGGGCACGATGTGTTGTAGGGTTTTTCTGAGTTTCATCGGGATGGTTCTCCTGTCACTGGGATACTAACCTGTCGAAAGGCAGGGGTCAAGGATTTTCTCGTTCCTCCTGTCCTGTCATGGCTCGATGTTCCGCCTCCAACTCCCGCAACAGGTCCTCCAGTTTCTTTTGGAGAGACTGGGGAGTACTGAGGGCAAAGATCAAGCGTCTGGGTTCCTGTAGGGTTTGTTTCACCGCACGCATCACAGCCAGAGCTTCCTCGTGGGTAAACCCATGCATCAGAATCGTCTTGAACTGGGGATCCTTCATGGTTCTTGTTCCTCCTTTCTCTCGGGAAAGTGACTTTCCGTAAGCCCGAAACTTTCTCCTTCTTCCAGATTTCCGAAGGGCTCCACATGCACCATCACGTCGAACACCGAATCGATCCGGTTACGGATTTCCCGTTCTACTTGCACGGCAATATCATGTGCCTCCCCTACCGAAAGGGAAGGATCCACTTCGATATCCAGATCGATATCGAACAGGTTGGCTACCTTTCGAATCCGGGTTCGGTGGGGATTCCCTGCCCCAGGAACTGAGCGAACCGCATCGAAGATCGCATGGTACAACTCCGAATCGGTATTCCCATCCATCAGTTCTGTCCGCACCCCCAGGAAGATACCAATAGCGGATTTCATGATCCAGAAGCTTACCAGGAGGGCAAAGAGGGGATCTAGAAAGGGTTTTCGTAGAACGATGGTGAAAAATACCCCTGCCAGCACCGTTCCCGATATGAGGGTATCGTTCATCATGTTCTTTCCGTTTGCCTTGAGCATTTCACTGTTGTACCTTTTTCCAAAGGTGAATTGGGTCCAGGCCAAACACAGCTTCCCCACCACCGAGAGGATCGATACGTAGAGGGCCAGAGGAGCGGGGATGTCTCGAATGCGGCCTTCGAAGAAATGTTCCAGGGTGGAGATGCAGAGTTGGGCTCCCGCAAAAAAGATGATGAAGGCCAGGAGGGTGGTGGCCAGGGTTTCGGCCCGACCATGTCCAAAGGGATGTACCCGATCGGAAGGTTTGGCGGTAATTTTACTGGCCAGAAGAGTGATGGCCGCAATGATCACGTCGGTGGAGGAATCGATCCCGTCCCCCACCACAGCCAGACTTCCCGCGAGGAATCCTGCTATGATCTTTAGGAACGCCAGGATCCCGTTTCCCACAAGGGCGATAAGGGCAGCTTTCGCGATGGCTTTGCTCCGATCCAGCATAGGAAGTGCATACTTTACCCTAGTTTTGCATTCTGCTCAAGAATCATTGCCGCCCTAGAGTTTCTTAAGTATATTTTAATCGAAATATACAAAAAATCTAAATAAAGAACAAAAAGGACATTTTATGCGATACGACAGAATGACCATCAAACTGCAGGAAGCCCTGCAGGAAGCTTCCTCGTTTGCTCATCAGTACAACCATCAGTTACTGGAGAGCGAACATCTCCTCCTGGCCTTGATCCGGCAGGAAGAGGGAGTCGTCCCTCCCCTATTGGATCGGTTGGGAGTGAATAGAAAAACCCTTGAAGTGAATCTCCAGCGATCCCTGGACTCGAAACCCAAAGTATACGGGGAAGGGATGGAGCTTCGGATGTCCGCCGAGTTGGGGAGACTACTCACCCGAGCGGAAAAAGAAGCCTCGGATCTGAAGGATGAATATACCAGCGGGGAACACGTTCTTCTCGCGGCCCTTTCCGAAGAAGGGAAACTGGCGGACCTCCTGAAAAAAGCAGGGATTACCCGTGACGGAATCCTCAAGGCATTAAAGGCTATCCGGGGGAACAACCGGATCACCGATCCCAATCCCGAAAACAAGTATCAAGTCCTGGAAAAGTACTGTAGGGACCTTACCGCGTTGGCCCGTCAGGAAAAATTGGATCCGGTGATCGGTAGGGATGAAGAAATTAGGCGGATCATGCAGGTCTTGTGCCGGCGTACCAAGAACAATCCCGTGCTGATCGGAGAACCGGGTGTGGGCAAAACAGCCATCGTGGAAGGACTGGCTCGAAGGATCGTGTCAGGGGATGTACCGGACAGCTTGAAGAACAAACGCCTCCTGGCCCTCGACCTGGGAGCCTTGATCGCGGGAACCAAGTTCCGGGGAGAGTTCGAGGAGCGCTTGAAGGCAGTAATCAAAGAAATCACCGAATCCAATGGCGAGATCATCCTCTTCATCGACGAGCTTCACACCCTCGTGGGAGCAGGGGCAGCGGAAGGAGCGATGGATGCCAGTAACCTCCTGAAACCGGCTTTAGCCCGGGGTGAACTCCGGGCCATCGGTGCCACAACCCTGGACGAGTACCGAAAGCACATCGAAAAGGACCCGGCCCTGGAACGGAGGTTCCAGCCCGTGTACACCGGAGAACCTTCCGTGGAGGATACCATCGCGATCCTTCGGGGTTTGAAGGAACGATACGAGGTGCACCATGGAGTCCGGATCAAGGACGAAGCCCTGGTGTCGGCCGCCGTGCTTTCCGACCGGTACATCACCAGTCGGTTCCTGCCAGACAAGGCGATCGATCTGGTGGACGAAGCGGCCAGTCGTCTCAAGATGGAAATCGAGAGTCAGCCCACCGAACTGGATCAGATCGAACGAAAGATCCTGCAGTTGACCATCGAGAAGCAGGCCCTTTCGAAGGAGACGGATCCTGCTTCCCGCGAGCGGTTGGGTAAGATCGAGAAGGAACTCTCCGAACTACAGGCAAAGAGGGACTCCATGTTCCTCCAGTGGAAGAACGAAAAGGAGATCATCGAGGAAATCCGTGCCCTGAAGCAAAAACTGGAAACCCTGAGCATCGAAGAAAGCCGGTACGAGCGGGAAGGGAACCTGAACAAGGCGGCGGAAATCAAGCACGGACTGATTCCCCTTACCCAGAGGGAGTTGGAGGAAAAGACGAAAAAACTCCAGCAGATTCAGGGAGAACGACGGTTACTGCGGGAGGAGGTGTCGGAGGAAGACATAGCCAAAGTGGTTTCCTCCTGGACGGGAATTCCCGTAACCAAGATGCTCTCCTCCGAGATGGCAAAACTCCTGAAACTGGAGGAGACCCTTTCCCAGCGAGTGGTGGGCCAGCAGGATGCCATACGGGTAGTTTCCGATGCCATCCGGCGTAACAAGAGCGGCCTTTCCGACATCAACCGTCCCCTCGGGACCTTCCTGTTCCTCGGGCCAACCGGGGTGGGGAAAACGGAGCTGGCGAAAACCCTGGCAGATTACCTCTTCAACGATGAACGGGCTCTTACCCGCATCGACATGAGCGAGTACATGGAGAAACATTCCGTGTCCCGCCTCATTGGAGCCCCGCCAGGGTATGTGGGGTACGATCAGGGTGGTCAGCTTACCGAAGTGGTCCGGAGGCGGCCCTACTCCATCGTACTGTTCGACGAGATCGAGAAAGCCCATCCCGATGTGTTCAACGTGCTTCTCCAGCTTTTGGACGAAGGTCGATTGACGGATGGGCAGGGTCGCACGGTGGACTTCCGGAACTGCATCATCATCCTTACTAGCAATCTGGGAAGCGATCTGATCCTGCAGGCGGAAGATCTAGAGTCCATCAAGCCCGAGATCGATGCCCTACTTAAAGCCACCTTCAAGCCCGAGTTTCTGAACCGGCTGGACGAAATCGTGATGTTCCATAGGCTGGGCAAGAAGGAAATCCTGGCCATTGTGGATCTAGAGCTAAAGAAAATTGCCAAACGAATGGAAGAAAAGAAAATCGGTCTTCGGGTGACGGATCCTGCCCGAGAACTCCTGGCCAACAGGGGATTCGATCCGGCCTTTGGGGCTAGACCCTTGAAGCGCACGATCCAAAATCTGGTACTGAACGAACTGGCCAAGAAGGTTCTTGCCGGGGAGGTGAAAGAAGGGGATACAGTCACCCTCGATGTGAAGCAGGGTGAACTCGTATTCCTCGTCTAGGAACGTTGACACATTCCCGCCTGTACCGGTAGTCTAAACCGTTCTACCGGGAAGGGGGAAAAAGTGTCCAAACTTTGGGAAAAAGATTATTCGATAGACTCCTTGATCGAGGAATACACGGTAGGGAAAGACTATCAGATAGACAAAGACCTGGTGGTAGCCGATTGCCTTTCCAGTATAGCCCAGGCAAAGATGCTTCGTAAAATCGGAATCCTCGCTCCCCCGGAGGAGGAGGAGTTGCGAAAAGAACTCTCCCTCATGATCCAGGAAGCTCGAAGGAATGAGTTTCCTATCCGGAAAGAGGATGAGGACTGCCATACTGCCATCGAAAACCGTCTAGTCCAGCGCCTGGGGGAGACGGGGAAGAAGATCCACACGGGGAGGTCCCGGAACGACCAGGTTCTCACCGCGCTGCGGATCCACGGGAGGGAGCTGCTTCTGGAAATATTTCGCTCCTCCCTCCGCCTGGCCGAAACCCTTCTCGATCAGGCAGAACGATACCGAAAGGTTCCCATGCCGGGACGCACCCATACCCAACTGGCAATGCCCAGCACGGTGGGGTTGTGGCTAGCGGCCTTTGGGGAAGAAATCCTAGACAACCTGGAACTCCTGCAAAGGGGCTATGAACTCTGGAACCGGTGTCCCCTGGGTTCGGCGGCCAGTTACGGAACTTCCCTACCCCTGGATCGGGAGTACACGGCAGAACTTCTTGCCTTTCCTCAGGTGCAGAATAACGTTCTGGCAACCAACAATTCCCGTGGCAAACTGGAGGCGGCCATTCTGGATCAACTGGACCAGATGGGCCTTACCCTATCGAAACTTTCCACGGATCTCATTCTTTTCTCTTTACCCGAATTGGGATACTTCTCCCTTCCGAAGGAACTCTGCACCGGCTCCAGTATCATGCCCCAGAAGCGGAATCCCGATGGACTGGAACTTACCCGGGCCAAGGCAGCGTTACTTGGTTCTTATTCGAACGCGGTAAAAAGTATCATCCGATCCCTACCCTCCGGGTATAACCGGGATTTTCAGGAAACGAAAGAGCCTTTCCTGAAGGGTCTTACCCTGTGCCTGGAGATGGTACAGGTGATGGATCACCTGATCCAGAGTCTACAAGTCCATGAGGAGGCCCTCCGTAAGGGGTTCACTCCTGAAATCTTTGCCACCGATGCGGTGTATGAGTTGGTTCAGAAGGGAGTTCCCTTCCGGGACGCCTATAGAGAAGTGGGGCTACATTTAGACGACCTGAAGCAACGAAATCCGGATGTGGCCATCGCACAGCGCACCAGTACGGGAACCCCGGGGAACCTCCGGCTGGACGTTCCTCGTCATAGAATCGAAGCCCTCCGTTCCTTCGTGCAGGAGGAAGAAGATCGAATTTCAACGGCCTGGGACAAGCTCCTGCATTTTCATTTTGAGGCGGGCGTGGGAGAGGAGAATCGATAATTCAGGGTTCGGATCCTGGTGGAAACTATCTCGATACCGCAGGGAAAGTTCTCCTTCTCCAATCGGATAGCTTCCCCATCGTACTGCAGGAAAAGGGATGCATCGTAGTGTAGACGGACCCTTCGCGCCTTCCTTACCAGCACCCCCTCTTCCCGAACATGTTTCCCCGTATAGAGGAGATTTTTCAGTTTAAGCTTTTTTCCAAGAGACCGGTCCAGGATGGCGCAGAGGTTTTCCTCTCCAGGCAGGATCCACTTGTGGTTCCCGTAACTTCGGTGCCCCGAAACCCCAAAAGCCGCGAGTACGTACTTTCCAGATACTTGTTCCACCCTCCCATCGGTAAGGGTAATTTCCATCTCCAGAGTTCGGGTGGGGAACAGGAAGGGATAGAACAGGACAGATACATCGGCGATTTTTCGGTAAATATCGGTGTTGAATCGAGTCTTGAGCTGATTTGCCGTATGGGTGACGAAGGCGTCGATTCCTATACTGGCAATATTGAAGGCATAGATCCCTTTCAATCCTTTCGGTTGTATCCTGAGGCTCCCTACCTCTCCGAACCTCCCCTCCCCTAGAAGGCACTTCGCTGCCGAGGCCAGGTCTTCTACATCCGCCCCATCGTTCCCTGTGCCCATGGGAAGGCGAAACACGATGATCCGTTCCAACACTTCCTGTGGTAGATCCACCAGGGTATTGAGAATCTCCTGGTGCGTGCCGTCTCCCCCCAAGGAAAGGATGAAATGGTAGGGAGGGTCTCCCTGGATCCCTTCCCTCAGGATGAGGGTTTCGACGATCTCACCAGCAAGGATTCCTGGATGTCCCTTGTATCGCGCGATATGTACAGACACTCGACTTTCGGGATTGGGTTCCACTGCCAGAGCCGTATCCAGCACGATCATCCGTAACCAGGATAAGGTTTCCTGCACCTGCACCGGATGGCGAAAGAACCCTGATGCGGGACTTACGATGGCATGCACATGTACCGGACTCCGGGGAAAGAGGTTTGAGCGAACCGCCAATTCTGCGAAAGAAGCCCCAATCTCCCGCGCATCCTCTACCGAGACAGAGCGCATGTTCAAGAACATGACGGTAGTGTACTGCAATCCTCCCAGGTCGAGCAAGTGCGATTGGAAAAAGCCTTTCCTAGCAGTATACTTAGGGCGTACATGGAAGCGGCAAATGAGGCATTCCGACAGGTAGAACAACTGCTAGAGAGTATTCCGGCCGCCTTGGTGCTGATCGACCAGGAGGAAAAGGTACTCTTCTACAACGAGGAAGCGAGGAGCCTCCTCGGAGTTGTAGCCCCACTCCCTTCTGGTTCTCCCTCCCCTACAGCACCTACCCTTCGATTGGGCGATTTAGTCTCGTGCAGGAACCGCACCCTCTCACCCCATGGGTGTGGGTTCTCTGACCTATGCCCCGCCTGCGAGTTCTTCCGGATGATCCGGAACCGTTGCCAAAAGCTCCACGAACCATTCAGGATAACGGGTGTGGCCCAAGTGTATCGCGACATCCCTCCCCCCATGCTCTGGTTCCGATACACCGCGCGGCCCACACAATGGGGAGGTTGCCGGGTATTGGCGATCACCTTCGAGGATATCACCTCTCTGAAAGCGAAGGAGGAAGAACTAGATGTTCGCCGTGCCCATTTCGAACACCTTTTCCAGCATGCGCCAGTAGCCATCGCCCTTCTGGATGAGGAAGATCGGGTTCTTGACTGCAACCTCCAGTTCAGTCAACTCTTCCAGTACACCTTGGAGGAAGTCAAGGGAAAACCCATCAACGATCTCATCGTTCCCCCGGACCTGCAGGAAGAGGCCACGACCCTCACCTGCGCTGTTCTGGGGGGGACCCTTGTGCAGAAAGAGTCGGTCCGGCAAAAAAAAGACGGCACTCGATTCCCCGTGTCTATCCTGGGGGCTCCCATCACCATCTCGGGAAAACGGTACGTGTATGCCATCTATCAAGATATCTCCGTACGAAAGGAGATGGAACGAAAGATCCTGGCTCTCCTCCGGGAAAAAGAACTGATCCTGAAGGAAGTCCATCACCGGATCAAAAACAACATGGCCCTCGTCATCAGTCTCCTTTCCCTGGAACGATCTTTTCTCCGGGATTCCGAAGGGATAAGAGCCTTGGAAGCGGTGGAAGGCAGGGTCCGGTGCATGGTGGTGCTGTACGACAAGCTGTATCGTTCCCAATCGATACAAACAGTTCCCCTGCCTGAATACTTCCAAGCCCTCGTGGAAGAAATCCTGTCCCTCTTCCCCGAAAGCGGTAAGATTCAGCGGATTCTATCGATACCCACTCTTATGATCGATCCCAAGACTCTCTCCTCCCTGGGATTGATCGTAAACGAACTGATCACCAACTCGATGAAGTACGCTTTCAAGGGGAGGGAGTCCGGCTCTATTTTCCTCCAGATAAAAGAAGACAACGGATCGATCCGCCTCCTGTACGAGGACGACGGGGCTGGCCTACCTGAAGGGTTTACCCTGGAGGGATCGGAGGGGTTTGGACTGCAACTCATCGCTCTATTGACAGAGCAATTGGGGGGGACCCTTCACATCGAAAAAGGAAGGGGGGTACGTTTTGTACTGGAGTTTCCCTATGCTTCCCCCGAAGCTACGCTTTCCAGATAAGCACGCTCGGGTCGTAGTCCGAGGGAGGAATGTAGCCAAGAAGTTCGATACAGGTAGCAGCCAGCGAACTGATCCCCAAGCCTTCCCTCAATGTCGGCTCGTACTCCCCCTTTCCTTCCGGATCGAAGATGATGCAGGGTACGGGATTCAACGAGTGAGCAGTCTTTGCCTTGGGGGTTCCATCGGGTTTCAGGATCACTTTTCCCGTCTTCTTGTCGTGTTCGAACATATCGTCCGAGTTTCCATGATCTGCCGATACGATGAGGATTCCCCCCGCTTGTTCCACCGCCTTTACCAGCCTCCCCAGACAGAGGTCCACCGCTTCGATGGCACAGAGGACGGCCTCGTAGATTCCCGTATGCCCCACCATGTCGCCGTTGGGGTAGTTCAATCGGATGAAATCGTACTTGCCGCTCTGGATAGCTTGAATCACGTAGTCGGTGATTTCGGCGCACTTCATCCAGGGTCGATCCTCGAATGGCACCACATCCGAAGGGATCTCTACATAGTCTTCCAGCTTTTCATCGAACTTTCCCGTACGGTTCCCGTTGAAAAAGTAGGTCACATGGCCGAACTTCTGGGTTTCGCTAATGGCCAGTTGCCGAACCCCCGCAGCCACGAGAAACTCCCCCACAGTCCGATCGATGGCGGGGGGAGAAACCAGGTATTGCTTGGGAACGTGCATGTCCCCATCGTACTCCATCATCCCCGCGTACTCCACCTTTGGCCGTTTCCCCCGATCGAACTTGTCGAAGTGTTCCTGTTCGAAAGCTGCCGTGATTTCCAGGGCTCGATCCCCTCGGAAATTGAAGAAGATCACCGAATCCCCATCCTGAATGGGGCCAACGGGCTTCCCGTTCTCCGCTATCACGAAGGGGGGCAAGTCCTGATCGATGGCATTGGTTTCCTTTCGAAGGGTGACTACAGCCTCATGGGCGGAGGCAAACTGCCTTCCGATACCGTGGACATGCACTTCCCATCCTTTCCGAACCATGTCCCAGTTGGCACCGTACCGATCCATCGTGATAACCTGCCTTCCCCCGCCGGAAGCGATCCGATAATCCACCCCTTTCCTGTTCAGTTGGCCGAGAAACTCTTCGAAGGGATCGATGTACTCCAAGGCCGAGGTTTCCCCCACATCCCGTCCGTCGAGAAGAATATGGATCCGGGCTCGTTTTACCCCTTCCACCTCGGCGGCACGCACCAGCATGGCTTTCAGATGATCCAGATGACTGTGGACGTTCCCATCGGAGAACAAGCCAATGAAATGGAGGGTACCATTGTTCTGCTTCACATAGTTGATCAGCTTCTTCCACACAGGCCCGTTGAACATAGCCCCCGTTTCGATGGAGACATTCACCAGCTTGGCTCCCTGGGCGTATACCCGCCCACACCCGATGGCGTTGTGCCCCACCTCGCTGTTCCCCATATCCTCATCGGAAGGAAGCCCAACTGCTGTGCCATGGGCTTTCAATTTCGTATGGGGCCAATGGGCCCGTAGAGAATCGAGGTTCTGCGTCATCGCCTCTGCCACCGCATCTCCTTCCTTATAGGCACCGTACCCCACTCCATCCAGGATGGCCAGCACCACAGGCCCCCTTCGCCGGGTAAACTTGGGATTCTTCTTCAATGGTTCTACCATAACAACTCCTTCCCCTAAAGGATTATTCGAATACGATCGTTTTGTTTCCAAAAACGAGGATCTTGTGCTCCAGGTGCAACTTCACCGCCCGGGACAGCACAAGCCGCTCGAGGTTCTTTCCCTTCTGGATCATGTCCGCTACCGTATCCTGGTGGGTGACCCTCACCACATCCTGCTCGATGATGGGCCCCTGGTCCAGTTCTTCTGTGACATAGTGGCTCGTGGCTCCGATGATCTTCACTCCCCGTTCGAAGGCCTGGTGGTACGGTTTGGCCCCCACGAAAGCGGGCAAGAAACTGTGGTGGATGTTAATCACCCTGTTTCGATAGGCCTGTACGAAGGTGGGGCTGAGAATCTGCATGTACCGGGCAAGCACTACCAGATCCACTCCTGCCTTCGAAAGAAGATCCAATTCCTGCGCTTCCGCCTCATCCCTCCTACCCGGATCGACGGGAATATGGTGGAAGGGGATGCGAAAATAATCGGCCACCGGTTTCAGATCCGGATGATTCCCGATGATCAGTACGATCTCGCCGGGAATTTCCCCTTCCTTGTTCCGAAGAAGAAGATCGTACAGACAATGGTCGAGTTTGGATACGAAAATCGCTATTCGGGAGATCTTTGAAGAAAACTCGATCCGGTAATCCATGGAAAACTTTTCCGCGATAGGCTCGAAGGCTGCGGGTATCTTTGATTCCGGAATGGTGAACTCCGAAATGTCCCACTCTACCCGCATGAAGAAGGTTCCCGTTTCCGGATCGCTGTGCTGGTTGGAGCGGAGGATGTTCCCATTGTAGGTGAAGATGAAATGGGAAACTTCCGCCACGATCCCCTTCACGTCGGGACAGGAAAAAAGTAGTATTCCTCGTTTATCGATACTCATTCGGTTCCGTGTCCTGTTTTACAGAGACCTGTATTATAGAGAAAGGATAGACCCTTGAAAAGGTTCTTCCTAAATGGATACTCTCCCCTTGTATGGAACTCGTTTCACCGGCAGGGAACCTGGAAAAACTCACCTACGCTTACCTCTACGGAGCCGATGCAGTGTATATAGGGGTAAAACAATTCTCCCTCCGCAGTCGGGCGGACAATTTCTACCAGGACGAGTGGAAGGAGATCCGCAGGATCAAGGGAAATCGAAAACTCTACTGTGCATTGAACATTAGTTTCCACAATAGAGATTTGCACAGGATCGAGAGAGAGATGGAGTACCTCGCCCTGTATCCCTTCGACGCTTTCATCATCAGCGATCTGGGCTTGCTTCCCCTTCTTCGACAGTGGTTTCCCCAGACCCCCCTTCATCTCAGCACCCAGGCGAATTGCACCAACTGGCGATCGGCAGAGGTATACAGGGACTTGGGTTTCAAGAGAATCATTCTGGGGAGGGAACTAACCCTGGAAGAGGTGGCTGAAATAAAATCTCGCTTGCCGGACTTGGAACTGGAGATCTTCATCCACGGGGCCATGTGTCTGGCCTACTCGGGAAGGTGTTTCCTCAGTGCCTGGATGGCCAGCCGCTCGGCCAACCAGGGCAACTGTGCCCATCCCTGCCGCTGGAATTACCGGGTGTTGGAAGAAGCGGAACGTCCAGGGGAGTACTATCCCATCGTGGAATCCGAGGGGTACACCACGATCCTTTCTTCCAAGGATCTGTGCATGATCGACCACCTGGCCGACATTCAAAAAACCGGCGTGGATGCCCTAAAAATCGAGGGCCGTATGAAATCCCTCTACTATACGGCCATTGTCACCCGGGCCTATCGGAAACATCTGGACGCTCTGGCTGGTCTCTCTGTGAAAGATCTAGAACTCTACCGCCAGGATGTGTTTCGGGTGAGCCATCGAGAGTACTGTACGGGGTTCTACTTCGGGAAACTTGATGTGGAGAAACCTACAGGAGACATCTACAGGGAGCACCATGTGTTCGTGGGTACCCTAGGAGAACCTTGTAGGCAGGGTGTCTATGGAATGGATCTAAGAAACCGTATCGAGGTGGGACAACCGATCGAATACATCGGCCCCTCGGTTCCCTTTCTACAAGATAACGCCTTTTCCCTATGGGATGAGGAGGGGAATCCGGTACAAGCGGCATCCCATGGGCAGAAAGTTTATATCGAACCCAGTGTACCGGTAGAACCGGGATACATCATTCGGAAAACGTAACCACCAAGCGGGAGGTTTCCATGCAGCCACAGCAATCTTTCCTAGGTATCGAGTTCTCTCCCATCCTTCTTCCCCGGCCGGGTGTGGACCTGGGGAAATGGGCAGTAATCGCCTGCGATCAGTTCACTTCCCAGCCCGAAGTGTGGAAAGCGATGGAATCCAACATAGCTGACTCCCCCTCCACCCTTCACTGTATCCTTCCAGAATGCTACTTAGGGTCTCCCGATGAAGAAGAACGGATCACTCGTATCCACCGGCGAATGCGAGAATACCTGGAATGCGGTATCCTACGGGAGACCGAACCGGGCCTCGTGTTGGTGGACCGGGAGACTCCCCACACCCGAAGAAGGGGAATGGTGATTGCCCTCGATTTGGAACAGTACGATTACCGTCCGGGAACCAAACCCTTGATTCGACCTACCGAACAAACCCTCCCCGAACGACTTCCACCTCGCCTCAAAATACGGAGGAATGCATCCATCGAGTTCCCGCACACCCTGGTGCTATTGAACGATTCCCACACCCAGGTGGTAGACACCCTATTCTCTCTCTTTACCAACGCCACCCCTACTTATGAGGCAGAACTCCTCCTGGGAGCGGGTAGGGTTATGGGTTGGTTCGTGCCGGAAGGAAAGGTAAACAAAATCCTCCGGGAACTCCTCCTGAAAAGCCTGGAACACAGTTCATTTCTCTATGCGGTAGGGGATGGGAACCACAGTCTAGCCGCTTCCAAATCGTTCTGGGAAGAGTTGAAAAAGAAGTTGCCTCCCTCCCAGCAAGCCGCACATCCCGCCCGCCATACCCTTGTGGAACTGGTAAGTCTCTTCGATAGAGGCATCCAATTCCATCCCATCCATCGGATCCTTCATCCCCTGGAACCGGCGCGTTTTCTTGAGTTTTTAAAACCTCGTTCCCACATCCAGGTTCAAGAGTGCCCCTCCTTCGAGGAAATGAAAAAGGAGGTGGATGAAGATGCTTTCCGAATCGGTCTTGTGCGACAAGGGGCCTACCATACTGTCCAGTTTCCACCCTCCCCTCACCAAACCATCACTGAAGTGGTTCAAATGGCTATCGACGCATTCTGTTCCTCACATCCGAATACCAGGGTGGATTACATCCATGGAGACGAAACCCTCCGTTCCCTCTCTAGCGGAGAGGGTACTTTAGGGATCTACCTTCCTGGCCTTGCCAAGGAGAAGCTCTTTCCCTTGATCGAAACCCAGGGGGTGTTGCCTCGAAAAGCTTTTTCCATTGGAGAAGCCCTGGAAAAAAGGTTCTACCTGGAGGGAAGAAAAATCACCCCCTTCTAGAGGATTTAAAACCCAGAAGGAGGAATACTACAATGGCTATGCAAAGAGAGAAAGCGCGCAGGAAGGGTTCGGTACGATAGGGGGAATGAAGGTCAACCCTCACGATTCCACCTGGTGAGATGGGCTCGCTCTCCACATCCCTCCCGGTGATCCGAACAAAAGATTCGTTACTTTGAACTAAATGAAACCTTCGAGCCTCCAATCGGATCTGTTCGGGATCCGACTGAAGAGCTTGAATACGCTGTTGGAGTCTTTTTCCCTGTTCCTCGATCCTTCGGAGGTTTTCTAGCAACAGTCGATGCTGCGCCAGAAGCTCCCTGTAGGCTACGATCCCTGTGGAACCAAAAAACAAGGTGGTGAAAAGGTAGACCACCCCCCCTATGTACAGACTTAAAAGCAGACGTCGTAAAATCATCACTTTTAATTACGGAAGAGAATGCCTTTCCCTTGAAGAATTCTAGTATTATTGACAGGTAAAAATCCGTGGGGTACAGTATAAATAAGGATTCATGGAAGTGGTACAGTTGCCGAAAATAATGAATGAATACCATTCCAGGTCCAGGAGTAGGCAATGTTAAAACCTGACGAAAAGAGCGGAAGCGAATCCTCCCTTTCTCAGAAAAGCCCTTTTGTAACCCAATTGGAGGATCCGACAGAGACTTTGGATCAATACGGGGTTTGGGTGAAATCGGGACCGGAACCAGTAGAAGAAGAAGTCTTCGAAATCGAAGAAGAGAACCAATTGAAGGACCTGCCGGAGGCTGCTTCCCTAGAGCTCACCTCGGAAGAAGAAGAACTGTTGGGCAGTCTGGAAACCGAGGAAAGGCCTGGGGAAACTCTTACGCAGGAAGAAGGAGAAAAAACCGGTTTGGAAGACATCGAATTGGAGGAAGAAGCCTTAGATTTGGACTTCGGAGAATTGCCAGAACTCGAGTCCTCAGAGACTCCGGAATTGGAACCGAAAGCAGAAACTCTTGAGGGAACCCCCGCTCAAGAAGGTTTGGAAGACCTACAAGAATTCGAACTCGAAGAGGAGACTCTCCAAACGGACGAAGAAGCCCAGGACCTGGCGACTCTTCCAACCGCCGAAGAAGAAGTAGAATCCTTCAAAATGGAAGAGCCTGTCATCGAAGTAGAAGAAGAAGAACTCCCCGAGTTAGAATTGGAAGAACCTACTGAACTGAAAGAGGAAGGCGCAAAACTCGAAGAAAGGGAAGCCATAGAGAAAGGGCCTTCGGAGACGGCTCCAGAAGGAATGGAGGAAGTACCCGAAGAATCCATAGAAGCGGCTGAAGAAACAGTGAGCGAACCCCGTGAACCTTTACCGCAGGAGGAAACACCCGTGCAGTTCAGCGATGTGGAAGCGGTAGCGCGAGAAATGGGGGAACGACCCGCCCTTCAGATGGATATTCTTACCAAGATCGAGGAAGAACTGGCAGAGATCAAGAATGAGCTGGCTGAACTAAAACGGGAACTTTCTTCCCTCCGCCCTGCTAGAACAATCCCTCCGGTAGAGGAAACGAAGGAAGTTCCCCCTGGTGCCAAGGAAGAGGAGGGGGCGGGATTTTTCGAAGAAGATGAAGACGAGACCATAGCCCTTACGGGAGATGAGCTGGATAACATCCTGAACACGGCAGATATCACCGAAGAAACAGGAGAACCCAGTGCGGTTCCGGAAGATCTGGAACTGGAACCCTTGGCTGAGGGAACGGCACCGGAAGCGATGATTCCTGTAACTACTCCGGAAGAACAAGCCATCATCGAAGAATACAACAAAGAGCTGGAACGTTTCACTGAAGAAGAAATTCCCTTCGAAGCAGAGGACCGGATCGATCAGGAAGCATTGGAAGCTCTTCCCGAAGAAACCTTGGAGAAAGGGGATCTCTTCGAGGTGGAGGAGAAGCCCAAACAGGAAGCCTTCATTTTGGAAAAACCTGCTCCCGAGGCAGTACCTACCTTGACGGATCTGGTTTCCGAGGAAGGAGAAGTTTCGGCCAAGCCCGCTGCGGAAGAACCGATCTTCGAAGAATCCATTACACCCACACCAGCCGCAGAGGCTCCGAGCCCTGTTGAAAGCCCTGCCCCGGAAGAAGGGGTGATCGAGTTCGATTTGGAGGCACTGGAGGAAGTAGAGGAACTACCTGAAGAAGCTCCTATAGAAAGCAAAGGGGAAGCTCCCTTTGAACTGGAAAAGGAGTTGGAAGCAGCCGAAGAGGAAGAACTCGGTAAGGCCCAAGAGCCCCAAGAAGCTTTCGAGGAAGAACTAGAGGAAATGGAGATTTCTCTCCCCGAAGAAGAAGAGAAACCAATCGAATTGGAAGAAGTACCGGTCGTGGAGGAAGCCGTAGAGGCCCCAGTATCTGAACTGGAAGAAATCGAAGCCCTTCCCGAAGAGGTGCCGGTGGTTCCTCTGGAAGAACCGGTACCAGAGTTGCATATTCCCGAGGAAGCAGCCCGGGGAGCGGAAGCACCCCTGAAAAAGACACAACCCACACCTAGGGCAGACGAAGCTACGAAAAAACCTATCCTGACTTCCGGAATGCCTGAAAGTTTGCGGGAAGAAATCAAGGCTGTTCTCAAGTACATGGATCAACTTTTGGAAGCTCTACCAGAGGAAAAGATCCAAGAATTCGCCCGGTCTGAACATTTTGACGTGTACAGAAGATTGTTCGAAGAGCTAGGACTGGAGTAAGTATGGGATTGTTGGAACGTGCATTGAGCGTAGAACAAGTGTCGAAGGAAGGGAAAGAGTCCGCTTCCAGCCTCCTGAAGCGGGCTTCAATTTTCCGTAAACAGGCCGAGGAATCTCCGGAAAAAAAAAAGCCTTTTCCGTTGAACCTTCCCCAATATCCGATCGGATAAGTCCAGAACATGCGGCGAGAGAGGTTCTGAAAGATCTTTCCTTACTGAAGGAAAGCTATGAAGCTCCCGCCCAGTGGTTTCAGACCCTGAAGAATCATCTGAAAATCAGGAAGGGTGCCCTACTGCTACCCGATTCCAGCGAAGGGGTTCTTTCACCCTGGGCAATAACCGGATATGACCGCACGACCTATTTCCGACTTCGAATCCCCACAAGCTATGTGTACAATCTATTTCATCGTTCACCTTCCGTAATCGTGCGACTGAGCAAGGAGAATGCCCTAGATCTGGAACCTCATTTTTCCAGCAGGGAATTTGGACTCATCGACACACTTCTGATCTATGGGATTTTCTTTCAGGAAAAACTCATCGGAGCTCTCATCGTATCCGATTCTCCCCTACTTGCTTGGGAACCACAGGTTTTAAGTCTGTTTTTTACCGTGATCGATGAGCTTTCTGCCTCCCTACTCTATGCTTTTCGCTCACATCGACAAGAAAAATTGAAATCCAGGGTATTTTTTGACCTTCAGACTTTCAATAAGGCTTTACCTTCCGATCGGGAAGAGAAAGCCCTGTTGGTTACCTTAGATCCACGCCCGCTGGTTCAAGCTTTTCGCGCAGACAACCCCGAGCTCGATACGTTTCTCATGATACGAGACATAGCTTCCTTCCTCTCCAATATCCTGGACGGTGCTCCGGTGCTGATACACTCTGAACCCATCACTCTATACGTCTTACACATGGATACCCATACAGATGGGGAATTGCTGATCCATCAACTGGAATCCTCCCTGAAGCACCTATTCCCGGAACTGTCCACCTTGCCGAGTTTAGGTATGCGGGTGACGATGGTGCAGTTGCCTCTTTCCCTGTAGTGCCCATGCCGGATCGTCGAGAGGAACTCCTTCCAGCAAAAACGGGTGTTCCCACTGCTCGGTGCGATGGAATCCTCCTCCATTCCCTCTACGATCCCATGAGGGAAGCGGAACAGTACCTAGGGTCCCTCTCTCTACCATCCCAACCGCACACGTTCCTGGTGTTGGGTTCTTGCCTAGGATACCTCGAGCACCGCTTGAGTTCTCTATATCCGGACGCAAAAGTGTTGAGTCTCCAATTCAGTTCCTTTTTCAAGGGGAAGGAAGTGCATTCACTACCTTCGTCCCACTGCTGGTATCCAGATTCGGATCGTTCCGTGGAGGATTTCCTGTATGAAAGGCTGGAAGGAGCCGATTTACAAGAACTTCAAATCCTCTCATGGAAACCGGCCTTCCACGCCTACCCCCGGACAGCCCAGAGTGTCTCCGAGCAGGTACTTCAGGTGCTGCGGGAAATGGGAAGATCTCTCCCGACCACCTATGTATTCGGACGCAGATGGATTCTCAACGCCATAAAGAATTTCCTGTTCCACTTCCCCCCTTATCGCCTACCCACCACCCCTCATCCTATCTGTATTGCCGCTTCCGGCCCTAGCCTCTCCCGGAACCTACCCTACCTGCGACAGTTTCGGGATCGATACGTTCTCTGGGCGCTACCCTCTTCCCTCTTTGCGCTGATAGAATTCGGCCTTTACCCCGATTTGTTGATCATGACCGATGGGGGAAATTATGCGCCCTTCCTCCTGTACCCCTACCTTCGGGACAGAAACAGGAAAAAACCACCCCTTCCCCTCGCTTTTCCCCTTACCGCCGCTTTCCTGCCTCCTCGAGCTTCCCTGCAACCCGTCTTATTTCATCAGGGAACGGGTATCGAGAGGCAATTTCTATCCTCTTTTCCTTTTCCCCTACCCTACGTTCCTCCCAACGGTACAGTGGCGGGCACTGCCTTAGAACTCGCCCTACACACCACCACAGGCCCCGTCGTGTTCTTGGGTTTGGATCTCTGCGTAGAAAACTCCGAGGAGCATGTGCGTCCCCATCCTTTCGAGGAGCTTCTTGCAGGAAAGACTTCCCGTCTGCATGGAGCTGAAACTCCCTGGTTAAAGCGTATCTGGGACCAGTACCCTGAAAGAATCACTCCCAAGCACAGGACATCTCCCGCTCTCCAAACTTATGCGGGATGGTTTCGGATGCATGCCCATCGATGGGAGAACCGAGTGTTTCGGGTGTCTCCCTCTCCCGTGGATACAGGAATGGAGGAAAAACCACCCTCCTTTCTAGGAACCTTTCCCCCCATTGCCAGCTATAGCCTTCAGTCTGAACGGCACCATCTCTCCTGGGAAGAACGAAAGCGGATAGTTATAAAAGTTATCACGAAGATACAAGCCTCCCTCCCTACGGTGGATCCCCACATCGCAAGAGCCTTCGATATTTCCAAGGTTGATGACGGGAACCCCTTGCACCCCAGGATTCGAGTCGAAACTACTCTGGCTCGGATCTTGAAAGACCTAGGAGGAGATCTCTGAACCCCAACCTTTTCGAAAGAAACCTCCTTGCCCTCAGCGCGCGTCATCCCTACCTGGCAACCCAACTGACTCGGATCGAAGGGGATCCTCCCTATGTACGGTTTCTCGCTTCCCGAACCCAGAAGGAAGTGGTATGTATCGAACAGGATGGTCGGCTTTATCCGATGCATTCCCTGGTGGATCCAGAGAGAGAGGGGAATCGATTCCTGAAAACTTATCCACCGAAAGGGTTCTTCATCTTTCTGGGGCTTGGGTGCGGATACCACATCTTTCCCTTTCTGGAGTATAGAGAAGTTACCACCCTTCTGATCATAGATACGGGAATCGAACTGTTTCGCGCCATCCTGGGGAGGATCGACCTTCGAAAACTCTTACTGGATCCCCGGGTATCCATTCTGATCGATCCTTCATCGGAATCCCTTCTGGAATTCCTCCTTTCCCACTACTTCCCTTCCATTTCAGGAGACATTAAAACCGTGCCTCTTCGTTCCCGAGTGGATCTGGCAAACGATTTTTTCCAATCCTGCATCTCCACCTTTCAGAAGGGTATGGAAACCCTGTCCCACGACTTTACCGTACAAACCCAATTTGGGAAAAAATGGTTCGAGAACTCCCTTGCCAATCTCCCTATGGCGGAGAAGACTACCCACACCTTGACCCCCAAGCGGAAAGTCCTCATCACAGCCGCAGGCCCTTCGTTGGAGCATTCCCTAGAAAAGATACGGGAATGGAAAAAAGAGAGTCTCTTGCTCGCTACTGATACCTCCCTTCCTGTGTTGCTGGAAAACGACCTGATACCGGATGCGGTGATTTCGATCGATTGTCAGCACATTTCCTACCACCATTTCCTCAAAGGCCTTCCCAAAGGTATTTCACTGGTACTGGACCTCGCTTCACCTCCCCTGCTTGCCCGGCTTACGGATAGAATCGTGTTTTTTGCAAGCCCGCATCCCTTCTCCCGCTATATAAGCACCTTCTGGAGACAATTCCCTTCGATCGATACATCCGGAGGGAACGTAACCCATGCGGCAGTTTCCCTGGCTCTCACCCTGGGGGCGGAACAAATCCACCTGTATGGCGCCGATTTTTCCTTTCCTCGAGGCAAGAGCTACGCCCGGGGATCCTACCTCTATCCCTATTTCGAGTCTCGTAGCGATCGGTACCAACCGATAGAATCTTCTTTCTGTCATTTCCTTTTCAGTAACCAGAAACTCGAGAAACGGAAAGGAGTAAGTGGGATTCGTTACATCCCTGTTCGAATGGAACACTATAGACTCCACCTGGAAGCGCTCATCGAAAACTCAGAAGCTACCATCGTTCCCGTGCTTGGCGAGGGGGAACCCATTCGAGTCCCCCCCCTATCCCAGAGGAATGAAAGGAGCCTTCCCCTGCGGATTTTTTCCGCTGGACCCAAGACTTGTTCCTGGAAAGAGTTCCTCCAATCCTATCTGAGAAACCTAAAGAATCTTCCCCCCCCCTTCGATCCGGTGCTCTCTTACCTGGATTCCCTTTCCCTGGAACAGCGAAACCTCTGGACCACCCTTCTCCCCATCAGTGCAGTCATTCGCAAAGAACATGGAAAAGAGGAAATTGCCCCCTCTATTTTACTGTGGGAAAGCCGGGTGTGGGCTACCGAGAAAATCGAACGGTACTTGCAAGAATAAAGAACAGTGAATGCTTCCTTACTGGTAAACGACTGCCCCATACCCCACAAAGGAAGGGGAAGGATGTTTATCCCAACTTGTGCTGTGCCCCAATAAGGTGCCCTTCAGGTTCAATTCTTTGGCGAAGGATACTGCCACCGCTGCCGCACCCGCGGAACAGGCGGATTTGTGTTTCTCGGCATGAGAAACGAGTCCCAGAGGATTCAGCCCTAGGGCCTCCTCGAGAAATCCCCTGTCATTCTGTTCCCGTACCCATTGCAACGCCTTCTCCCCAACACCTTCTGGCATAAACCCATAGTTGGGGCCATAGTGGGTCAAATCTGTCGATGCCAGAACGATGAGAGATCTGCCTAGTTTCCTAAGTTGATCAGCGAGGACCCTCCCCAACTGAATAGCCTCCTCGTTCGGAGGGCATCGAAGGCAAACCACCCGTATAGAGGGAAAACAGAACTTCACAAAGGGAAGCTGAATTTCCACAGTATTGTCCGCATCATCCGTCCAAGTGGTAGGAAACTCCTTCCGTATCAGTTCCCGTAACTCCGCATCTACCTCCAATAATCCGAGGGGAGTCTCGAATGCATCGTGGGGATACAGATGGATGGAATCCCACGATCCCAGATGTCCTCCAATGACTACACAAGTTTCCGCAGGTTTTAAGGAGGCCACTACCCGGAAGGCCAGTTCTCCCGAGAAGAACCATCCCGCATGGGGAGCGATGCCGGCAAGCCCACTTTTCGTACGGGAAGCGGATGGATACTGCCGTTCATACTCCTCTATCGTCGAACGAACTTCCTCCTCGGATCGAGGATACCAGCCGTAAGGTAAGGCTCTGCTGCGGATTTTCATGGAAATCTCCCAAAAATCCTGCACATTTTTCGTTTTTGCATATACAATATAAGTATGGGTAAGAAATTCACTATTGTCTATACGGGAATCAGTCTGGTCTTGCTCGTGGCTATCCTTTCATTCACCCTGGGAAGGATACTTTCCCTCCGTAGGGACCGATTGGATGCTTCCAAGGCCATACACAGTTCCCTCCGAAGGATGATGGAAGAGGGGCTTGCCCAGGAAAAATCCTTCCAATCCCCCCTATTGAAGTCTTCCATCCAGCAAGCTTTTCAGCGCACCCCCTCATTGATGTTGGTGATCGTTTACTCCTTCGACGAGGGAATTCATTACCTTCGAGCTCGCAACTCCAATATTCTTACCACTCCTCTCTCCGAATTGGATGCCATTCGGGGGTTTCCCCAGTTCCATTACAACAGTTTCACCCACGTAAAAATCACTTCCTCCCTCTCCGTCCCCCCCCGTACCAGTTTCCTTCTGGACGCTGTATACCTCCTGATCGATCCATCCGAGCTAATCCCCATCTTACGGGACTCCCTCATACTCCTTCTCCTCCTATCGGGAGTTACCCTGGGGGTATATTTCTATGGGAAAGAATCGGGGAAGAAGATTCCTGGACCACAGGTAGCGACCAAGTCCGGTGAGGACGCACGAACCCCTGCCCCCCAACCCCTTGCATCGGAGTCCCTCTCCTTAGAAAAGGAGAGTATGGAACCGTCTGATACTGGGATCGAAAGCCCCAGCATCGAGCAATGCCTATTTTCGCCCACCACGGGATTGGGGTGGCAGCAACATCTTGAAAAACGCCTCACTCTCGAATTGGAACGAGCCGCCTTCAACGAACAGGACTTGAGCCTCGTGTTGATGCGGATACCCGGTATGGAGAAGACCGGAGAGGCTTACCGGAAGGTGTCGAAAACCATTCAGACTTCCATAGCTTTCGAGGATCTGGTGTTCGAGTACGGACAGGATGGGGTGGCCATCGTGCTGCCCAACTCTTCTCTCGAGCAAACCATCACCACCCTCAAAGGATTCCTGAAAAAACTAGACCCCTCCATCACGAAGCAATTCGCCCTACCTCGGTGCGGAGTTTCCAGCAGGAATGGAAGGCTGATCGACGGGAAACAACTGATCCTCGAAGCGGAGGGGGCGTTGAAAAAAGCAGGAGCCACCTGGAAAGATTGTATCGTGGGTTTCCGTTCCGATCCAGGAAAGTACAGAGAGTATATCGCCAGGAAAGAGGCTTCCCAGACCTTCGAAGAAGCTACGGCGTCACACTCTTAACTGAACTCAACTGGATCTTCTCTTCTTTCGGATTCGCTGCCACATCGATCCACCGAGAATCAACCCAGGCAAGAGGAATAGGTGCACTCTGTAGAGAATCTGGCCCGCGGGGTGTTTCTCCACCCCCGCTTCGAGCAAGTTGTCTCGTAAAAATCGATTCCGGATCTCCAGGGGCCCCGCAGGATCAGTTAGCCACTCCAGAGCGTTCACGAGGAAGGAGAAATTTTCGTAACTCTTCGTACTATCCACCAGGTCTCCCATGCACTGACTGTCTCCCACTACGATCAGTTTCCCGGATCCCGTTTCCAGCAGTACGATCACGGGGTAGCTCCCCTTTCTATCCACCCCGCGGAAGATGGAACTTGGTGCGGCAAAAGGATCGGTGGGAAAGGGATCTCCCACTAACCAGGACTCGAGGCCCGTACGAGCAAGGATAGTCGCCCGCACACCTGGGACCGGACGAATCACGAGGGGGCTAGCCCAAAACAGATCGAAAGTAGAGAGCCCTACCGTGATGGGATGGTCCCGATTGAAACCGTCTCCCCGTACCCTGGGCCAGGGAGGATAGGGAAGGTAGAAGCGTTCCGTTTCGGTTCCCTCTCCCCTCTGAACCGGAAGGGATAGTGCAGATCGATCCAGAACCAAGGTTGGGGATACTGTCATTCCCATCCGCTGCAAGAGGTCATGGATTCCCGAGGAAGGATACAGGCTGGCCTTCAGGTTCTGCCCGCGATCGACCTTCACTCGATCGACAAATACCAGTGCCTTCCCCCCTTTTTCGATATACTGACGAAAAAACTCCGTCTCTTGCTCGCTCAAGCCTTCTCCATGGAGCACAAGCAGTGTCGAAATCGAAGGCAAGGGATTTAACTCTTGGTTCATGATAGGAACGAACCCTGTTGCCTTCAGCAGGGGATACAATCCTTCCGATTCACGCTCGAAGGAATCTCCCTGTAGAATTCCGATGGTCCGTGTCGAGGGGGCTACCAACCGCAGGAGGTGGGTAGTGAGGAGGTACTCTACGTTGCCTGCCTCCGCGATCCAGGGGATCACTTCCATTTCATCTTTATACTCCAGGGTGATTCCACTGAAGAACCCTTCGGCGTCGGTTCTGAGGCCCATCAGTACCAACTGTCGGGCATCTCCGGTGCGAGAAGGATCCTCAATGCGCAGATCCACCTTATCCATCCCCGCCGAATAGGCAATAAGCCGTTCGACGATCCGTTCCGGTTGGGCAGATCGAAGGAATAACGGGTCAGATACGTAGTACCTGATACGAATGTTGCTTTCCAGTCCCGCAAGGACTTTTCGACTCACGGGAGAAATCGTGTAGATTTTCCTCTGGGTCAAATCGAGCCCCACCGGCAGGGAGGACATACCTAGAACGATCAGGATCACCAGCAGGAGGCTCGAAATTGTATGGATCCTTCGTAAACCGCCTGAAAGAATCCAAAAAAAGGCTACTCCTCCTAAAAAGAACCCTAGATCCTTCGCCAGGATCATCCCCCGAAAGAATCCATCCAGATGATGGGGGATGGAAAGGATACGGAGGAAGTGCAACATACGAGGAAGCTTCCCCGCCCAGAAAGGCAGAAGGATCAGGGAAAGCAGGATCCCGATGGTGATGATGTAGGAAAGTAGGGCCCCTTTTTGACTGGTGGATACCCATTGCCCCAAACTTAGGATCAGGGCTCCATAGAACCCAAGACCTACCAGGGCACCGATCCCCATTCCTCGATCGAAATCACCCAAGGAAAGAACAGGAATCAGTAGGAATCCTATTTGAAAGAGATGGATGGAAAGCCATACGGTATTGGTAAGGAACTTGACCAGAAGGATCCTGAAGGTAGAAAGGGGGAAGGAATGGAGCAGATCCCAATTGAGAGATTTTCGTTCTTCGGGAACATCCCAAGAGGCGTAGATGGGAAGAAGGACGGTAAAGGCGGTAGTGAGCATTCGAAAGAATGGTTCAAGGTCAGCCAACCCCCGCTGAAAAAATCCGTAGATCCAGAACATCCAGGCGGCCATTCCGAGTTGCAGGAAGCCCATTCCCCATAGGGGAAGTGAACTCCTGAACTTTACAAGGAGTTCTTTCTTTAATAGGGCATGGAATTGTCTCACTCTCTGGGTTTCCATCCTTCAAGAGACGCTTCCCTACTCCCCTTTCAATCTTCGTAGGGGATCGGCAACACCTGACCATCCCGGCACAGGAATGTTTCAGGAAATACCTCCCTCGCCTCCCGGAGGAGTTGTTTCAACTCCCGCTCCGTGTATCGAGGGCTATAGTGGATCAAGCCCATCCTTTTTATCTCCCCCGCTTCCTTTGCAATGGTGGCTGCCTGGAAGGCGGTAAGATGCTTTTTTTCCCGGGCAGATTCCTCCAGCTCCTGGGCAAACATCCCCTCACAAATAAAAAGATCCGATCCCGATACCTCACGAGCAATGTTTCCGGCATAGGTGGTGTCTGTTACGAAGGATACCTTTCTTCCCTTCCGGGGCGGACCCAGTACATCGGCAGGAGCGACTTGTCTTCCATCCGGTGTGGTCACCACTTCCCCATCCTGTAGTCTCGACCAAAGAGGTCCCCGGGGAACCCCCAATTCCATAGCCTTTTCTGGATGGAACACTCCCGGCCTAGGGGATTCCTCCAGGGTGTAGCCCACACAGGGTTTGGTGTGCCTCAGGGGGAAACTTCGAACCCGATACCCTTCACCTTCGAATACCACCTGAGGGAGGGAGACATCCTCGATCTCCCTAACCACGATCTCGTAATTGATATACATATCCAGCACTCTTCGACTTAACTCTACGAATTCTCGAATCTTGGGGGGACCGATGATGTAGAGAGGCTCATTCCTGTCAACCTGGCTGGAAAGCATGAGGATTCCCGGCAGTCCGGTAATGTGATCCGCATGAGTATGGGAGATCAGGATGGTTGTAATTTTTTTCCACTTCAGGTTAAGGCTTCGAAGGGATACTTGAGTTCCTTCCCCACAATCGAGTAGGAACAATTCCCCTTCTCTGCGGAGGAGGATTGAGGTCAAATAACGATGAGGAAGAGGCATCATGCCTCCGGTTCCCAGAACAAAGGCTTCCAGATTCATAAAGCAAAGGGAAATTATCACACTTTCCCGTTTCTTGGAAGTGCTGATATCTCCCTTCATTTTTCGTTGACCGTGCGGTCGGAATCCGGTACACTATGCCCCAAGAGCACCCAACAACAGAAGGAGCACTTTTGATGGAAAAAATGGCGCTACTTGGGGATGAGGCGGTCGCTTTGGGCGCAATCCATGGGGGGGTTTCCGTCGCCTATGGGTATCCCGGCACCCCCTCCACGGAGATCATCGAATACATCCAGCAGGCAAACCGGGAACGCCCCCTGGCCGTATGGTGCACCAACGAAAAAACCGCATACGAGGAAGCCCTGGGAGCCTCCTACGTGGGTAGACGGGCTCTGGTCACCATGAAGCATGTGGGATTGAACGTTGCGGCAGATCCCTTTATCAATTCGGCCCTCCTGAACATCCGGGGAGGGCTGGTGGTCGTGGTAGCGGATGATCCCGGAATGCACAGTTCCCAGAACGAGCAAGATTCCAGGTTCTATGCCGATTTCGCAAAGATCCTATGCCTGGAACCATCCAACCAACAGGAAGCCTACGAGATGACCCGGGAAGCCTTCGATCTTTCCGAAAGGTTCCAAATACCCGTTATGGTTCGGATCACTACCCGGTTAGCCCACTCCCGTTCTGTGGTCATCCCCGCAACTCCTAAAAAAGAAAATTCTCTCCTGTCTCAGGTGGATCCTTCAGGCTGGGCTCTGCTACCCGCCTTTGCCCGCAAGCAGTATACCCAACTCCTTTCGAAACAGAAGGATCTGTACGACTATACGGAACAATGTCCCCATAACCAACTCCTTCTCGCCCCTACGGATAGTCTTTCCTCGGCTCCCTTTGGGGTTATCACGGCAGGGATCGGAAAGAACTATTACCTGGAGAATCAGGACTCCCTACAGATGCCCCTTCCGCATCTTCATATCGGTGCCTATCCTCTTCCCCTAGAAAAAATCCGTACCCTAGCTAATAAGGTGTCTAAGATCCTTGTGATCGAGGAAGGAATGCCATTCATCGAAAGGATCCTTCGAGGGGTCCTTCCCCATGGGACTCAGATTTCCGGGAAACTCGATCATGCTCTCCCGCCTTCGGGAGAACTGGAACCAGATCTGGTGCGGAGGGCGTTAGGATTGCAACCCCAAGAGGGTGTTACCCTTCCTACCTCTTTACTCCTACCTCCCCGTCCTCCACAACTCTGCCAGGGATGCCCCCATGGGGACACCTATGCAACCATCAAGAGCATCCTCCAGGAACTTCCCGAAGCGGTGATCACGAGCGATATCGGGTGCTATGCCCTGGGCGCTGTCCCTCCCCTTTCCGTTCCTGAAACGATCGTCTGCATGGGAGCCTCGGTAAGCATGGCAGTAGGAGCGGCCGAAGGGGGGAAAAAACACGCCGTTGCCGTAATCGGCGATAGCACCTTCCTCCATTCGGGAGTTACTCCTCTGATCGATGCGGTGGCTCGCAATGTACCCATAACCGTAGTGATTCTCGATAATGGCACGATAGCCATGACAGGGGGACAGGAAACCATCCTGCCTACCGCGAATCTTCCTGCATTGGTCCGGGGACTGGGAGTAGATCCGGAACACGTAATCACCATCGAGGCCCACAGAAAGTACGAAAAAGAGAACAGGGAGGTCCTTCGAAGGGAAATTGAGTATCCCGGAGTCTCGGTAGTGATAGCGGTACGGGAATGCCTGGAAACTGCTCGCAAGAAAAAAAGCCGGAAGGAGAGTGGGGAATGAAGTACGACATACTACTCTGCGGGGTGGGAGGCCAGGGAGTGCTTTCCATTGCGGCTATAATCGCCCAGGCAGCGGTGAAGGAGGGGCTACAGGTAAAGCAGTCGGAGGTTCATGGGATGGCCCAGAGGGGAGGTGCGGTGCAGGCTCACCTTCGCATTTCCACAGACACCATCTATTCAGACCTCATTCCCAAAGGGGCTGCTTCGCTGATCCTATCCATGGAACCTTTAGAAAGTCTCCGATACCTAGCCTACCTATCCAAGGAAGGAGTCCTCCTCACGGCAAGGGAACCGTTGGTGAACATTCCCAATTACCCAGACCTAGAATCGGTCCTTTCCGTGATCGAGAAGTACCCTCATCATCGAATCATTCCCGCCTTGGAGATTGCCCGGAAGAACGGTTCCCCCCGTTCCTCTAACATTGTCCTTGTGGGGGCAGCCTCGAAGTTCCTTCCGCTATCCCCCGAGTCATTGAAGGGAGTGATCGAGGAGCTCTTCCGCCGAAAAGGGGATGGCGTAGTACAATCCAACCTGGAAGCCTTCGATGCGGGGAGGTTTCAATCATGAAACTGTATCCGTTTCGGGAAAAGGAGATCGAGCTCATTCCTCAAGAAGAACTGGAAGCCCTTCAATTGCGACGACTGAAAACGACGATCGAGCGAGCCCTGAAGACAGAGTTCTACCGACAACGTCTGCTTCCCCTGGGGATAGATAGCCCGGAAGCGATCCATTCCCTGGCGGATCTTCGACATATTCCCTTCACCACCAAAGAAGACCTCCGAATCGCCTTTCCCTACGGACTTCTTGCCGTACCTCTGGAGGAAACCGTACGGCTCCACGCTTCCAGCGGAACCACGGGTACTCCCACCGTCATTTACCATACCAAGCGCGATATTGCTGCCTGGACCGATCTGGTGGCCCGTTCCTTGCAAGCTGCGGGCTGTACCAAACGGGACGTGTTCCAGAACATGATGACCTACGGGCTATTCACCGGCGGATTGGGGCTCCACTACGGTGCGGAGGAACTGGGAATGCTGGTGATCCCTGCTGGGCCGGGAAACACCCTAAGGCAGTTCAAGCTAATGAAAGATTTCAAAACCACCGTGGTACATGCCACTCCCAGCTACATGCTGCATCTGTATGACAAGATAGGGGAAGTGGATGTGCGCAGAACGGATCTACACCTAAAGAAGGCGATCGTGGGAGGTGAGCCCCACAGTGAAGACATTCGCCGAAAGATAGAAGCATTGTGGGGCATCGAAGTATACAACTGCTACGGACTGTCAGAATTGAACGGGCCCGGTGTGGCTTTCGAATGTATCGAACGTTCAGGCCCACACCTTTGGGAAGACTCCTACATCATGGAAATCATCGATCCCGATACTCTTGAGCCCCTACCACCGGGAAAAACAGGGGAGCTCGTCCTTACTACCCTCCGCAGGGAAGCCACTCCCCTCCTGCGGTATAGAACCCGGGACCTGACATCCATCCTCTCCGAACCCTGTCCCTGCGGCAGGACCCATAGACGAATCAGCCGGATCAAAGGCCGCACCGATGACATGCTCATCATAAACGGAGTAAACGTGTTCCCCTCCCAGATCGAAGAAGTACTGATGCGGATGAAGGAAGTGGGGAACAACTATCAGATCGTGGTAGAAAAAGCCGGTGCATTGGACAAACTTACCATAAAAACCGAAGTTACCCCCGAGATCTTCAGTGATGATGCGAGGGACCTCAATGCGATCCGAGAAAAAATACGGGAAAACCTCAAGGCCTCTATTTCTATCAGTCCGGTGGTGGAACTCCACGAGCCTGGAATCCTTCCTGCATGGGAAGGTAAGGCAAAACGGGTGATCGATATAAGGGAGAAGAGTGTATGATTTGGAATCCAGAAGCGGAATGCATGCCCCCCGAGCAACGAAGGCGGCTGCAACTGGCTCACCTGAAGAACCTGGTAGAACGGGTGTACGAAAAAGTCCCTTTCTACCGGAAAAAGTTCCAACAGGCGGGAATCACTCCGAAAGACATCCGAAGTCTGGAGGACATACAAAAGATTCCCTTCACCACAAAGGACGAGCTGCGGGAAACGTACCCCTATGGCCTCCTTGCTGTCCCGGAAGCGGAAATCGAAGAGGTTCACATGTCCAGTGGCACCACGGGCACACCCGTGGTGGATGCGTACACGAAGAAGGACATCGAGGTCTGGTCGGAAGCCATGGCCCGAACCCTTTCCATGGCAGGGGCCACGAGAAATGACATCATCCAGAACGCCTATGGATATGGCCTCTTTACGGGAGGGCTGGGAGTTCACTATGGAGCGAAACTGATCGGAGCCAATATCATCCCCATGTCCAGCGGGAATACCTCCAAACAGATCCTCGTGATGCGGGATTTCAAGACCACCATTCTCACCTGTACACCTTCCTACTCTTTATTCCTGGCCGAGGCCGCGAAGGAAGAAGGTGTAGATATCCGATCCTTGTCCTTGAAGGCAGGCTGTTTCGGAGCGGAACCCTGGAGCGAAAACATGCGGATAGAGATCGAGGAGAAACTCGGTCTTGCGGCATACGACATCTACGGTCTTACCGAAATTACGGGTCCTGGCGTGTCTTCCGAATGCGAGATGAAGAATGGGCTCCATATCAACGAGGATTTCTTTTACCCGGAAGTGATCGATCCGGAGACCGGAAAGGTCCTGCCCGATGGAGCCAAGGGAGAGCTTGTCTTCACCACCCTGGTGAAAGAAGGCACTCCCCTCCTGCGATACCGCACCCGAGATATCACCTTCCTGTTCCATGACGAGTGCCCCTGCGGTCGCACCACTGTCAAGATGCACCGCCTATTCGGCCGCACCGACGACATGCTGATCATTCGGGGGGTCAACGTGTTCCCCTCTCAGATCGAACAGATCCTCATGGCCGTGGAGGGAACGGATCCCCATTACTTGATCGTGGTAGACAGGGGATCCTCTCATCTGGATGAGCTGGAAATCATGGTTGAAGTGGAGGCAAAGTTCTTCACCGACGAAACCAAAGGGCTGGAAACGATTCGAACGAAAATCGAGCATGAAATCAAGTCCAAGCTGGGGATAAGTGCCAGAATCAAGCTTGTGGAACCGAAAACCATCGAACGTAGCATCGGCAAGGCAAAGCGAGTGATCGATAAGCGGAAGATATAGGGTTTATTCTTAAGGAGGCCAGCTATGATCATCAAACAAATAAGTATCTTTCTGGAAAACGTGGCAGGAAGATTGGCCGAGGTCACCAAGCTATTGGCAAAACATCAGATAAACATCCGGGCCATGACCATCGCCGACACGGCCGACTTCGGAATCCTCCGTATCGTGGTGGATCGACCGGAAGACGCATTGAAGGCGCTGCGGGATGGGGGTTTTACCGCCAAGACAACGGATGTCCTGGCCGTGGAAGTGGAAGACCGTCCCGGGGGATTGGCTCAGGTGATGGAAATCTTTCAGCAGAACCGGGTAAACATCGAATACCTGTATGTATCCCTTGAAAAGAACAAAGACAAAGCGGTGGTGATCTTCAAAGTGGAAGATCTGAATCTGGGGAAGAAAATTGTAGAGGAACACGGGCTTGAAGGAGCGATAAGTTTCTAAGCAACATGTGAAATTTAACCCCTTCTTACCCGTTCGAGAACCCTTACCATATCGGAAGGAAGGGGTGACTGGATCCTCACTTCCTCGGAAGTTATGGGATGAGGGAAGGTCAATTGGTAGGCATGGAGCATCAATCTCGGTACGGATAAGGGAAAATCTTTCCGAAAGGCGTACCGAGTTTCTCCCAAAAGAGGATGCCCAATTCCCTTGAAATGAAGTCGGATCTGATTGGTACGACCAGTCTCTGGCTCTACCTCTACCACTGTACAGAGGTGGAGGTGTTCCAATACCCGGTAGTTGCTTCTGGCTGGTTTTCCCGCTAGGTGTCGGGTGATGCAGCCTTCTTCCTTTAACAATTCCCCCTGCACGATCGCGAGATAGAGTTTGTGTACCTTCTTTGTGTGAAAGAGCTCCATCATGAGCTTTTGAGCCTTCTTGCCCTTTGCAAAAAGGAGCACTCCGGAGGTTTCCCCATCCAACCGGTGGCAAGGGTGAAGCCGTACGGGAATTCCCGCTTTGGATCCTTCCAGATTCAATAGTTCGGTAAGGGCTTTCTTGTTCCCGGGCGCGGGAATGGTCAACAGACCGGGGGGTTTGTCGATGGCGAGGTACCACTCATCCTCGTAAAGAACCTTGAACCGGGAAGATAGGATGGGAGAATACTCTATCCTCATGTCTGAAAGAGTATACAGGAAACAAAGGATTCGTTGAACCGGCTCCTCGCTGAATCAGTCTGCAAGAAACGGCGGTATTCACAGGTATGGAAGATCTACTCGGTATCGAGACTCTCCCCGATCCTCTCCTGGATGCAGGAGAACAGTTCTTTGGGATCCGCTACCTCTTTCCCTACCAGAGATTGGCGATCCACAACATTCTCGATTCCTGCGGTTACTTCCAAGAAGAGTCGGATGCCTTCGGGGACCAAATTATCCTCCTCCCCACGGGAGCTGGCAAATCCCTCTGTTTCCAGCTTCCTGCCCTCCTCCTTCCCGGTTTGACCCTGGTGGTATACCCCCTCCTTTCCCTCATGGCCGATCAGTATCGCAGATTGAGGGAAGCGAAAGTACCTGTGGGAATCCTCAAAGGGGGACAATCCGAGGAGGAACGGGCATCCCTCTTTCGATCCCTCAAGAATGGGGAGATAAAAATTCTTCTGTCCAACCCGGAAAGCCTCAGTAATCCTAGAACGCTAGAGGCTCTTGTACCGTTATCCATTACGCATTTCGTCGTGGACGAAGCTCACTGCATTGCCCAGTGGGGAGAAACCTTTAGACCCGCCTACCTGAACCTGGGGTACATTCGGGCTGCCCTCAAACCGAAGGTCACCACGGCTTTTACCGCAACCGCATCTCCCTTTGTCCTTGAAAAGATACGGGAACACCTTTTTAAAGGATTCTACCCCCATGAAGTTTCGGCCAACCCGGACCGTCCGAACATACAGTACTCCGTAATAGAAACCCTTTCCAAGAAGAGAACCCTCCGAACACTCTTCTCTTCCACCTCTGAATCTGAAAAGGAAGGGACACAACGGCCTGCCTTGGTGTTTTGCCGGAGCAGGAAACGGACCGAACAATTGGCTCTAACCCTAAGGCATTCCTTACAAGAAAAGGAAATCTTCTTCTACCATGCTGGACTTTCGCCAGAAGAAAAAAAGAAGATCGAACAATGGTTTTTCCGGAGTTCTACCGGAATCCTTGCGGCTACCACCGCCTATGGGATGGGAGTGGATAAACCCAACATACGGTCGGTGATCCATGACGAGGCGCCGGCAACAGTAGAAGCCTACCTGCAGGAATCAGGCCGGGGTGGGAGGGATACCCAGCCCTGCCAGGCCATTCTCCTTGTATCGGAAGAGGATCGATGTAAGGTTTCCCCCTTTTTTCGTGGGTATGTGGCCACACAGGGATGCAGGCGCCTCTTCCTCTATCGGGGTTTAGGGATGGAATTGGACGGATGTTCGGGGTGTGATCGTTGTAACCACGAGAAAAGGGAAGGAATCGAGGGGTACGAATCGTTTTTGGCCTTTCTACGCAAGAATTCTAGAAGGTATACCGAGGAGGAGGCAATCCACCTTCTGAGAGGAAGGCCTTCCCTCCTCACTGTTTCCCAAGCCCTCTACCGGAGCAGGTGGTACGGGACTTTACAATGGTGGGAAACAGAGGAACTGAAAGAAGCCCTGGATAATCTCTTTCGACAGGGCAGAATACGGAAGGGGACCTTTCTGTGGAAGAATCGCCTGTATCTGGCAATGAAATGACTTCTCTCTTTTCCCTGTATCTGATATGGTAATAGACCCATGCGCGTGATCTTTCTAGGGACCGGTACTTCCCATGGGATTCCTGTGGTTGGATGCGACTGTCCTGTGTGCGCCTCGAAAGACGAACACAATCGGCGCACCCGTGCTTCCGTATGGATCCAGATCGGAACGAAAGAAGGGCTTCGATCGATCGTCATCGATACGGCTACTGAGTTTCGTCTGCAGGCTGTACGAGCAGGATTGAGCCGACTGGATGCCATTCTTCTTACCCATCCCCATGCGGATCACCTGCACGGGCTGGACGATGTCCGTCCCCTCTGCAATCACGAGCATCCCATCCCGGTATACGGCGCGGAAGATACCCTGAAGGAGCTATCTCGTAGATTTGATTACATCTTTCATCCCAGGCAGAAAGGCGGCGGGGTACCGAACCTCGTCCTTCGTAGGATTAGGGGTAACGAACTCTTTTGCATCGAGGGGATTCCCATCCTGCCTTTTACGGTGAAACACGGGAAACTGGACATTCTTGGATATCGAGTCGGAAGGTTTGCCTACATCACCGACTGCAGTTTCATTCCCGAAGAAACCTATCCTCTGCTTTTCGGGCTGGATGTTCTTGTACTGGGGGCCCTTCGAAGACGGCCCCATCCCACCCATTTCAGCATCCAGGAGGCTCTGGAGGTAGTAGAACGTCTTAGGCCCCGAATGACCTATTTGACCCACCTCTGCCATGAAGTGGAGCATGAAGAAATAAAAAAGGAACTACCCGCCGGGGTAGTTCCTTCCTTCGATGGTTTAGAACTGGATCTCGAGGATCCCTTCAAAGAGGAGGTTATACCTTTACAACTTTACCACTCTTGAGACAGCGGGTACAAATTTTCAAAGTCTTGGGACTTTTTCCCACCAAGGTACGAATTCTTACCAGATTGGGTTTCCATACCCGCCGGGTAGCGTTCTTTGCATGACTGACATTGTTTCCCGTTACGGTACCCTTACCACAGATGTCGCATCTCCGTGCCATAATTCTGTCCTGCCTTCTAGGAATAGATAGGGAAGAACCTACCAAATTCACGAAAAAATGTAAAGACCCCTGGAATTTTTGGTATACTTATAGTGGTATGTTAATGGAGATCAAGGATGTGCGGCAAATCCCAGAGGAAGGGTTTCGCCGCTGGTTTCGGGACGATGAGTTCGATTTGATCGTGTTCTACCCCGCCCCGGCTTCGGAAGAGATCATCGCCTTTCAGCTCTGCTATCGCAAGGACGGCCAGGAACGGGTACTTACCTGGCGAAGCAGGGGAGGACATTCCCATAACCGTATCGATGATGGGGAGGTAACCTACCACAGTAAGATGACCCCCATTCTCGTAGCGGATGGTGTTTTCCAAAAGGAAGAAGTCCTACATCGATTCAGAGCCGCCGCCAACAACTTGGATAAAAGACTGATTCATTTCATAGAGGACAGTATTCGCACCCTCACGAGCAACCAGTCGTAGATCCGCAGGTCTCGCATTTCAGACAGGTGCCATTCCTTACCAGTGTCAGATGCCCGCAGGTGGGGCAGGGATCCCCCTCATACCCCTGAAGCCGGGCTTTGTACACCAGAGACTCCGTGGGAGAGGGGGGCGATGAAACGGGAGGGGTCTGCGGCTCCCTCGAACCATTAATCCAACCTTGCCTTGAGGTAACTTTCACACCCCCATTCAAATGGATCGTTTCGGTGGAACGAAGATCGTCCGGTTTCACCTGCGCCAGATCCGTTCGTTTCAGGTAGGTAAGGGCTAGATCTCTGAACACGAAGTCCAGTACCGATGTGGTGATCTTGATGGAATCGTGTCCCTGCACGATCCCGTTCGGCTCGAAGCGGGTAAAGGTAAAGGCATCCACGAACTCCTCCAGGGGAACTCCATACTGTAATCCCAGGGAAACGGCAATGGCAAAACTGTTTAGTAGGGATCGAAAGGCAGCCCCTTCCTTGTGCATATCCAGGAAAATCTCTCCCAGAGTCCCATCCTCGTACTCTCCCGTGCGAAGGAAGATACTGTGACCGCCGATCTTGGCCTTCTGGGTGTATCCCTTTCTTCGGTTGGGCAAGATTCTCCGTCCCCGAGATGAAGGTAGCTCCCTTCGAGACTCCTTGGGGGAATGTCCTGATCGAGCCTCACCTGTCTCTCGTTCCACCTCTTGCAGTACCTGTAACCAGGGATCTACCGCATCGGTTGAGCTGGTCAACGGCTGACTGAGTTTGGAACCGTCCCTATAGATGGCGATAGCTTTCAACATGCTCTGCCAGGCATAGAGGTAGGCGTGGGAGACATCCTCCACGGTGGCCGTGTTCGGCATGTTGATGGTCTTGGAAATCGCCCCCGACACGAAGGGTTGCACCGCAGCCATCATGTCGATGTGGGCTCTGTAGGCAATGGTACGGGTAGCCCTTCTTCCGGAGGGGTTTGCCGTATCGAACACGGGAAGGTGTTCCGGCTTCAGAAGGGGACATCCCTCCACTCCCAGGTTCCCGCAACTGTACCGGGTTGCCTCCTCGATGGCCTCCTGCGGGATTCCCTTTTCCTTGAGATAGGAAAGAAGATCCGGGGGCAGCGCCTCCTCTACTGTGAGAGATGCCTGTAGCCTTTCCTCTATGCCATCCAGTACATCCTCTCCGAATCCTGCCTCTTTGAGGGCTCCCCTACTCAAGGGTCCTTCCGGGGGAAGCTTCCCATGCCCCACACAGTGAGCCACGATTCCTTCGATCTCCTCCTGGGAGTAGCCCAACTTTTTCAATGCCAAGGGAAGAGAACGGTTCACGATCCGGAACACCCCTCCTCCGGCAAGTTTCTTGTACTTCACCAGGGCGTAGTCCGGTTCGATCCCTGTAGTGTCACAGTCCATCACTAGTCCAATGGTTCCCGTGGGCGCAATGGCAGAAACTTGCGCGTTTCGAAACCCATACTGTTCTCCCCACGCAAGGGCTCGATCCCATGCGGAACGGGCTGCCTCTAGAAGCGGGGAAGGGCACTTTTCAGGATCGATCCCCCGGGGAAAGACAGTGAGCCCCTCGTAGGATGAGGGATCCTCGTTGTAGGCAGCCCGACGGTGGTTCCGGATCACCCGTAGCATGCTCTCCCTGTTTGCCTCATACCGGGGGAAGGGGCCCACATCCTTTGCCAGCAAGGCCGAGGTAGCGTACCCTTCTCCCGTGAGGATAGCCGTTAGTGCGGAAGCCACTGCCCTACCCTCTTCACTGTCGTAGGGAAGGCCCATCACCATCAGAAGGGACCCGAGATTCGCGTACCCCAATCCGAGGGTTCTGTAATCGTAGCTCTTCCGGGCAATGGAGGGGCTGGGGAACTGCGCCATCACCACGCTGATTTCCAGAACCAGTGTCCAGAGGCGTATGGCATGGAGGTAGTCTTCGATCCGGAAGACCCCTGCCTCTGGGTCGTAGAAAGCTTGCAGGTTCAACGAAGCAAGGTTACATGCCGTGTCGTCCAGGAACATGTATTCCGAGCAGGGGTTGGAGGCCCGGATCTCCCCATCTTGCATACAGGTGTGCCATTCATTGATGGTGGTATGGAACTGTAACCCAGGATCTGCGCATTGCCAAGCGGAACGCACGATCTGGTTCCAAAGGTCCCGGGCCTTTACCCGCTTCATCACCTTACCAGTGGTACGGGCCTTCAGCTCCCACTCCCGATCTTCCTGTACAGCCTCGAGAAACTCCCTCGTTACTCGAACAGAATTGTTGGATGCCTGTCCACTCACCGTATTGTACGCCTCGTCTGTCCAATCGGTGGTATACACGGGAGGATCTGGGAACTCGCCACCTTCGGCATACAAGCGCAGGTACTGATGGAGTATCCCCGCCGGGACACCCGCCTGGATTGCAACCCGTACTATTCCCCGAACCTGGGGAGATGTAGGGGGCATCCCTTCCTTCCGGCAGGTTTCCAACGCCTCCTTCAACTCCCTCAGTCTGTTTCGGATCGTACGACTCCCCGACACCAGGGCCGCTACCTTGTACTCTTCCTCCACCTTCCACCGGATGAATTGTTCGATATCGGGGTGATCCACATCCAGAATCACCATCTTTGCGGCTCGGCGGGTAGTTCCCCCACTCTTGATGGCGGCAGCGGACCGATCGGCAATCTTCAGGAAGGACAGAAGCCCAGAAGACACCCCTCCTCCGCTTAGGGGTTCATTCTCGGCCCGGATTTTACTGAAATTGCTTCCCGTGCCGGAACCATACTTGAACAAGCGAGCCTCTCGCTGAACGAGATCCATGATCCCGCCTTCGTTCACCAGATCGTCCTCTACATCTAGGATGAAGCAGGCATGGGGTTGGGGGCGCTGGTAGGCACTGTTGGATTTCTCCAGGGTCCCTGTCTCCGGGTCCACATAGTAGTGCCCCTGGGGAGGCCCTTCGATCCCATACACTTCGTACAACCCGGTGTTGAACCACTGGGGAGAGTTGGGAGCCGCCATTTGATCGGCTAGCATCCGGAGGATCTCGTCGTAGAAGGCCTGGGCATCCTTTGGGGAGTCAAAGTACCCGTACCGCTCCCCCCACTTCCTCCAGGTATCGGCCAGTCGATGAAAGACTTGCCGCGCATCCGTCTCCCGTCCGGAGGGAGAAATCTCTTTAGGAACTCCGGTCTTCCGGAAATACTTCTGGGCCAATATGTCTGTGGCAATTTGAGACCATTGGGAAGGAACCACCACTCCTTCCTGTCTGAATACGGTCTTCCCCTTGGAGTCTTTGATTTCTGAAACCCGTTCCACCCACTGAATCCCCTCGTAGGGATCCCTCCCCTCCCGGGTGAATCGACGCTGGATCTTCATACTATCCCCCTACACTAGTGATAGGGTATAATATACCATTCTTTTTAATTTTTGACCATATATGTAGTGGTTATTGTACAATCTGGAGCCGCACGAGTCCATCGTACACGAACTGGACTGACAGGCCGGACAGTATCAATCCCATGATCCGCTCGATCACCGACAACCCCGTACTGGAAACAACCCGAACCAGTAAATTCGAAAGTCGAAGGAAGATCCCCGCCAGAAGAAGAACCAGGAGCAACACCACCCCCACCATGAGGTAGGTGGTTAGATCCGCATCCTCCTTGCCCACATAGAGAAGGATGGTGGTGATGGTCCCCGGACCCGCAAGAATGGGAATCCCCAGAGGAAAGATAGAGATATCTTCAGAATCCTTCTCCTGGTCAGAGGTTTTCGTCCGTTTGGGAGCGGCAAAAAGCATGTCCATGGAAACGAAGAAGAGTAGGATTCCCCCCGCTATAAAGAAAGCCCCTGTCTGGATTCCCAGAAAACGGAGGATCCCTCGTCCAAAAAAGATGAATACGAGAAACACGACGGCAGCGGTAAGAAGAGCTCGATAGATCACCCGTATCTTCTTTTCTTCGGAAAATCCGGAGGTGAGGGAGATGTAGAGGGGAAGAATCCCCACAGGATCCACCACAAGAAAAAAGGTGATGAACATGGCGAGGAGGTTCTGATCCACACTTCCTTATAGCATGCTCCCCCCACCTGTACAAGGGTGATCCAGATTCGCTAGAATGGAATGCCCATGGAAATTGAATCCTTTCGAAGGGAAGTCCTTTCCTTCTACCGAAGGCAGGGAAGAACCTTTCCCTGGCGGAGCACCCAGAACCCGTACGAAATCGTGGTCTCGGAGTTCATGCTCCAACAGACCCGAACGGAACTGGTACAGAAGAAGTACCTTCCCTTTCTGGCCGCTTTCCCGAACCTGGAAACTCTAGCGAAAGCTCCCCTATCGGTCCTCCTTGCCCACTGGAAGGGGTTGGGGTACAACCGACGAGCACTGTACCTAAAGGACTTTGCCCGGCACGCCCTCACCCGGTGGGAAGGCACCATTCCCGCAGACCCAGTCCTTCTCCAACAGTGTAGGGGCATTGGCCCCTACACTGCCCGTGCGATCCCCACCTTTACGTACGACATCCCCAACGTATTTATAGAAACCAACATCCGTCGGGTATTCCTCCATCACTTTTTTCCCGGGAAGGAAGGAATCCACGATAGGGAAATCCTCCCCTGGGTAGAGATAACCCTCGACAGAGAACATCCTCGGGAATGGTACTATGCCTTGATGGATTATGGGGCATACCTGGCCAAAGAGTTCCCCAACCCTAACCGAAGAAGCAAACATTTCCTTCGGCAGGCACCCTTCGAGGGGTCCCAACGGCAACTACGGGGACGAATCCTTTCCGCCCTGCTCCAGGCAGAGGGCGCCCTGGATATCGAAACTCTCGCATCACGGGTATCCCTTTCTTTCGAGGAAGCGCAGCGGGTGCTGCAGGATCTTTCTACCGAAGGCTTTGTGGCGGAAGAAGCTGGTGCGTATAGGATTCGAGATCATTGATCCTTCCCCCTTCCCCGTGTATAGTGCAGCCATTATGAACCAGATCAAAGTGTATGCCGCTCTTCTCGCCACCACCTTTCTCTGGGGGGTGTCTTTCATCGGTACCAAGGTAGCCCTTACCTCCTTCACTCCCTTTTCCCTCATTTTCTTTCGATTCTCCATCGCCTCGTTTTTTTTCCTCCTCTATTTTCTCTGGAAAGGCCTTCCTCATCTGACAAAAGGACAGCATATGCGCCTGGCGCTCCTTTCCCTCTTCGAACCGGTTCTCTACTTTCTCTTCGAAACCTTTGGACTCCAACGAACGACAGCAGCGGAGGCATCCCTCATCATCGCCCTCATCCCCGCGTTCGTCCTCCTTCTCTCCAGACTGTTCTTGAAGGAATCCCTTTCCAGAATCGCACAGTCTGGGATTGGACTATCCATCCTGGGAATAATCCTGTTGATCCTGGGGAAAAACGGGATCGAGGGAAACATAGGTTCTTCCATCGGAGGAAATCTCTTGATTTTTGGCGCCGTGGTTTCCTGCGCCTGCTACACCCTTCTATCCCGGCGACTCACACAGGAAGTTTCTTCTGTTCTCATCACCGCCTACCAATTCTTCTATGGGACGGCTTTCTTCTTTCCCTTGTTTCTCCTCTTCCCCAAAGTCTACGATAAAGGGATCGGAGCTTCCGCCCTCGGCGCGTTACTGTTCCTGGCTTTTGGAGCCACCATCGGAGCCTTTCTCCTGTACAACTATGCCCTGAGTAAGGTAAAGGCAGCCACAGCCTCGGTGTTCATCAATGGGATCCCCGTGGTTACCGCGTTCACCGGCTGGATCGTTCTAGGGGAAACCCTGAAAGGGTTGCAACTCTTAGGAGCCCTGGTGGTTGTAATCGGGTTCAGCCTCACATCCTTCCGAACACAGCCAAAAGACGATTCAATACACTTGGCCTTCACGGATAAATAGAGTATCTTTATTCCAGTATGAAATTTACAGAATTCAATCTACATCCGGATCTTCAAAAAGCGATCGATGAAGTGGGTTTCTGGGAGTGTTTCCCCGTTCAGGTGGAAACGCTCAAACGAACTCTCGCAGGCAAAGATGTTCTTGTCCAATCGAAGACGGGAACTGGAAAAACAGCGGCTTTTCTCATCACCATCTTTCACCACCTCTCCAGTACGGAATCCTTCAAAGGGAAAAAAGCGCTGATCATCGTTCCTACCCGGGAACTGGCGATCCAGATCGAAGAGGAAGCGAAGCTACTGGGGAAATACCTTCCCTTCCGCATCGGCAGTTTCTATGGGGGAATCGGGTATGGCAAACAGGAAGCACTCCTCCGGGAAGGAGTGGATATCATCGTGGGGACTCCTGGCAGGTTGATCGATTTTACTCAGCAGCGGAAACTGGATCTTCGAGACATAGGAATTCTCGTGATCGACGAGGCGGATCGCCTGTTCGACATGGGATTCCTCCCCGATCTGCGCAAACTTCTTAGGAGAATGGGACCTTCGAAGGGTCGGCTGACCATGCTTCTCTCGGCTACCCTATCTCTCCGGGTGAGTACGCTGGCCTGGGAATACATGAACGAGGCGGAGGAAGTGGTGATCGATCCCGAACAGGTCACGGTGGATACCATTACCCAGGCTGTCTATCACGTGGGTTCATCGGAAAAGTTTTCCCTCCTTCTGGGGATCCTTCACAAGCACAACCCCAAGAGTGTCATCATCTTTACCAACACGAAGCAGGCTGCCGAAGAGGTGGCCAAACGGCTGGAATTGAACGGCTACAAGAGTCAATACATCATGGGGGATCTTCCCCAACGAAAACGGCTACGGATTATCGAAGATCTAAAGTCAAACCGCATCCAGATCCTTGTGGCTACCGATGTGGCTGCCCGAGGTCTCCACGTGGAGGATCTCGATATGGTGGTGAACTACGATGTGCCGGAAGACCCAGAGAACTATGTGCACCGGATCGGGCGTACCGCCAGGGTAGGAAAAAGCGGAAAGGCCATCATGCTCGCCTGTGAGCGGTACGTGTTTGGACTGGAAGCCATCGAGAAGTTCATCGGGATGAAGATTCCCGTCGAACCCTTCGATGAAACCCTCCTTCTGGAGGACAAGAGTGCGGGAAGGAAGATCGAGAGGGATTCGTATCGAGTTCAAAAGGACCGGAGGGACAATCGAAAAGGCCAATCCAGAGAGCGTCGAAGGAGTCCCAAACCCTTACGATCCCCCAAGCGGGAACCGGCCGAAAGGCCTGCCCCTGTACGCGCAGCCTCTGGGGCAAATAGGCCGAAGAAAGTGAACTCCCGATCTCTGGAGGAACGACTTACCCTATACAAAGAAAAGTACGGCGAGCACTTCCAGCCGACAGAAGGACAGAAGAGGAAGGCCTCCCCTGTAACGCAGGCCCCCGTTGCAGATGCCCCTCTTCCCTTGGCGACTCCAGCGCCTTCAACCGATACGGGAAAGAAGCCCGGGTTCTTGTCCCGTTTTCTTTCCCTGTTCAAGAGGTAAGAACGAATTACAACGCCGCCCTACCCTATACGGCCACATCCTTCTCGTAGTCGATTTCGGGGAAGCCGAATCCGTGGAGGTTGAGAAAGTCCCGGGTGTACTGCTCCAGATCGGCCAGTTGCCGGAGATTCTCTCCTTTCACCAGTTTCCAGCGTCTGTCCACCTCCGCCTGCACATCCGGCCGCATCTCCCAATCGTCCATCCGTATGCGGCCCTCTTCATCCACAGGAACGTCACCCCCCGCGTAGAGTTTCTCTGCGAACAAGCGGTACATCTGCTCAATACACCCCTCATGGAGTCCCTTTTCCTTCATCACCTTGAAGAGGATGGCCAGGTACAGGGGAACCACGGGGATCACCGCGCTTGCCCGGGTAACCACCGCTTTGTTCACCGAAATGTAGGCTTTCCCGCCCAGAGGGGCGAGTTTCTTCGAAAGCAGCTTTGCAGTAGCCTCCAGATGCTCCTTCGCTTTTCCGATGGTACCATCCCGATACACGGCTTTAGTCAATTCCGGACCGATGTACGAATACGCTAGAGTGATCACTCCCGGCGCCAGAACCCCTGCCTGGGATAGTGCATCGATCCAGAGTTCCCAATCCTCTCCACCCATCACTTTCACCGTGGGATCGATTTCCTCTTGATTTGCGGGCGCGATGTCCACTTCCTGCAATTCCCCTGTCAGGGGATTCACGGACTTCGCATGATAGGTAGCGCCGATGGGTTTTAGAACCGAGCGGTACTGGACCCCCGTTTTCGGATCTGTCCGTACCCCAGAGGCAAGGCTATACACCACGAGGTCCACAGTGCCAAAGAGTTCCTTGATCTTCTGGATCGTCTGTTCTTTCACCTCAGTGGAAAAAGCGTCCCCGTAGATGTTTTCGGCTACAAGACCCGCTTTTCTCGCTTCCTTTACAAAGGTTTCGCTGGCATACCAACCGACGGTGGCGGTCCGTTTCTCCGAGGCAGGTTTCTCATACGCTACCGATAGGGTACCTGCGCCGGCTCCAAAGGCCAACGCGATTCGGGATGCCAGCCCATATCCCGCAGATCCCCCAATAATGAGCACATGTTTAGGCCCGTTGAAGGGTTTCTGTTTCCTTACATAGTCGATCTGCTGTGTTACGTGGAGTTTCAATCCCTCCGGATGGGCATTCATACAGATATTGTTTCGAATCATCGGTTTCACTACCATGCGTGTTCCTCCCACATGCGATTTGCCTGACTGTAGCGGGAAGAGAGGAAAACGTCAATCCATTTGTCGGTCATTGGCCGAATCATCTTTTCTTTTTTTCTCTATCCCTTGAGAGAGATGCCGATATGGCATATATATGGAGGGGGATGCAAGGTACGATACGGAAAGACCTCCGGAGCATGTTAGGGAAACTCATTTTACCTGTATTGGTAGGACTTTTTTTGTCCGCATATGGGGGATTTTCCTATCTTGCCGAGAGGGAAAACGAAGCCTACCAGCAAAAAATGAACCTTCAACTGGCAAAATCGATCCGCCAGCAGATAGAAAACATCGAAAACCTAACCTTTCAATTCATCGCAAACTTCGAACTGAACAAAACTTTGGATCATTACATCGATTCCCTTGAATTGTACCAGATCGCTCCATTCAACAGCGTATTCTCTGCCTTCCTGGAAAGTCAAACCCGCTCTCATCCCCTCCTGAGGGATGCGGCCTTCTTCGATCTGAACGAACCTAAACGCAAAGCTCTTACCATGAGTGACAACCTTACCCAATCGATCCTTCTGGAACTTCGCTCCTCCCCTTCCTTTCATAGTATCCGTGATCGTGATGGCAGGTTTTTCCTGGATTCGGAAACCGTATTTCCCTTGAACGGAAAAAAATCCCTCCTTGCGGGAAGGTTGATCAAGAAAATAGATGGGGTACGGGAAATAGGGATATTGCTCCTTCTTCTTCGGATAGAGCGACTTTCGGAAATGCTCAATAGCGATCTCTATGTGGATGGGGAACCCATGGAAAGTTCCGTAGGAAATTACTTCAGCATCCTCGTCTCCTCCTCGGGAACGATCCTCGCATCCCCGTTGAAGGGTCATGTAGGTCGCAAGATCCAGGAAGTTTTTCAGACGCCCTGGCAGTCACCACCAGATACGCAGAATGACAAGGTTTTCGAGGGAGAATGGAAGGATCAGAAGATCTACCTTCGGTCCTGTTCTCTGGAAGGGATGCCCATTTTTCTCCTGGAAGTATCTACCTTACCCCCCCTCGGGCATAGGAACCTTTCCATGCTTTTCGCAGGAATCCTTCTCATCGGGATAGGATCGTTCCAGCTAAAAAACCTGAAGGAAAAAGACTTGTTCTCCTTCGATGAGGAAGCCTCGAAACAATTCGAAAAACTCCCCCCACGGGAAAGGGAAATACTTCTTCTCCTTGCCCAGGGTTACAGCAACAAAGAAATCGCCTACCAGCTCCGCCTCCGGGAGCAAACGGTAAAGAATTACCTGCACTCCCTCTATTCCAAACTAGGGATCCATGACAGGGTTTCTGCCGCCCTTTTCGTCAACAAACTGAAGCGAAATACCCTTTAATCTCCCCATAGTACGAAAGTACCGATTGTGAAATCTTACAAGCACCCCTTAGGATGGCGGTATCTAACATCAATCACGGTAGGAGGAAGGTATGAAGAAATTGATTCGGTTGTGGGTTGCCATTCTGATGGTACTCACGGGGTTGGTCTATGCAGGGGGCTCTAAAGAATCGAGTCCCCCCGCACAAGGGGAAAAGAAGGAAAAATTGATGGTGTACACCTCGATGAAAGAGGTTCTCATCGGCGAACTCCGGGATGCCTTTGTAAAAAAACATCCCAACATTTCCTTCGACTACTACTCGGCGGGAGCAGGGAAAATCATGGCCAAGATCGCGGCAGAACGGCAATCGAAACAACTGGTCTGTGACGTAATCTGGACCAGTGAAATCCCTGATTTCATCTCAATGAAAAAAGAAGGAATCCTGGAACCCTATATCTCTCCAGAAGCGAAGTATGTAGTGAGTCCCGTATCCGATCCCGAGGGATACTTTACCGCAGCACGTTTGGGCACCTTGGGAATCACCTACAATACCAGCAAGGTAAAGACCCCCCCAAAACCTGGCAGGATCTACTGAAACCAGAATGGAAGGGCGGATTCGCCATTGCCAACCCCGCGCTGTCCGGTACCGCCATGGTTTCCATTGGATTGATCGTGAACACCTTCGGATGGGAGTTCATCGAGAAGCTGAAAGCCAACGGAGCCCGGATGGGACAGGGGTCGGGACAGGTGGTGGACGACACAGCATCGGGGGACCTCCTTGGGTGCATCGGGGTGGACTACATCACCATCGACAAGATCAAGAAAGGGGCACCTCTGGCAATCGTGTTCCCGCCGGAAATGCTCGTGATTCCTAGCCCCGTGGCCATCTTCAAAGGAACTCCCAATCTGTCGGCGGCAAAGAAGTTCGTGGACTTCCTTCTTTCCAAAGAGGGGCAGACCATCATTGCCAACAGTTACACTCTGCCCAGCCGGCCTGATGTACCCATCGTAAAAGATGTGGGCCTGGTAGAACCTAAGGATGCGGTAGCCCGAGCGATGAAAGTGGACTACATAAAGCTGATGGCGGAGAAACAGGCGGTAATCGACAAGTTCCAGCAGATCATGCAGGGAAAATAAAAGAGTAACATCCTCTTCTATGGGCCGGTCAGCGCACACTGACCGAGCCCTCCGTCTTTCACTTGTACCCTACACATAGGAGGCATCCGTGTCGGAGATAGAGTTTCGCTCCGTTTCAAAGTCCTTCGGCGAAAAAAAGGTTTTCCAGAACCTCAGTTTCCTCATACGACCGGGAGAATGTTTTACCATCTTAGGCCCTTCGGGATGCGGGAAAACGATCGTTGTCCGTCTCATTGCAGGGTTCGAAACCCCCGATGGAGGAACTATCCGAATTGGAACCACTACAGTAGCAGATGGTTCCAAAGGGTATGCTTTACCCCCGGAGAACCGGAACATCGGAGTGGTGTTTCAGGATTACGCCGTGTGGCCCCACATGACGGTGCTGGAAAATGTTCTGTACCCCTTGAAAATGCAGAAGGTGCCGAAAGAGGAAGCCCTTCAGAGAGCAAAGGCAGCGATCAAGCAGGTGAATATGGAAGGATTGGAGAATCGGCTCCCCTATCAGCTTTCCGGGGGGCAACAGCAGCGGGTGGCTTTGGCCCGGGCTCTGGTATCCAAACCCGCCATTCTCCTCCTGGACGAACCCCTGTCGAACCTAGATGCGAACCTTCGAGAGGAGATGAGATTCGAAATAAAACAACTACAGAAATCCACCAACTCTACCCTACTCTACGTCACCCATGATCAGGAGGTAGCCCTGGCCATTTCCGATCGCATAGCGGTCATGAACGAGAAAGGGGAGTTTCAGCAGGTTGGCACTCCCGAAGAAGTATACGATCAGCCGGCGAATCCTTTCGTGTTTCGGTTCCTGGGTATCGCCAATTTCATCCCCCTTCAAGCCAGGGATGGCAAGACTTTCCTGTTATCCGGGGGAAAGGAGTTTCTGAGCCTTCCCGCTCATGTTCAAAAAGAAATGATAGCCCAAAAGTCAGGGGGGAAGGATGGGAAACTTCTAGCGGCCTGTAGGCCGATGGAGGTAGAACTATCCCGAACCTCTGGTCCTCTGGAAGGAAAGGTAATACGTAAAGCCCTTCTGGGGCCCATCATCGACTATCGGATCGATATCGGAGGAACAATCCTGCGGGCTCAACTACAGACAGAGGAAGGATCCATGAAAGATCTAATCTTTGAAGAGGGTGACTCCTGTAGGGTCGGTTTTTCACGATTGCTCTGGTTCCCTGGAAATGGAGAGGGGGAGGTAGCCAATGGTTGACATCTTTACGAAACCCAAAATTTCGGCCGCACAGATTGTACTGGTGTTCTCCATCCTTGTCCTAGTCATAGTAGTGGGGATACCCGTAATCCTGATCTTCCTTACGGCCTTTTTTGAGGATGGGAAACTGAACATCCCTGGCTTTGTCCAGATATTGAAGGATCCTGATACCTATCAGGCACTCTGGAACTCCCTGGTGATCGCTTTCGGAACTACCCTCTGTGCCACCACCGTGGGAGTATTTTTTGCGTGGCTGGTTGCCCGAACGGATTTACCTTTCAAGAAAACGATGAAGGCTCTCTTCCTCGTACCCTTCATGCTTCCCTCGTTTATTGGTGCCCTGGCATGGAAGGTACTCCTTTCTCCCCGGGCCGGGTATATCAACAAGTTGCTGATGGCCTTTTTCGGATTGGAGAAAGCTCCCATCGATATCATGAGCATGGGAGGAATCATCGTGATCGAAAGTATGTATCTCTTTCCCTTCGTGTTCCTCCAGGTGGAAAGCGCTCTGGAACGGATGGATCCCACGCTGGAGGAATCGGCGCGCATCTCCGGGGCCGGGCTCCTGACCATCACACGCAAGATCACCCTTCCTCTTGTGCTTCCCAGCATTCTTTCGGGTGCTCTCCTAGTGGCCCTCTACTCCCTGGCTCATTTCGGTGTTCCTGCCATACTGGGAACGGAGAAAGGAATCTACAACATTCCCACCAAGATATACGAACGGATCTACTCTTCCGGTGGAAGCTTCAAAGCGATTCGGGTGGGCACAATCCTCTCTACCATCCTAGTCATCTCCGCCGCCTTGATCCTGAAAACCCAGGATCTGTTACTGAAGAAAGGGAAGTACCAGATCATCGCGGGAAAAAGCATGAGACCCATGCTATTGAAACTACGGGCCCTCCGCACTCCCCTCCTGATCGTCAGCATTCTCTATATCGGGATCACGGTGATCCTTCCCACCATTACGATTTTCCTCGTAGGGGGATTGAAAACCTACGGGCTTTCCTTCGAAATCAAGAACCTTACTTGGGCAAACTATCTCGAAATATTCCGATGGAAGATGACGAAGGATGCCATCTGGAACAGCGTGTACTTATCCCTCGGAGCGGCCCTGGTTACGATGCTGGCAGGAACAATGATTTCCTACGTGATCGTGAAATCACGGCCCAAAGGCAAGTTCATACTGGAACTCCTGGGAGTTCTTCCCTTCTCCCTGCCGGGTACGGTAATAGCCCTAGGAGTAATCCTCACCTGGAGTGGAAGGTTCGGGATCAACCTCTACAATACTCCCTGGATCATCTTCGTGGCTTACGTCGCCCGCTACATGGCCTTTTCGTTGAAGTCCAACTCCGCTGCTTTGCAGCAGGTTTCCGATTCTCTAGAGGAGGCCTCCCGAGCCTGTGGTGCCACTCATTTCCAAACTCTGAAGAATATCGTACTCCCCTTGATCCGGCCGGGAATGATCAGCGCCTTCTTCCTCATCTTCCTCCCCGCCCTGCGGGAACTCACCACCTCCGTGCTCCTCTATGGCCCCACCACCCGCACCATCGGAGTGGCCATCTACGCCCTGAACGAAGACGGGGAAACGGTCCGGGCTGCAGCCCTTGCATCGGTGGCTTTGGTCATTATCCTTGTGGGAGAAACCTCCATTCGCAACTTTCTAGCCCGCCTACAGAAACAGGAGTGAGCCATGTCGGAATTGAAACTTGTATCGGTAACGAAGCGGTTCAATCAGGTGATCGCTGTAAACAAACTCAACCTTGAAGTTCAGAAAGGGGAATGCTTTTCCTTTCTCGGCCCCTCGGGATGCGGAAAGACTACCACCCTTCGAATGATTGCAGGCTTCGAAGACCTGGATGAGGGAGAACTCCTCGTTGACGGTGAGGTGTACTCCAGTAGTTACAAGAAGTACTACCGTCCCCCGGAAAATAGAGACTTCGGTATGGTGTTCCAGGCCTTTGCCGTATGGCCCCATCTAACCGTGTGGGACAATGTGGCCTTTCCCCTTCAAATCCGTAGGATTCCTAAGCTAGAAATGGAAAAACGGGTGAAAGAAGCCTTGCAGAGCACAGGACTTTCCAGTCTCAAGGACCTCTACCCATCGAAACTCTCGGGGGGAGAACAGCAGCGGATCGCTCTGGCAAGGGCTGTTGCAATCAACCCTAAGGTGATGCTCCTGGACGAACCCCTATCTAACTTAGATCCCAAACTGAGGGAGGAGATGCGGTTCGAGATCAAGGACCTCCAGCGCAGGTTCGGATTCACCATTCTGTACGTGACCCACGACCAGGCAGAAGCGATGGCTCTATCGGATCGGATGCTGGTGATGAACCTTGGTGTAGTGCAACAGGTGGGGAAACCCCTGGAAATCTACAACGAGCCTGCCAACAAATTCGTATTCAGCTTCATCGGTCTTTCCAACTTTCTCAAGGTCCGAATCCAGCAGAGTAAGGCCTTCCCCCTGGGAAAAGAAGACGAACCGATAGCCTCGGAGGCTCCCTCCAACCTGGGCGAGGTGTGTTACGCTGCGTTCCGGCCGGGAGAGGTAGATTTCCTGTCTGAAAACTCCGATGGTGGGATAAAGGGGGTAGTATCCCGTTCAACCTTCCTGGGGGATCTGGTAGATTACCGCGTCTCCCTAGGAGCTCAGGAAGTACGCGTACAGAAACCCAAAAAATTGGGCCTACTACGGGAGGGTGAACCCTGTAAGATCAGAATCAACAGGATTCATTGGTTCCCCCTCGATTGACCTTCCCTCGATCCTGTACTACTGTACCTGCCATGCAGGTACCGATCCTAAAGTGGAATGAACTCTCGGAGGCGGTGAAAAACCGCCTCCTTTCCCGGGCCGAAACCGAAGTTACCGATGCCCTGGAATCGGTTAAGTCTATCCTTCAGAATGTAAGGGAAAAGGGAGATATCGCTCTACGGGAGTACACCCTCAAATTCGATGGGGTGGACCTGGGGAATCTTCCCCTTCGAGTGCAGGGGGAAGAGTACGCTCATGCCAGGAGAGTTCTCCCCCTCGAGGTACAGGAAGCCCTCGATCTGGTGATCGAAAACGTAACGAACTTTCATAGAAAACAGGTTCCTCCTGAACTATCCTTCACCGAGGTTCTGCCCGGAGTATACGCGGGAGAACGGGCATCCCCTATTCCTTCGGTGGGTCTCTATGTCCCGAAAGGCAAGGGAAGTTTTCCCTCGATGCTCTACATGCTGTCCATACCGGCTGTGCTGGCAAGAGTTCCTGCCATTCGCATCGTCACCCCGCCCAACCCGGATGGTTCCGTGGATCCCGCGTGCCTCTACGCGGCAGAACGTATCGGGGTACGGGAAGTGTACCGGATAGGGGGAGCCCAGGGAATCGCCGCCCTCGCGTATGGAACGGAATCGATCCCGCCAGTGTCGAAGATTCTAGGCCCGGGTTCCCCATACGTGGCCGCGGCGAAACGTCTCGTTTCTTCCCTCGTGGACATAGGCATGCCTGCGGGTCCTTCCGAAGCCATGATTCTGGCGGATAGAACGGCAGATCCTCGACTTTTGGCCCTGGATCTCTTGATCGAAGCGGAACACGGTTCAGATTCGGCAGCTTTCCTCGTCACCCCCGACCCTATCCTGGCGGAGCGGGTAGCGGGGCTCCTTACCCAGCGGGTGGCTACGATTCCTGAACCAAGGCGAACTTTCATCACCGATGTATTCAACCATTACGGAGGGATCATCCTGACCGAGACGATGGATGAGGCCCTCTCGGTTGTGAACGCCTTTGCCCCTGAGCATCTACAGCTTCAGGTTGAGCACCCATTCGATCTTTTGGGCCAGTTACACCATGCGGGGGAGATTCTCCTGGGCTCCCGAACTCCTTTCAGTGTAGCCAATTATGCCACAGGTGCCAATGCGGTTCTTCCTACGGGAGGATATGCCAGAACATACTCCCCCGTTTCCGTACGTGACTTTCTCAAATATACCTCTGTGGTACAGGTGACTCCACGGGGATTCGCGTTGCTACAAAAACCTGTCCAGGTGTTGGCAGAGTACGAGGGTTTCCCGTCCCACGCTCAAGCGGTGATCGAACGTACGGCCACAGGAGAGTACAATAGCCATGTTTAACTCGGTAGCCGAAGCCTTTTCTTACATCGAATCCTTCACCAACTTCGAAAAAAAACCTTTCCCTCTCCGATTCTTTCGACTGGATCGGATGCATCAGTTGTTGGAGATCTTTGACCACCCAGAACATTCCTTCCGGTCCTACCACATCGCTGGCTCCAAAGGGAAAGGCTCCACCGCCACCTTCCTTGCATCTATCTTGAAAGAAGCAGGATTCCGCACCGGTCTTTACACTTCACCCCACCTCGTGTCCTACAAGGAACGGATCACCCTGGCAGGGGAAGAGATCGATGATGAACTATTTCTGGAACAAATTAGCCTGTTACGGGATCGATTGTCCGGTCTAAGACCCGAAGATTTCCCGGGAGGTGAGTATCCCACCACTTTCGAACTGCTGACCTGTCTGGGATTCCTCGTGTTTCGACAGCTAGAGTGTGAGGTGGCTGTACTGGAAACAGGCATGGGAGGAAGGTTGGATGCCACCAACGTTGTGCAACCTATCGCCTCCATCCTTACGCCTATAGAATTGGAACATACGGAATATCTGGGGGAAACGATAGAAAAGATCGCAGGGGAAAAGGCAGGGATCATCAAAGCGAACACTCCCGTAATCGTGAGCCCTCAGGTTCCGGAAGCTCTTACCGTGTTCCAGCAGGTTGCCCAATCCCAGAATAGTCCTCTCCACTACCTGCCTACCTACCTCAAGTCCTTCGCTGCCCATACCCATATCGAAGGTACCGAACTCCACGCAGAATGGAGTACGGAACTACTCCCTTCCCAGCCTCCCCTTAACATTCTTCTTCGACTTTTAGGGGAAGTCCAGGCCGAGAATGCTACCCTCGCCGCCCTGACTGCAGTACTCACGATTCCGGGAATCTCCATAGAAGTGTTGAACAGAGGCCTAGAGTCCGCCTATTTGCCCGGAAGATTCCAGCGCATTCAGGACTCTCCCCCCGTCTACGTGGACGGTTCTCACACCCCCCTTTCCACCCGCAGGCTCCTCCATTCCTTTCTGGAAATCCATCCCCAACCTCACACCCTGATTCTGGGGATCGTATCGGGCAAACGGTACGAAGAGATTGCCCAGATCCTCTGCCCGGCCTTCAAGCGAGTTCTCGTCACCACGCCAGGAACCTTCAAACCTAGCGACCCCCAGGCTCTGGCTGCGTGCTGTATCCGGTACAACCCCTCTACCCAGGTGATCAATGATCCTCAAGAGGCGTTAAAGGTAGCGTTAGCTTCCCTACCCGATTCGGATGCTTCCATCCTCATCACCGGATCATTCTACCTGGCCGGGGAGATTCTCAAATCTGGTTTTTCCCTGCCCACAGGGATTCCCATAGGGTAGTTACTGAATTACATAGAGAGTGCCCATCGCTTCTTCCCAAAAGGAACCGAAGGGGGTATCATGGAAGCATGAAGACGTATCTAAACGG